>JAAGKN010000836.1_pt1 | contig 51673 bp, 42 predicted proteins | sample 6206371 | NCBI WGS metagenome assembly JAAGKN01 (sample SAMN11533720, study PRJNA540317) | gut metagenome | isolation source: fecal pellets from male and female animal of same cohort | host: Peromyscus leucopus | place: USA:CA | collected 2017
TCCGCATCCAGGAAGAACTTGGCGATGCTGCACAGTATGGTTATGGCAAAAAGACTAAAATGCCCCAGGCATAATAGTCACCAAGCCACGACACACAATTCTGATTTCACACCGGACAATGTATCCACATTAATGATGGCATAACTGTCGTCCGGCTAAAAATCATACTCAATCCGGGAAACGGGTCATCCTGTTTCCCGGATTTTTTATTCTTAAAAAGATTGCTTTATACATACCGCTTTAAATCACCACGATTTTTAAGATAAATCACATCTCCTCTTTGCCAATCAGAGCAATTTTAAACCCATCAAGATTGAAAAGTGTATTTTTGCACATACTTTTAGGATTGAAAAGTGTATTTTTAGCCTGCTAATTTGGGTTGAAAAGTGTATTTTTATACATAATTTCAATATTTAAGCCACATGATTAATTAACATATTTTAATAAATATTTTTTTGTAAATCACTGATATTTCGTAATTTTGCAAAAATTCAACATTTAAACTCATGAACACTTTTTTAATCTCTTCTCGACTGAAGCAAATTCAAGGAATTTTTGCTTCACTGACTGTTGCCATTGCTTTTACAGCCTGTTCCAACTCCGCAAATAACACTGCTGCAGATTCTGACTCTACTCCGACCGATACTGTGACTACGGCAAACACATCCTCTTACCAACCATTTGTAATCTATGGCGTGGATATGGGAAGCGATGCCATAAAGAATGGTGATTTCATTTGGATGGGTGACCTTCCCACCTCTGACAGACCTGATGATTCGTTTGAAGGACTTACGTTGCCAATCATTAAAGCCGTGATAACCGGGCATAAAAGTGTAATAGCCAAATTGGCTCCAGATGCCACCACTTACATAATAGATGGAAAAGACTCGACACGGGATGCACTTGACACCCTTGATGCTGACTCCATACAACGAATGACAATCGATGGCACTACATTAATCGTTGAGACCCGCTACAGCCTTGATGAGCCAAATCCAGATGTCAAAATCGCTGTGGACGAAGAAGGCAGGAGATACCGGCGCACAATGCAGAAATAGTAAAAAGTAAAAACAGACCGAAAAAGTAAGTACTCAATAAAGAAAGCAAGTACTCAATAAAGACAAAAGAAACATAAGCCTATGCAGGGGTGTCCTCCCCTATCATAAAAGCTTATGTTTCTTTATCTGTTTATATGTACTTATTTCCCAGACGCGTTATGCCTTTCCGAGAATTTCCACGAAGCGGCTATATGGTTCATCCCATGCCTCAGGAGCTTCGGGCTGATAAGTTTCAGTCTTGACATTCTTGCGCACCACTTCACGAAGCTCGGCAAGTGAAGAAACGTAACCGGCAGCCTTAGCCTGCATGAGGATATTGCCAAGTGCGGTACATTCAGCAGGACCTGCCACTACAGGCAGATTGATGGCTGATGCAGTGAACTGGTTGAGGAGGGCATTGCGTGAACCACCACCAATTACATTCAGACAAGAGATGGGAGCCTGAGCCACTTCCTTGAAGAGATTGAGCACGTGGCGATACTTCAGCGCAAGGCTCTCGAAGATGCAGCGCACAAATTCGCCATGATTCTTCGGGGCTTCCTGACCGGTAGCCGCGCAATATTCCTCAATAGCCTTGGGCATATTGGCAGGAGCCACGAAGCAAGTAGCGTCAGTGTCAATGAAGCATTTGAAAGCAGGAGCTTCCGCTGCCATAGCCACAAGCTGCGGATAGGTGTAGGTGACACCCTCGGCTTTCCAGCACTTCAGACACTCCTCGAGCACCCACATGCCGGTGATATTCTTGAGAAGACGTATGGTATGTTCGACACCACCTTCATTTGTCATGTTGTAATCAAACGAAGCGTCCGTAACCACAGGTTCCTCAGTCTCCACACCCATCAGTGACCATGTACCGCTGCTGAGATAAGCCCAGTCTTTACCCTCGGCAGGAATCGCAGCCACAGCCGAAGCGGTGTCGTGACCACCCACAGCAATAACCGGGAGAGCGGGGAGTCCGGTCTCGGCGCAAAGCTCAGGAGTGAGCACACCTACCTGAGTGCCGGGAGCTACAATCGGACCGAACTTAGTGATGTCGAGTCCGACGGCTTCAAGAATAGCGGGGTCAAAGTCACGCTTCTTGGCATCGAGAAGCGCACCGGTTGATGCGATGGTGTATTCGGTAATAAGATTACCTGACAGCAGATATGAGATGATATCGGGAACAAAACCAATCTTCTCGGCATTCTTCACCGGATAAGTATCGCGCAGAGCGTAGAGCTGGAACACGGTGTTAAAATCAAGTGTCTGGATACCGGTGTGACCGTAGAGATTGCGCTTGCTCATCACCTTTTCAAAAAATTCGGCGGTGTTGGCAGGGCAGAAACGGCTATCGCGGTAAGCCACCGGAAGCCCGAAGAGCGAACCGTCGGGAGCAACGCATGCAATGTCAACGCCCCAGGTGTCGACAGCGACGGATACGGGGAGCACACCGCGACGTGCCACGCCCTTAAGACCGTCCTTTATGTTCTCGTAGAGTGAATAGATATTCCAATGTGACACGCCATTGACTTTCATTATGGCATTCGGGAAACGGTTGATTTCCTCAGTTTCAAGACGACCGTCTTCATGGAGGGTCGCAAGGATGGTGCGACCGCTGGTAGCGCCTAAGTCAAAGGCTACAAAATGAGCTGGATAATTCATATAGTTTAAGGTATTAGTATTTTTAATTCACTACGTCATGCAGACAATAAATAGAATTGTGCTGCCACAGTACGACACAAAAATAGCACAATTTAATGTAAAGGGCAAATATTTTCATTCTTCATTTTCAGAAAAATTTCGTTAACTTTGCGTCAAATATTAACGCAAGTAACATATCAGACCATGAAAACAGTGATTTTAGCCGTGGCGGCACTGCTCTGTGCCACCATGCAAATCAAAGCTGCGGAAACCGCTGACAAGGCGTGGGCTGAGACTTATCCCGCTATCGAAAAGCAGATAAAGGCTCCGGAATTCCGCAACAAAGAGTATAAACTGCTTGACTACGGCAAGCGCTCCAAGACTGAGGGCTATCTCTACACCGAACTTATCAATAGTGTGATTGACCGCTGCAGCCGCGAAGGTGGCGGTAAGGTTGTGATACCTGCCGGCGAATGGCTCACCGGACCTGTAACCCTCAAGAGCAACGTCAACCTCCATCTCGAGGAGGGCGCCACGCTGCTCTTCACCACCGACCTCAAAGAATATCCCCTCGTCTACACCCGCTGGGAGGGCATGGACTGCTACAACTACCAGCCTATGATCTATGCCTTCGAGCAGGAGAACATCGCCATGACCGGCAAGGGCACCATAGATGGTGGCGCCAGCCGCCCCAACTGGTGGAGAATGTGCGGAGCTGTGAAATTCGGCTGGGAAGAGGGTATAACCTCACAACGTATCGGTCGCCCCATCCTGATGGAATGGAACGAAAAGGGTGTGCCGGTGGAGCAGCGCAAACTTGGCGAAGGATTCGGTATGCGCGTGCAGCTTGTCAATCCGGTGAAGTGCAAGAATGTGCTGATTGAGGATGTGACCCTGCTGCGCTCGCCATTCTGGGTGATACACCCACTGATGTGCGAGAACCTTATAGTGAAAGGTGTGCATGTGGAGAATGATGGTCCTAACGGCGATGGCTGTGACCCTGAATCATGCAAGAACGTGCTTATAGAGGATTGTTATTTCGACACCGGCGACGACTGCATAGCCATAAAGAGCGGACGTAACCGCGACGGACGTATTGCCAACATCCCGACAGAGAATGTGATAGTGCGAAACTGCCGCATGAAAAATGGACATGGCGGCGTGGTGGTCGGCAGCGAAATCTCCGGTGGATTCAAGAATCTGTTTGTGGAAAACTGCGTGATGGACAGCCCCGAGCTTGAACGAGTGATACGCATCAAGACCAACAATTGCCGCGGAGGCGTGATAGAAAACATCTTTGTGAGAAATGTCACTGTTGGTCAGTGCAAGGAAGCAGTGCTCAAAATCAATCTCGTGTATGAGCAACGTGAGAAATGCCAACGTGCATTCCCACCGGTGGTGCAGAATGTATTCCTTGAGAATATCACCTGCCAGAAGAGCAAATTCGGTGTCAAGATTGAAGGATTCGATGATATTTGCAATATCCGCAACGTCGAGGTGAAAAATTGCGAATTCAACAATGTCACCTCCGGAGGAAACTCAATCACAGGCATGACCGAAGGAGTGAGATTCATTGACTTGAAAATCAATGGTAAACTCTGCGAGGATTTTCCCGCAAAATAAACGATTGAAACAAGGAGCCGCGCAACCTGACGACTCCTGACAGAAAACGATACGCCTCCCTGCCGGTGATGAACCCGCAGGGAGGCGCTTTTTTCATTTTGTCATGAGCCTATGGCAAGATGTTGACAGGAGAAAGCATCATAGACTTCTACCCTGCACTATCTTATACGGCTCGTAGGAGGTGACTGTACAATACATGGTGATGCTTGAGGAGCTGAAAGTACCTTTCACCTGAACCACAGCACGGTTGGAGCCTTTTGCCATCTGCAACACCACTTCGCCAGAGCGACCGCTGCCCACAATCCTCATCGACATTGTAAGGTTGCCCCTCTTGTCATATTTTACATCCATGTCGCGCACAGTACCTTCGAGAGTCACACCGCCAAGTCCGTTGAACCCGAGCATTCCATAAGTCGAGGCAAGCTGAATCACGCCTGAATTTCCTTTGACAGCCACATAGTTGAGATTTGAAGCGACATTGAATGTGCGTCCACGTTTGAGAGTAAGCTGGTCGGCACCGGCAATGAAACTGCTGTCGAGCACAGCTCGACGAGCCACTTCCGCCACAATGGAATCCTCATATTCCCTCTGCGCCTTCTTCTGCGCTTTGGTCAACCCGGACTCGCTGTCGGAACGCAATGTGGAACAACTCTCTGTAACTAATCCTCCCGCCAAGGCGAGAACCAAACCTAAGATGTAAACAAATCTTTTCATCTCATTATAAATTTTGAACGTGAATATATTAAAATGCGTGGATTGCTGAAAATCCTTGGTAATCCACTCATGGAATTAAATCTCATATATCATTATAACAAATTAACTTTGATTTTTATTGCTGCAGAATACCAGGAATAGTTGGTTTTATCGGGAATTTATATGGTAGTTCGGATTTTTTAAGTTATCTTTGCACATAACTATACCTTAAAACCAAACACTGCAAATATACCAAGATATATTATGTCTTTCTGGAATGGAATGAAACGAGCCTTTGGCTTTTCACCGGAGGAAGAGGAAGAAGAGGGGGAATACGACCCCACTCTCCCCACCTACGCCGTGACTAAAAGTTCCGACAACGAGTCAGAGGAACATCACGAGGAGCAGAAACAACCGAAGGTTTCAAAAATAAGCTCAGACGGGAGTGCCGCATCCGCACAGCAGACACAGCGCCAAGCACCTGCTCAAAGAATAACCCCTCCGGTCCATAAACCGGCAGCGGCACAGGAGACAGCCACGCCAAATGCCAAGCCCGCACTAAGAAACGTTCCGGAAAAACCGGTAACTGACTCTGACCTCCCCGCCGACCTTTTCGACGCGGTGATAAAACTGTTCAACGAGCAGCAGCCGGAGTTTGTGAAAACATGCCTCTCCACCGACGCCCAGCGCAAATTCATCATCGACTCACTGAGCCATAGCCTCAAGTCGAGAATAGCTGTGGGGAAATCGGACCTTGACAGTCTCCGCAAGGAAAACCGTCGGTTGCAATTAAGCGTTGACCGACAGAAACGAGCGCTCCTTGACCGCATCAACGACCTTGAGGCACAAGTGGCACGTCATAACGACGAGAAAGAAAAAATATACACCAAGAAAAAGCTCCCTGTAGATACCGAGCAGCTCGATAAAGCCAACAGCCGCGTGGCTGAGCTTGAAGAGGAAGTGAAAAATCAGATATCGCTCCGCAAGCAGCTTGAAACAAAAATACAGATGAGCGATGTGCTTATCAACGACCTGCGCAATCAGGGCGCCGCTGCGCGTCAGGAACTTGAAAAGGTGCAGGAGGAGCAAAGCTCCGTGATGTCGCACATTCAGGAACAGCTTGACGGATTCGAACAGCTGAAAGCCCGCAAGGATGCCAAAATAGCCGAAAGCGAAAGGACTTTAGCCGAGCAGGAGCAGAAATTGGCTGAAAGCGAACAGCGCATATCTGAACTTATCAAAGAGAATGAGTCGCTGCACCGCACCATCGAAAACAATCTCTACGCACAGGCATCGACCGAACGCGACCTACGCAACGAGATAAAGGAGCTTCGCGCAAAACTCGACATTACGACAGAGACGTCGACCCCGACCACCATACAGGAACCTCAGGTGCCGGAAGAACGCCCGTCAAAGAAACGCGGTCGCCCCAAGAAAGTGCGCATCGACAATAGCCTTGACAATACCGAATGGTTTGCGTCAGGGAAAAAGGATGACCCTGATTTCGGTTATCATGAACCACCGCGACGTCCGGTGAACGATAACGAGGCGCAACTGACACTATTCTGATGCGACGGAGAGTCACCCAGTACCTCCACTACCGATGAAGCATCTATAAGAAATTGAAACTTTCATAATATGGTTAAAATCAGTCGCTACGGCAATCCTCTGCTTTATTAACCGGACTGATTCCAAATGCAAATCCACCACCCGACTATGAAATCCTTTTTAGCAATAATATCGCTGGCTGCCACCCTTACCGTATCGGCTGCCAATGTCTCAAACATCAAGGGGCTCGCACCATACGTTTTCCCTGAGAATAGAGTAAACAGTGTGTCAAAACCCGACTATCTACCCGACGGGCTCAGCTATCTCGCCATCTCTGAAGATGGAAAGCGTATAGCCAAGCATGACACCAAGACAGGTGCTGAGATTGAGACCGTAATGGATGTGACCAACACCCGCGAAAACAAGCTGGAACGAATACCATCGTACAAACTCAGTCCCGACGGTTCAAAGATACTCATCTGCACCGAACCCACAGCCATCTACCGCCACTCCTTCAAAGCCAAATACTACGTGTATGAGATACGCACCCGTATCCTGCGACCTCTGTCCACCACACATGTGTATCAGCGTTCCCCCCTCTTTTCGCCCGACGGACGAATGGTGGCATTTGTTGGCGAGGACAACAATATTTATCTAAAAAAGATTGATTTCGATACCGAGGTACCTGTAACTACCGATGGTAAAATAGACCATGTAATCAATGGTGTGCCCGACTGGGTATACGAGGAGGAATTTACCTCTGCCTGCTCCATGGCATGGGCACCTGACAATATGACTCTCTCGTATCTCAAATACAACGAGACACAGGTTCCGGCCTACAGCTTCCCTCTCTATGAAGGGACCTGCACCCCGATGACACAGTATGCCCTTTATCCCGGCTCGTTCACCTACAAATATCCCGTGGCAGGCGAACCCAACTCAGTGGTGACAATCCACAGCTACGATGTGGATAACCGCAAGACCAAAAACATCACCCTGCCCGACGAAAAGATTGAATATATCCCCCGTATCCACTACGGTGGCTCACCCGACCGACTAATTGCAGTGACACTCAACCGCGACCAGACCAGAATGGAAATTTTCTCAGTCAATCCTCGCTCAAATGTGTCGAAGTCACTTATGGTAGAGGAGGAAAATGCCTGGATTGAACCTTGTACTTACGAGGATATCACTTTTAATGCCGATAACTTCGTGATTCTGTCAGCCCGCAGCGGCTTCACTCATGCCTATCAGTATTCCTACGCCGGCTCAATGACACGCCAGATTACCTCGGGCGACTATGACGTCACCGCTTACTATGGTGCCGACGCCAAGGGCAACCATTACTACCAGTCAACAGTCAGCGGTCCCATCAACCGTGTAATCTCACGTATCGACGTAAAGGGTGTATCTAAAGCCATCACCCCCGAGAAGGGTACCGCATCCGCATGGTTCACTCCCGCCATGAACTATTATACAGTAAATTACAGCACGTCAGCCACCCCTCCCACTTACACACTCTACACTATCGCCGACAAGCAGGTGAGAGTGCTTGAAGAGAACAAAGATGTGGCTGCAAGATATGCTTCAGCACCTAAGAAGGAGTTTATCACCATCACAACAGCTGATGGTGTAACTCTCAATGCCTACATGATTAAACCCAACGACTTCAATTCCTCAAAGAAGTATCCGGTGATAATGCACCAGTACAGCGGTCCAGGCTCACAGCAGGTGCTCGACAGCTGGCAGGTGGACTGGATGCAATATGCCGCCCAGCAGGGCTACATAGTGGTATGTGTCGACCCTCGCGGCACAGGAGGCAGAGGCCGTGCATGGGAAACTGTAGTTTACAAGAACCTCGGTCATTACGAGACTATCGACCAGCAGGGCGCCGCCCGCTATCTCGCCACCCTACCCTATGTGGATGGCAACCGCATAGGAATATGCGGCTGGAGCTACGGAGGCTATGAGACCCTGATGGCTATATCTACCCCCGACTGCCCCTTCGCTGCCGGAGTGGCTGTGGCACCGGTGACCGACTGGCGTTTCTACGATACCATCTATGCCGAGCGCTACATGCTCACACCTAAACAGAATGAAGAGGGCTACGAGGAATCAGCCCCTCTCAATGCTGTGAGAAACATGAATGTGCCCCTGCTCATAATGCACGGCACCGCAGATGACAACGTACACCTCATGAACACCATGCAATATGTGTCACGCCTGCAGGCTGCCGGTAAATTCTGCGATATGTTCCTCTATCCCAATATGAACCATTCAATCTACAACTGTAACGCCCGCCTCTCAGTCTATTCCCGACTTCTCGATTACTTCAACAAGAATCTCTAAGAAGTTGTTAAACCAATTGTTAACATGTCTGACTCTCGAACAGCAAACGAAAACGCAATATTCTCCCTTTGGCTGAACTGGGCAGTTTCAATAGGACTGCTCACATCGCCGATGGTATTCGCTCTCTTCATACCTAAAGTATGGATTCCACTCGTCACCTTCGCGATGATGGGTCTGCTTATGTTCTATGATAATTCCGGTAAAAAATACCGTTCAGCCGCCTGCAATCTGATACCGCAGATAGCTATACGCGCGTTAGGCATATCCGGCTTTATCATGATTATGATATGTATCACCTATGCACGGGGTATAATCGAATACTTCTATAGCGCTGAACTTCTCAATAAGCATATTCCCTTCATCTCTATCCTCATCATTGCGCCAGTCACTTTCCTGGTGACCCTATGGGTACGAATCCGCAACAACAAGTCCACCATCTGCCAGAACTGCATAATACGCTACGGAGCTGCAGCCGAACGAGGATTCATAGGCAAACTGTTCTCGCAGGAGAGCAAATATCAGGCAACGTTCCTCATGACGCTGACAGGTGTGCTTGCAGCTGTGGAGTGGCTTTACTATGTGATATTCTATATCAATGTAAATTTCAATACCCCCGACAAATTCATGTTCCTCTGGGTGCCTATAATCCTTTACGGGCTCTCACTGATATATGCGGGTATGAGATACTTCACTCTTTGGGGCTACTACTATCAGAACATTGAGGGGAGCAACCACCGTCAGGGCGCATCGTCATGCCTGAGATACCTGGTGCTTTGCGATGACCATATTTTCCTCAACAAGTCGGAGGGGTATTATGACATTCCCGACCAGGACAAATATGACACTCCCGCCATGGTGCTTCTCAAATACCGTGAGGAGATGACGCCTGAGCAGGCCCGCACCCACTTCGTGGATATAAGCAACATCAATCCGGATGATTTCTCGTTCCGTTTCATGTACCGCAACGACGATACAAGCGGCACATTCAACTTCTATCATTATGTATGCTGCGTGAAGTCAAAGGAGGTACTTGACGAATCTATTCTACAAGGCAAATGGTACAGCCTGTCGCAACTTCAACGCCTTCTCCACAATCATGAGCTCTCACCACTGCTCGCGGCCGAGATTCACCGCCTCTACACCGTCACCATGGCGTGGAAGACCTATGATGCCGAGGGGAAACGTCTCTACAAAGTGAAAAACTACCGTCCGATGTTCCGTCTTAACGGAATATGCGAATGGGATGTCGACTTCAACAATCCTCTGTGGCTTCAAGTTGCATCATTCAATCAGGACAAACCGTTCTACAACCTCCGCCGTCTTTGGCGCAAGTATACCACAAAGAAAGAGGAGGTATGAAACCGTCGCTCATTGTAATCACCGGACCTACGGCGTCGGGTAAAACCGGACGAGCCGTGCATCTCGCCAAAGCTATTGACGGAGAGATTATCAGCGCTGACTCACGCCAGATATACCGTGGAATGGACATAGGTACCGGGAAGGATATCGAGGAATATGGCGATGTGCCGGCGCACCTCATCGATATATGCCCCGCCGGATATAAATACAATCTTTTTGAATTTCTGCGCGATTTCGAGGAGGCTCGCCGAGATATAGAATCACGGGGAAAATTTCCGATATTGTGCGGTGGCACCGGTCTATATGTCGAGAGTGTGCTCAAAGGTCTACGCCTTCCGGAAGTACCTGCCAACCCCACACTGCGCAGCGAACTGGAAGGGAAATCACTGGAGGAACTTACAGCAATACTTGCCTCGATGAAATCGCTCCACAACGTCACTGATGTTGACACTGCCAAGCGAGCCATACGAGCCATCGAAATCCAAAAGTATTATCAGGAACATCCTGATGCAGCCCGTCAAGCCGAACCTCATCCGCTTACAGATGCGCTCGTGATAGGAGTTGACATTGACCGTGAAGCACGACGTGAACGTATCACCCGTCGTCTGCATTCCCGCCTTGAACAGGGTATGGTGGAGGAGGTACGCAGACTGCTTGATTCAGGCATTGCACCCGATGACCTCATCTACTATGGACTGGAATATAAATTCCTGACACTTTACCTGACGGGACAACTCTCACTGGAGGAGATGACCTCACGCCTTGAAATAGCCATCCACCAGTTTGCCAAACGTCAGATGACATGGTTCAGAGGCATGGAGCAGCGTGGGTTCCCGATACATTGGCTTTCGTATACCCTCGAACCTAATGAATTTACCAATCAAATCCTCGCACTCGCCGAGATGAACTGCTGAAAGTCTACGGAAACAAGCTTGAGCTAAGAAGAGAGATAAACGATTACAATGTCAGCATTCCGAATCGCCAAACGAGCGCGGCAATGTCAGTTTATCAAATAATTTTTGCTTGTAATTTCTTGACACCGGGACCGACAGGTCCTTGTCAAAGCGCAATAAATTACCTTCCATGCTTCTGATTCTGGAAATATTTACCACGTAGGATTTATGTACCTGCATGAAATTCCGTTCCGGGAGCATACCTAGAAATTTTTTCAAAGGAGTGCGTGTGACTATCACCCCATCTGACATATATAGTTTCACGTAATTTTCCATCCCCTCCACAAAATTGAGTTCAGACAGCTCAACACGATGGATGATTTTGTCGGATTTAACAAAAATCATATTGGACTGCTCGTCAGTCACAGCATTACCGCGCAATCTATCCATCGCCAGGCAATAATCGCGGGCCTTGTCAACAGCCTTCAGAAAGCGGGGAAAAGAAACAGGCTTGAGAAGATAATCGGTCACATTTAGTTCGTATCCTCTCAAAGCATATTCGCTATAGGCGGTAATCACTATCACAGCAGCATCCGTGCAGACGGATGATATATAGTCGAGCCCCGTCATACCCGGCATCTCCACATCAATAAATATGATATCCACAGGTCTGCGCAACTGTGTACCTACCTCTCCCTTCCGCTCGGCGAGAAATTTATCGAGGCTCATGGCATCGCCAAACACACCCACACATTCAAGCCAATCAAGCTTAGCTACATACCCCGCTATACCTTCACGTGCAACAGGCTCATCGTCCACTATCACACATCTAACTACATGTTTCATATTTTCAATAGCAATTTAGCTGTAAACCACCCCTCATATCTACCCGTATCAAGCATATAACCACCTTCAGGATAGTAAATGTCGAGTCTGCGGCGTAGATTAGTCAGACCTATGCCACTCCCATCCGGACGTGGGGTGACAGAATGGATATCCACCGTGTTGCGGATATGAAGCTCCAGCGATTGGTTGTCACAGCGCAGATGAATTTCTATCAACCCTGCTCCACCGACATGCTTGAATGCATTCTCAACCAACGGCAACAACATATAAGGGTATATTTTGGCATCGTAGGAATAGTTGCTGATATCAACATTGACTGAAATCTTGTCGCCATACCTCAACCGTGAAAGCTCTATGTAACTTTCAAGAACAGAAAGCTCACGGGCGAGCGCTACCTTCCCCTCTCCCGGATAAAGCTGACCGCGCAACAGATTGGATAGATGCTCGACAGCATTACGTGCATCAGCATTATCCTCATGTATGCTAAAATAAATGGTGTTGAGCATATTGAACAGGAAGTGAGGATGGTACTGCGCCTGCAGGAGTTTCATCTCAGTGACAAGTTGCTCATTCCTGACACGCTCGTTGGCAAGCAGTGACTCCTGATAGCGACGGTTAATCTCCGAAGTCTTCAGCCAAAGGTATATCCATACCTCCACCAACACCGCTATAATACCCGGAGGCACAACTTCATTGAATCGGATAGGACGGTGCTCCACAGAGTGAGACAGCCAGACCACCAGAAATGTAGCAGAAAGTATCCCCACAGTTATGACACCATACTCCACAACTGGATGTGTACGGTTGCGGAGCACTACCCGCACCCATTTCACCGTAAGGAAATAGCCCAGATAAGTGAGAAGCATTATCGAAATAAGTTCCGAAAGGATGAAGAGCCCTGTATGGTTAAAATAATTGTCGTGTGTCGGCAAATCATTGGTAAGCCTCACCATCAGAAACATCACCACCGCCATGAACATAGGGAAAAGGTAATAACTCTTGGTTATCTTGTGTGGAGGTGTCATATATCGGTCAGTAGAAAATTTAAATCAATATCAGAATTTGTCATCATCACAAATTTACTCGTTTTATCTCATCTATCAAACCCTTGGAGCGAGATTTATCAGAGCGGACCTTTCCGGACTTGAAACGCAGTCCAAACGACACGCCAATCTGACGCATCTGTTCATATTCACGTTCCGTCAGCGAGCCTTCCTTCCCCGGAAGTTTTATTATGGTGCGGCTATAATTTGTATTGAAAAGGTCACGCACGAATACTGATATATTCCCCTTCCCTTTCATGAACGATTTCCTGATGCCCACATACACACTGCCTGCAGCTCCGGCTATAGCCTGTCCGTAAGCCATCTTTCCATGCCATTGCCCTGAAATCTCGCCTGACCATCCGTGGGAGAACGAAAACTGGTTCTTAAGGTCCATGACCGGTGTAAAACGGCTGTTGCCCGGAATTTCCATCGATGAACCGAACTTGTAATTATTGTAAATCACAGTGGCATTAACCGAGGTGTGCCACCAAGGCAACACCTTGACATTTACAGCCGACACAGTAATAGAGCTCTGCGCATTGCGCGGCAGATTCTCGGGCGACACATAGAGCACCTTGTCGGATATCTCACGGTAACATTTGGCTATGGCATCGTCTGTAAGCGATGCCGAAAGCATCACCCTAAGCCATGAATCATGCGACCATACCAACTGTAGAGTATTCGATACGGATGGTTTCAGATTTATATTACCGCCTACATGTGTGATATCATCAAAAATATATACAAACGGATTAAGGTCGGCATATCTGGGGCGGTTTATGCGGCGTGCATAGCTCACCATCGCCCCGTCGTACTCACCCAATCGTACACTTATAGATGCATTAGGAAAAAAATCTATATAATGCCGCCTGTAATCCGTCTGTTCCATCGCTTCATTACCCGAAAACCGGCTTTTCACATTGGTTTGTTCACCCCTCAGTCCTGCAGTGAGTGAGAACAAAGAGAAATCAGCACGGCATTCGGCATACATGGCATTTACATTCTCATGATAACCGAAAGTGGAGCTAAGGTTATCCATCCCCACCATATCGTCGGGGATTGAACCGTCATAACGGCCCCCATTGTCAATCAGCAGATATGTTGACTTCATTCCGGCGGATAAGGTCCAGCGGTCAGCCAAAGTCCGTTTGAAATCCAAAGTGCCTACATAGCCCTTCACAGTACCGCCCATATCGCCATCCACACTGGAGGCAGAGGTATCGGTCATACGCTGCACCTCGTCAGTATGATAGTTGAAATAGTCAAAAGCGAGGTTCATATCACCGTTCCCATCTGTAAATGTATGTTTGATATATGAGTTGCCATAGATGTTGCGATAATGCATGTCTGTATTATTTCGGGTAGCCACACTCTCGCCTTCAGGGACTACTTTTGTCTCCATCTGTCCCAACTCATAGCGAGCGAACCAATTGCCGGTCACTGAAATCCCGGCGCTCCAAAAGTCGGAGATATTATGGGTGAACGAGGCTGACGTATTGTGGATTCGGTCACGGCGCCTGCGGTCATAATTCTGAACCATACGACTGTCGCTCCAAAGATAAGGTCGGTCAGTAATGAGCCATGAAGGATTTCGGGCAGCGATGAATGTATAGGTCAACTCCAGAGTGCTCTTGCGGGTACTATATCCGGCAGATAATGTCCCGAGCCCACGTTTTGCTTTCCAGCCTCGTAAACTGCCGTTGACACCAAGAGTGAAACCGGCATCATGATTGCGCCTCATCCTGAGATTGAGAGTTGTGACAGCTGATGAAGCGTCACTTTTGGCTGAGGGAGCGGATATCACCTCTATGCGGTCGACATTGGCAGCGGGAAGGGATTTCAGATACATCATGAGTGCCTCACCGGTTAGTATTGACTTTCTGCCATCGACTGTCACACTAACCCCTTTCTGACCGTTAATAGAAATTTCGCCTCCGTTCCCTACACTGACACCCGGGAGCGAGAGGAGTGTATCGTAAAGTGTGCCACCGCTTCCGGAGATGGTTGCCGAAGGTGAATATGAAACTTTTTCGGGTGTTACCACTGCGTCAGGGCGACGGGCGCTTACCACTACCTCATTAAGTTCAAGAAGTGCCATGGTGTCAGGCTGGATAGTGAGTGAATCCTGGGTCTGCGCGAAAAGCGGCATGGAGAGAGACATAAGGGCGGATATAAGATATGCTTTCATGAATGAGATTTTCTTTTTTATACCACAAAGTTATTGACACAGGAAATCAGTGCAAAATAAGAGTGACGAGAGGGTTTAAAACCGTGACAAGAGGTAAATGGGACGGAGAAATCAACGATTACAGCATTTCGTTGAAGGTATTTGAATAAAATGGGAGAGGAAAAGATTTATAAGGAATCGCCGCGAATGGGTATTTTTATATAAATTTGCAACAGTTACAAGAGGATAACCTCGGATAATCAACAACGATTAATCACTTGAATTAAAATAGTATCATGAAACCAATCACCTGCATAGCTTTAGCTCTACTTTTCCCACTGTTCTGCCAGAGTCAGACTCTAAGTAAAGTAGGAGATGGCTACTGCCGCACGTCAGTCAACACTACCGTATTCCGCGCCAGCTCTGTTGTGACCCATGGCGACAGCCAGTATGTGGCATATTACGACCCCGAAGGTTATGTGACGCTCGGAAAACGCAGCATAGGCTCCGACAAATGGACCGTCAAAAGGTCAAAGCATAAAGGGAATGTGGCAGATGCACACAATGTGATAAGCATAGGTATTGACGGAGATGGATATATACACGCCTCATTCGACCACCACGGACATCCGCTGAGATATTGCCGTTCCACAGCACCGGCCTCGCTGGAATTGGGTGACCTTATACCGATGGTGGGGGAAGGTGAGGAGGATGTGACGTATCCCGAGTTTTACAACCTGGCTGGCGGTGACCTGCTGTTTGCCTACCGCTCGGGCGCTTCCGGTCGAGGCAATCTCGTCCTTGACCGCTATTCGGTAAAAGATAAGAAATGGAGCCGTGTCCAGGATATACTTGTGGATGGAGAGAACGCCCGCAATGCCTACTGGCAGATGTATGTAGATCCCAAAGGAATTATCCATCTCTCATGGGTGTGGCGCGAGACCTGGCTCGTGGAGACCAACCACGACCTCTGCTACGCCCGTTCACGTGACAATGGTGTGACATGGGAACGCTCTGACGGTACCCCCTACACCCTCCCAATCACACTTGCCTCGGCTGAGAAAGCTTGGGAAATACCGCAGAAATCTGAACTTATAAATCAGACCAGCATGACAGCAGATAAGGATGGTCGCCCCTATATAGCCACCTATTGGCGTGATGCCGAGAGCAAGGTACCACAGTATCGTCTGGTGTGGCATGATGGGAAGAAATGGCGCATGGAGCAGGTGGGAGAACGCACCACTCCCTTCTCACTCGCCGGCGGCGGTACAAAGATGATACCCATATCTCGTCCGCGCATAGTCAGCGACGGTAAGGAAGCTTACTATGTGTTCCGCGACGTGGAACGTGGCAGCAAGGTATCCGTTGCCCATACCCCCGACCTCGGCAATGCACCATGGAGCGTGGCAGATGTGACTGACTTTTCGGTAGACGCCTGGGAGCCTTCGCTCGACATCAATTTGTGGAACACCCGCAATGTACTCGACATATTCGTGCAGACTACCCATCAGGGCGATGGTGAGCGGGTTGCCTCAAGCGAACAGAAATCCACTCCGGTGTATATCCTCACCTACGATAGAAAATAACTGAAATAACCATTGGAAACGGTTTAAATCAGTTCAGTATTTTTATAGAATGTTGACACCTCCGGCAGCAACAATGCCGGGGGTGTCATGTTTTTATATTAAGACCAATTGTATACACGCAATTAGCTACAGCACATTCTAACAAATAACAGGTTGCTTAAAACCGACCTCAAAACTCCATGAACGATGAAATTTAGGCATAACTTAAAAACTACCAGTACCGACAATCTTAACGACAAGCTTAACACTGTGGGTTACGACCGGGACACACTGACTCCCGGGATACTTCATATAGGAGTAGGTAATTTTCACCGCGCACATGAAGAATACTATACCAATGAGCTGCTCAACGCCGACCCATCTCAATCGCAATGGGGCATCTGCGGCGCCATGCTCCTGCAGAGTGATGAAAAACTGTACCGCACTCTTGAAAAGCAAGGAGGACTTTACACTGTGACCGTCTGTGGTCACAACGGCATAAATATCTGTCACGAGATTGGCTCACTCATTGATGTAATCTGGGCAAAGGAAAATCCTGAAGAGATTATAGACATGATTGCCAATCCTAATATACGCATAATATCCCTGACCATCACGGAGGGTGGATATAACATCAACCGCACTACGGGGGAGTTTGACCTCGACAATGAATCGGTCATGAGGGATATAAAAAGTCCTGGAACTCCCGGCACCGTATTCGGATTTCTGGCAGAGGGACTTCGCCGACGCCGTAACGCGGGAGGTGGACCTGTGACAATCCTCAGCTGTGACAATCTCGGGCATAACGGCGCTATCACCCGCAAGGCGCTCATGTCGTTTCTACAGGCGCAAGATGAGCAACTGGCTGAATGGGTGGAAACAAATGTGACATTTCCCAACAGCATGGTCGACCGCATCACTCCAGCGACACTTCCGGAGGATGTGGTGCGCCTAAACTCCATGAACGGCACCGACGATGCCGCACCTGTCTATTGCGAGGAGTTCGCTCAATGGGTCATAGAGGACAAGTTTGCAGCCGGCCGTCCTGATTGGGAACAGGTCGGTGTCGAGTTCACTGATGATGTGACAGCTTATGAAAATATGAAGCTTTGCCTGCTGAACGCATCACACACCCTCCTCTCCTATCCAGCCTACCTATGCGGTTACAGGAAGGTGGACGATGCAATGCTCGACGAAAACTTAGCACAACTGGTACGCGACTTCATGAACCAGGATGTCACCTCATGCATAACTCCACCCGGCAGCACGGACATTGAGCTATACAAGGAGACACTAATGAAACGTCTGCGCAACAGCTCGGTCAGCGACCAGATAGCCCGTCTATGCTCCGACGGAATGTCAAAATTTCCCACCTACATCATCCCGATACTCAAACAGATGATAGAAGAGGGGAAGGACCTGAGCAGAATGGCTTACCTATTCGCCGCTTACCGGCACTATCTGAAATACAGGCACGACGACAATGGTGCCCATTTTGAAATATCGGAGCCGATGATGAGCCCTATGGACCGTGTGCTCGCCGAGAGCGAGGAGCGATTGGATTTTCTGACACTTCCTGCTTTTGCCGGAGCCAACCCGGCTCAATCGGAACAGTTCAAAGCGCTCTACAATGAGATGGCAGACTCAATTTACCATCACGGAGCCATGGCAACCCTCAAAAGCCTACAGGACTAATATTATTATAACTACGAATATATTTACCTAAAATACTATCGTACCTAAACAAGAAAAAGCCACGGTGCTGCGCGATGCAGAGCCGTGGCTTAACCTTTTTGATTATTTTTCAGGCGGAAGTACCGCCGTTGTTATCAGAACTTATGCAGCAGCCTTACCAAGTTTGCGGTTGCGGCGATTGTCGGTTAGATATGCTACCGGAGCAGCCACATAGATAGTGGCGAAGAGTACCGATAATCACACCGAAGATCATCGCGAAGACGAACGAGCGGATAGCGTCGCCACCGAGGATGAAGATGCAGAGGAGCACGAGCAGGGTGGAGCACGATGTCATCACTGTACGTCCGAGGGTTGAGTTGATTGACGAGTTGATGGTGGTGAAGAACTCCTGCTTGGGATAGAGACCTACGTTCTCACGCACACGGTCAAACACAACCACGGTGTCGTTGATCTGATAACCGATCACGGTAAGGATTGCAGCGATAAACGACTGGTCAATTTCCATTGCAAATGGGAACAAGCCCCAGAAGATTGAATAGAAACCGATGATGGTGAAGGCTGTGAATGCAACCGCAGCAAGCGCACCGAGTGAGAATGCCACATTACGGAAGCGGAGCAAAATGTAAAGGAACATGGCAATCAACGCAAGAATGACTGCGATGTAAGCGTCAGTACGCATATCGTTTGCCACAGTAGGACCAACCTTCTGAGAAGACATGATACCGATATTCTCGTTAGTGGTTGAGAAGTCCTCGATGCTCATGCCGTTGAGCTCGTTCTGAAGACCCTTGTAGAGGATATCGGTGATTTCGTTGTCGATATTCTCTTCGTCAGAGTCAATCTTGTAGTTGGTCGAGATACGCACCTTGGTGTTGTCGTCGATGGTGATCACGCTGAGCTGTGCGCCGTCGAAGAGGGGTGCGAGCTGAGCCTGGAGCTCGTGGGTCTTGACGGGATGGTCAAACTGAACCACATAGTTGCGGCCGCCTGAGAAGTCGATGCCCTGGTTGAGACCCTTGCCGAAAAGGAACGCGATAACAACCACTACCACTACACCTACCAGACCGAAGCTAATCTTACGCGCACCAAGGAAGTTGAAGTTTGTGTTGGTGAACATCTTGCGTGAGATAGCAGTGGTGAATGTAAGGTTAGCAAACGGTTTGCTCTTTGCGAACATGATGTAAATCAAGCGAGTCAAGTAAACCGCAGTGAAGAACGAGCAGATGATACCGATGATAAGAGTGGTAGCGAAGCCCTTGATAGGACCTGTACCGAAGAGGAGAAGGATCACACCGGTGATGATTGAAGTCAAGTTAGAGTCGAAGATTGCAGAGAATGCGTTGCTGTAACCGTCAGCGATGGCTGTGCGCACATTCTTGCCGGCACGAAGCTCTTCCTTGGCACGCTCAAAATAAGCACGTTGGCGTCCACTGCCATACCGAGTGCAAGCACGATACCGGCGATACCGGAAAGTGTCAACACTGCCTGGAATGAGGCAAGGATACCGAAAGTAAAGAAGATGTTGAATACAAGCGCGATGTTGGCAATGAAGCCGGGGATAAAGCCATAGAAGAGGCACATGAACACCATGAGGAGCACAAGTGCGATCACGAATGACCAAAGACCGTCGTTGATAGCCTGCTCACCGAGCGACGGACCGATAACGGTGTCGGAGATGATGTCGACCTTGGCGGCCATCTTACCGCTCTTGAGCACGTTGGCAAGGTCCTTTGCCTCATCGGTGGTGAAGTCGCCGGTAATCTGCGAGCGTCCGCCCTCGATCACTGAGTTGACGCGGGGAGCTGAATATACCTGGTCGTCGAGCACGATAGCCACCTGCTTTTCGATGTTGGCGGCGGTGATGCGCGCCCACTGGCGGGCTGCTTCGGGCTTCATGTTCATTGACACGTAGTTACCACCCTGCATAGCGTCATAGTCGCTTGTAGCGGCAGTGATTACATCACCGCTGAGAGCGGGTTTGCCGTTAGTAGTCTTGAGAGCTACGAGCTGATAGATTGAAAGGTTGCGTTTGCCCTTGACAGAATCCTCAATCTGCACCACTTCGGGTTTGAATTCCCAAGCGAGCTTGAGGTTTGCAGGGAGAATACGCTTAGCTGCGGGCGATGCGAGAATCATGTCGATAGTGTCACGACCAGTCTCTGTGGCAGCACCTACTCCTATAAGATTACGGGGATTGCCCACCTGAAGGAAGTAGTCGAAGAGACCCTTGCCGTTGCCGGTGGTGTCGTTGCGCAGCGCGTTGTCGAGCTGCTGCAGGGCACCCGAAATCTCGTTGAAGGGGGTTGTCTCATAGAACTCGAGGTTGGCGCTCGACTTGAGCAGCTCGCGCACACGGTCGTGTTCCTTTACACCGGGAAGTTCGAGCAGAATCTGACCGTCCTTTTCAAGTTCCTGAATGTTGGGAGCCACGACACCGAACTGGTCGATACGGGTGCGGAGCACGTTGGTCGAGCTGCTCACGCGGTCCTTCACCTCCTGCTTGAGTGCATTTTTGATGGCGTCGATATTGTCGCCGCGCTTCACCTGATCCTTGAACACCACCGAGAGGTCGCCCTGAGGGTCGAGCTTGCGGTATTCGTTGCAGAATATGTCGATGAAGTCAGTGCTCTTGTTGGCGCGGGCCACAGAGTCAGCGTTGATGACTGCTTTTTCAAAGTAGGGATTGCCTTCGGCGTTAGCCATTGAGCGGAGGATGTCGGGAACTGAAACCTGGAGGGTGACGTTCATACCACCCTTGAGGTCAAGGCCGAGCCCTACGCCGAGTTTCTGTACTTCATTGAAAGTATAGCCTAAATAAACCTTTTCGTTAGCGATGTTCTTGATGTACTCGCTGTAGGCCTTACGTTTAGTTTCAGGACTGTTGTTGTCCTTGGCTGCCTCGATCGCTGCATATTCCTCCGCCTTCTTCTCGTAGTGGTTGGTCACCACGGTGAAAGAAAGGTAGAAGAGGCAGATGAGCACCATAAAGATGGCTATCACACCGGCAACAACACTTCCCAAAGATCCTTTGCTTTGCATTTGTTAAAGTGATGTATTTAAATTGGTTAGTTAATATTATTTTCTGATTGTTTTCATGGGTAAAGCAGAGGTGTGCTCCGCTTTTCAGCTTGCAAATATACGAAATATCTTTTAATTACACCCATTCCGCATCCACTTTTTGGTCAAAAAGCCGGCTTATATTAAATAATATTGGAACAACACCAATAAAATGATGCGTCAAATGCAACATTTATATAGCTGCAAAAGCTCATCACCCCTCCTCACACCCTATCCACATGCCACCGGCCTCACTTTCCGGTCATATTTTTATAAATTCATTTTCTTACAAATTTTTTCATCGATTATTTTGCCCTGTTTACATGCAAATGGCATCGATTTTACGCGAAAAACAGAATATTTTCTGTTCTATATTGGCAAAAATTAAGAAAAATGATAATTTTTTTATGAAAATATTTGGTGGGTAACAAAAAACATCCTACCTTTGCATCGCAATTGAGAAAAACTCATAAGCGAATGACTCCGTAGCTCAGTTGGTAGAGCAACTGACTCTTAATCAGTGGGTCGAGAGTTCGAGCCTCTCCGGGGTCACCAAAAGAAATCCAATCACTTGTCAACCAAGCGATTGGTTTTTTCTTTTTACCCCACCCCAATGCACAGGGACAACCAGTCAGCGAGACAACTCTCCATATCATTTGCCACAGTTTCCGCAATTGGAGCAACCGTTGCAAGTCATGCGGGAACCACAGGTAGCGCAATCATCACGAAAGAAGGGGACATATCCGCCGGCATTGAACAGCACACCCTGCGGCATCTTCAACTCAAATCTGGGTTTGCCATTATAATGGCTTAACCCAGATTTATACGCCTGCCGGCTTTGAACATGTTTTGACGGAATACGATAAACCCTTTGATTCTTTACAAATACCGTCCCCGTTTCAATAAAGTTGAATGTCACATCATGCCTCGAGCATTGTTCCGACAAACTCTTTACCCATTCGTAATGACAAGGGCGCGCACCATCGTAATTCTCGCCACCACATAGCACGTTTTCAATCTGCCCTGTGGCAAGATAACGTTCGGCATCAATCGCCCCAATGAAGGGAGCCGCCATAAAACCCTTATGTTTCGCCGGAACCTCAAGTAAAAGCGGCAGACGTTCATCGGCACGCCGCTGATTCTCGCAGGTCACAGAGAGCATCACATTATCATATCCCTCCCCCCAATCGGGAGGCAATGCCCCAAGTATGCGATGTGCCCTTTTGGTCAATAGCAGGAAAGCTATATCGGAACGTTGGCTCATCATCTTCCATGCCTCCTGACGCCACTCATCAGCTTCCTCCACAAAAAAGTCGGTGGAAAGCCCAACATACACCTGCATCCCTGACTGCAACTTGAAATTACCATTCCTGTCGCGCTGTAGAGGCAGATTGAAATTCTGCGTACGCACTACCTGCGAGGTATCTATGCCTCGTTTCCCGTCAAGGAAGTACATATAACAATGCTCACACCCCTCGCTGATTTTCCTGCATCCATGCCAAGGATTCCAAATTATCATCGGCGCCCTATTTTATCAAAATTAGCGATTGCCCACGATATCAATTCACCGAGCACGGGCATGAGACTTCTGCCAAGGTCTGTCAGTGAATATTCCACACGTGGTGGGATTTCTGCATAAAGCTTACGGGTGATAAATCCGTCCGACTCAAGATTTTTAAGCGTATCCGTCAAAACCTTAGGCGAAATATCAGGAATAGCTTTCCCGATGGCATTGAACCGTGTGGATTCATTTTCGGCAAGCACACTGAGAATAAGCATGGACCATTTACCCGAAAAACGCGATATTACGTTCCTCACAGGACATTCGGCTATGCGTGTATATTTTTTCAAATTTTCTTCTAACTCCAACGGCTTCATTTTCAAAAATAGTTACTTAAAAGTAAGTCGCTTTCATTTTCGTAACGTCTTGCAAACATGAAAAATACGTCATAACTTTGCACTATCAAAACGAAAGTGGCTTACCGCTGCAAAGTTACTAATTCCGATACAATAATCAAAATTTCAAAATGAATATGAACGAAATCAAGACATTGAATCAAGGAGAAAAATTCACCCATGTCTCAGCGGGTACCCTCAAAGCATTTGAAGGCAAACAGTTTGTAAAGGATGCCACCGGCGCAACCTCATGTGAAATCTCATTCGGCACACTTCCAACGGGCGTAGCCGTACCATTTTTCCACAGCCACAAAGAGAATGAGGAAAATTACATAATCCTCAGCGGAGCCGGCAAATTTCAGGTCGATGACACCGTCTTTGATATTGCTGAAGGGTCAGTAATCCGTGTGGCTACCAACTGCGACCGCAATCTAAAATGCACCTCAAACGAACCGATGACCTATATCTGCATTCAGGCTAAAGAGGGTTCACTCGGCGGCTACACAATGACTGATGCCGAAATTACTGAACGTGAGAATCGACTCTGAAGGAAATAAATTTCAACAGACTGAGATGTAGACCATCAACATCAGAATGTATCATAGAAGAATAAGCAGAGCTTGCCCTGACACCAGCAGCTCTGCTTATTGTATCATTACCATCATTGCACAAGCAGACGACTGACCTGCACAACCTATGATAAAAAGGGTGTATGACCAATCGCTTATAGCAGAAAAAGCCTCAAATGGAAAAAGGAGAATAACAAAACGAACCTTTTTCATATTTTGAAATGTTAATCTCGCATAGGTAAATTATTTCCGTGATGCCGCAAAAAAACTTTCCTGTTTTTCTTGTATATTCAAAATAAATTTTAGACTTTTGTCTTTGAACTTCTATAGGACACTATCCAAGTACAAACCTCGCTGAATATGAGCAACAATCCGTCCGTATCAGGTCCAGAGCCTGCCATGAAAAAACTCGTCTCCATTCCGAGACGTATTTTCCGGTTCTATCTCGATGGGTTCCGGTCAATGACCGTGGGAAAAAAGCTGTGGATACTTATATTAATCAAGCTGTTCATTATATTTTTCGTATTCAAGCTGTTCTTTTTCCCTGACCTGCTTGAAAGAGATTATGACAATGACACTGAACGAGCTGAAGCGGTGAGGTCAACTCTATTGAACCGATAAGTGTTTCTATATCCGATACACAACTAACAGGAATTATTAATACCCACAACCAATATTTATGAGCTTATGGATGATTTAATGACAGTAGTCGACTGGTCGAGATGGCAATTTGCCCTCACAGCGATGTACCACTGGCTATTTGTTCCCCTCACGCTCGGTATAAGCGTGATAATCGGAATAATGGAAACTATCTACTACCGTACCCGTAATGAAAAGTGGCTCGCCACCACAAAATTCTGGATGACCTTATTCGGAATCAACTTTGCCATGGGTGTGGCTACAGGTATCATTCTGGAATTTGAATTCGGTACAAACTGGTCGAACTACAGCTGGTTTGTAGGCGACATTTTCGGCGCGCCGCTCGCCATCGAGGGTCTTATCGCCTTCTTCATGGAGTCGACCTTCATCGCCGTGATGTTCTTCGGCTGGAAAAAAGTCAGCCCCGGCTTCCACCTTGCCTCCACATGGCTCACAGCCTTGGGCGCATCCATCTCGGCACTGTGGATTCTGGTAGCCAACGCCTGGATGCAATATCCTGTAGGCATGGAGTTTGACCCGGCACAGATGCGCAACGTCATGGACAACTTCTGGGACGTAGCTCTCTCACCGGTAGCAATCCACAAGTTCTTCCATGCAGTGTTCGACGGTTGGGTCCTCGCCTCTGTATTCGTATGTGGCGTGAGCGCCTGGTACCTTATGAAAAACCGTCGCCGCGAATTCGCCTTCGATTCCATAAAGGTAGCAGGCTGGGTAGGAGCTATAGGTATGCTACTGACCCTGTGGACCGGCGATAAGTCGGCTGTGGATGTAGCACGCGTACAACCCATGAAACTCGCTGCCATGGAAGGTCTCTACAATGGTTCATGCGGACAGGAGATTGTGGCATTCGGTATTCTCGACCCTTCCAAGGAGCGCACCGATGCCAACGACCCATATCTCATGAAGATTGCCCTTCCGAAGGGTCTCTCATTCCTCGCCAATCATGATTTCAACTCCTTTGTGCCAGGCATCAATGACCTTATTGACGGTGTGACTATCACCGAGACCGGCGACACCGTCCGCACCGTAACCTATGCTGAACGCATAGCTATGGGCAAGGAAGCCCACGAAGCCCTCCGCGCATTCGACAAAGCACTCGCCGCCGGCAACAATGCCGCTATGGACAGCGCGAAAGCCGCCCTCAAGGAGAACTACCAATACTTCGGTTACGGCTACCTTGACTCAGCAGACGAGGCTGTGCCTCCGGTAGGGATGACTTTCTATTCATTCCACATCATGGTGCTTGCCGGTGGTTACCTGACCCTGTTCCTCATCATTGTACTTGTAAGCGTCTACCGCTACCCCACCCTCTGGAACCGCCGCTGGTGGCAATGGATATCCATACTTTCCATAGCTGTGGTATGGATATGCTCAGAGGCAGGCTGGGTTACTGCCGAAGTGGGACGTCAGCCCTGGATTATCGAGGGATTGATGCCTACACGCGCAGCTATTTCAGCCATTTCATCAGCTTCAGTGCAACTCACATTCTGGATGTTCGCAGCTGTATTCACCGCCCTGCTGATTGCAGAAATCACCATCATGCTCAAGCAGATTAAAAGCGGTAAAGATGAAGATAAGTATTAACTAACCCGCTCTTAACATAACAATCATGGAACTTGAATCCTTACAGATATATTGGTGGCTGCTGATATCAGTACTCGGCGCACTCTTGGTATTCCTGCTATTTGTGCAGGGAGGTCAGACATACCTGCTCAGTGTCTCCGACCGTTCTGAGGCATCACGCCTGATGGTCAGCTCTCTGGGACACAAATGGGAGCTTACGTTCACCACCCTCGTAGTGTTTGGCGGCGCATTTTTCGCCTCATTCCCGCTATTCTACTCCACCAGCTTCGGCGGTGCCTACTGGCTCTGGATGCTCATCCTCATCAGCTTCGTGCTTCAGGCCGTGAGCTATGAATTCCGCGCAAAGCCAGGCAACATCTTCGGCACACGCACCTACGACACCTTCCTCTTCATCAACGGTTGCGTCGGCTGCATCCTGCTCGGAGTGGCAGTGTCGATGTTCTTCTTCGGCGCAGAATTTTCGGTAAGCAAAGGCAACATACTCGATGCCGGTTCGCCGGTAATCTCCCGTTGGGCTCCCACCCACGGTCTTGAGGCTATATTCTATTGGAAAAACCTCGTGCTCGGTTTTGCAGTGCTTTTTCTTGCCCGTACCCAGGCAGCTCTCTATTTCCTCAACAATAATGTCGGAGACGAAAGCTATTTCACTGCAAACAAGCGCCGCGTGCTTGTCAACGGTGTGATATTCGTGGTATTTTTCCTCCTTTTCGTAGGTCTGCTCCTATCAGCCACCGGACTTGAGACTACCGTCGATGGCGGCATTTCAGGAGGGAAGAGTGAATTTGCACCACGCGAGTTTAAATATTTCTTCAACTATGTGGAAATGTGGTGGTGTCTTGCTCTCTTCCTCATTGGTGTGTTAATGGTGCTGTACGGCGTGCTCAAATCAGCTTTTGCAAGCCATTATACCAAAGGAATCTGGTGGAGCGGTATCGGCACAGTTCTCGTAGTGCTCACGCTCTTCTGGGTGGCAGGCTACAACAACACCCCCTACTACCCGTCGCTCACTGACACCGCGTCATCGCTCACCATCCACAACAGCAGTTCGAGCCACTTCACCCTCACAGCCATGAGCTGGGTATCACTGGTAATCCCATTCGTGCTTGCTTATATAGTATACGCCTGGTATGCCATGGACCGCCATCACGAGGAATGATAAATTATTGACACATTAAAATCCCCTGTGAAGTTTTGCTCCACAGGGGACTAAAAAAAGTAAAGTGCCGGCGTTAACACCGACACTTTACTTTTTTCTACCTATATATTTTCTTTAGCAACTCCGGCAGGAGTTACGGAATAAAAAGATTACGCGTTTTCAGGGCGGAGTGTACGCACGGTAGCACCGGCACGCCACATTTCGCTTTCACGGAGAGCCTTGAGTTCTTCCTCAAGTTTCTCGCGGTAGTCGGGCTGAGTGTTGGAGTCGATTGAACGCTGAGCCTCGCGACCGGTCTTCACGCTCTCATAGAGGTCATAAACCACAGGCTTGATGGCATCGTGGAACGGACCCATCCAGTCAAGAGCGCCGCGCTGTGCGGTGGTTGAGCAGTTGGCATACATCCAGTCCATACCTTTTGCTGCAAAGAGGGGCATGAGCGACTGAGTGAGTTCCTCTACAGTCTCGTTGAATGCCTCTGAAGGGGTGTGGCCGTTCTCACGGAGCACTTCATACTGAGCAAGAAGAAGACCCTGGATAGCACCCATGAGAGAACCACGTTCACCGGTGAGGTCTGACACTGCCTCGCGCTGGAATGTGGTCTCGAAGAGATAGCCGGAACCGATACCGATACCGAGGGCGAGTGTACGGTCGAGCGCACGGCCGGTGGCATCCTGATATACAGCGAAGCTTGAGTTGGTGCCCTTGCCTTCCTTGAAGAGTACGCGGAGCATTGTGCCTGAACCCTTGGGGGCAACCATGATTACGTCTACATCAGCGGGGGGAACCACGCCTGTGCGGTCGCTCCAGTTGATGGCGAAACCGTGGCTGAAATAGAGAGCCTTGCCGGGTGTGAGGTGCTTCTTGATGACGGGCCACTGTGAGATCACGGCAGCGTCGCTGAGCAGACACATGATGATGGTGCCGCGCTTGCAGGCTTCCTCGATTGAGAAGAGAGTCTCGCCGGGAACCCATCCGTCGGCCACAGCCTTGTCGTAAGTCTTGCCTTCGCGCTGGCCTACGATCACGTTGAAGCCATTGTCGCGGAGGTCGAGACCCTGGCCGGGGCCCTGCACACCGTAGCCGATCACTGCGATAGTTTCATCTTTGAGTACTTCACGAGCCTTTTCCAAGGGGAATTCCTCGCGGGTGATGACTGTCTCCTCAACCCCGCCAAAGTTTAATTTTGCCATAATACTAAAATATTATATTATTAATTTCTATGAATTATCGTTGGGTAAAATGTATGCGCGCTATGGCACATGGTGTAGAATTGACCTCGGTCATCACATCAAACACCTCGGGGCTTCCCTCGTGCGGAGCGCTGACGGTGCGCGAGAGTTCACCATAACGCGCCTCATGTTTGAAGGCAATTTCAAATCTGGTCACCCGATTGTTGTCAAACTGCTCAAGAGACCACTGGTCAACTATAAGGTCGATGTAACGCCTTGTGGTGACATGGCGATTCACATCTATATCCGACACCGCAAAACGGTAGGTATGTTCCACCGTCGCATCAATCACCGGAAGAAGTTTGCCACCCTTGATATAAGGATAGGGGCGTCCGTTTATCGAATCCTTCATCTCGGTCAGCATGGTGAGGTCGGAGGGACGGCGTGTCTCCATATTGATAGCCATCCATGTGGAGTGAGCCCAGGCGATAGGCTCGCCGGTTTCCATATCCACCAACTCAAAGTTTCGTTCCGAGAACATGCGGTTGAGATTCTCAATCCATGTGTCGATACGATAAGCGCGATTCACAGTGAGCGGACGTTTTATATCAATGGTGAGTCGGCTCAACACCCATGAAATTCCATAACTTATCATCCGGTCAAACCCTATACCTATGGCATTGGCATGTCCGGTGGCAGTATCAATAATCAGTGTGACAAGCCTCGAAAGGGGCATTTCACGCTGCGCGTTGACCTCGGCCGCCGTCAGATAAAATTCGTGGGAAAACAGCTTCATCTCTTATCCTTCTATCATTTTCCTGCGCTTCTCCTGCTCCTCAAGGAAACAAGTGAAATGTTCGGTTGGCGATTTGGTCACGCATATACGTCCGGAGCGGATGAACTGCAATATGTCATACTGCTTCAGCAACTCATAGAGAGCCTGGGTCTCATATTCATGACCGGTCTTTTCAATCACTGTATAGTCACGTGATATTTCCAGAATGCGGGCGTTATGCACACGTATGATGCGCTCAAGATTCTTCTCGTCGAGAAGACGCTGGGTGGGAACCTTATAGAGAGCCACCTCCTGATACACGATTTCGTCGTCAGTGTAAAGGAAAGCTCGGAGCACATCGATGCAACGTTCTATCTGCTTTATGACCTTCTCCATGGTAGCACGGTCGCTGGTGCAGCTGAAATTCATCTTGTGGATACCAGGCATAGAACTTGCACTTGACGATACACTCTCGAGATTGAGACCGCGTCGGGTGAATATAATCGAAATGCGGTTGAGCAACCCGACCTGATTCTCGGTAAAAACCGCTATGGTAAAAAGTTGTTTCTCCATCTATGCCTTATATTTTGTGGTCTGGTTAATCAATATCTCATCTACATCCGAACCGGGAGCTACCATAGGAAATACCATATCCTCAGGCTCAATATTGACATTGAGCAGATAGGCTCCGGGATGGTTCACCATACGGTCCACAGCGGCATCAAGTTCTTCACGACTCCCGACATTCTCGGCCGGGATATTGTAAGCCTTGCTGATAGCTACGAAATCGGGATTGACCATCGGTGTGGCTGAGAATCGGTCGTGGTAGAACATGGCCTGCCACTGGCGCACGTTGCCCAGGAAATTGTTGTTGAGTATTATCATCTTGACGCCGATACCATAGTCCATGATGGTGCCGAGCTCCTGCATGGTCATCTGGAAACCGCCGTCGCCCATGAAGGCGAACACCTGACGGTCGGGACGCGCAATCTTAGCTCCGATGGCCGCCGGCAGACAGAATCCCATAGTGCCGAGACCACCCGAGGTCAGGATACTCTTCGGAAGGGTATATTTGAAATAGCGGGCACTCATCATCTGGTTCTGACCGACATCGGTGACAAGAATACCGTTATTGCCGGCAGCTTCCGATACCTTACGTGCCACCTCACCCATGCGCATCTCTCCGTCGCGTGTATCGGTAGGCGCAAGCTCACGCTCCATCACCTCCTCACGCTCCACCTTCTCGGCATCAGCAAACGAGCTCACCCAGTCAGTGCGGCTGCATTTGTTCACGAGCGGAAGCAGCGCCTTGAGCACCTTCTTGGCATCGCCATGAATCTTGGTGTGGACGCGGATGTTTTTGTTAAACTCGGCAGCATCAATATCTATATGGATGATTTTTGCCTGCGGTGCGTAGCCGGCCACATTGCCTGTCACGCGGTCATCGAAACGCATACCGATAGCTATAAGCACATCAGCTTCGTTAGTCTTGATATTCGGACCTATATTTCCATGCATTCCGAGCATACCTTTGTTAAGATGATGGTCGGAAGGGATGGTGGAAAGTCCCAAAAGTGTTGTAGCCACAGGTATATCGGCCTTTTCAGCAAGAGCTATAAGGTCATTCTCCGCTTCCGATATCATCACACCATGCCCTGAGAGAATCATAGGACGCTCGGCGCGGTTTATCAATGTCGCTGCCGCTATAAGGTCGCTTGGCAGCAAATCGGGGTCGGGATTGTAGCTGCGGATATATTTCTTAGGCACATAGTTGCCCCACTCCATCATGCCTATCTGGGCATCCTTGGTGATATCCAGCACCACAGAGCCGGGACGACCTGTGGACGCAATGAAAAAGGCACGTGCCACAGCCCATGGAATTTGCTCAGCTGTGCGCACCTGATAAGCCCACTTTGTGATAGGTAGGGTTATACCCATCACATCGGTCTCCTGAAAGGCATCCGAGCCAAGGGAGTTGACACCGACCTGTCCGGTGATTACCACCAGAGGTGTTGAATCGACATTGGCGTCGCTCACACCGGTGATGACATTTGTGGCGGCCGGACCGGAAGTCACAGTCACCACTCCCACCTTGTTTGAAGCTCTCGCATATCCCTGGGCAGCGTGCACTGCACCCTGTTCATGACGTGTGAGAATATGGTTCAAACGGTCGGAATAATCGTAAAGCTTATCGTAGAAAGGCATAATCTGACCGCCTGGATAGCCGAAGATAGTGTCGACACCTTCAGCCAACAACGCGCGGCACAGAGCCTCTGCACCTGTAATCATTTCACCCATATTAGCAAGTATGAAGTGTTATTAATGTGTATTATCAATCAAGTTCCCTCACGCCACCTTTGTCGGCCGAAGTGACCATTGCAGCGTAGGCTCTGAGCGCCTGCGACACCTTACGGTCGCGTCCGCGGGGTTTGAACGCATCCTTACCGAATGCTTCTTCCTCTTTGCGGCGTGCGGCAAGCTCATCGGGGGTAAGACGCACATTTATTGAACGTGCGGGAATATCTATTTCTATAATGTCACCATCGCGCACCAGTCCGATATTGCCACCTGAAGCAGCTTCGGGTGATATGTGTCCGATTGAAAGACCTGAAGTACCGCCCGAGAAACGTCCGTCGGTAATAAGCGCGCACTCCTTTCCAAGATGTTTGCTCTTGATATAAGATGTGGGATAAAGCATTTCCTGCATTCCGGGACCACCCTTGGGACCTTCGTGGGTTATGACCACCACGTCGCCGCTCAGCACCTTGTCGCGCAATATGCCGTCGACAGCAGCCTCCTGCGAGGTGAACACCTTGGCCGGTCCGCTGAAACGGAATATGCTTTCATCCACGCCGGCTGTCTTTACCACACAACCGTCCTGGGCGATATTGCCCTTGAGCACGGCAAGACCGCCATCCTTCACATAGGCATGCTTCATGTCACGGATGCAACCGTTGGCACGGTCGGTGTCAAGCTCGGAGTAGTAGCTCATCTGCTTGCCAAGTTCGGTGGTCCGCTTATTGCCGGGAGCACTCTTCCACAGTTCGTCGGCATGGTCATCGAATTTCTTTCCACCGATGGCGTAACAGTCGATAGCCTCGCCGAGAGTCATACCGTCAACACGGTTTACATCTGTGTTGACCAGACCTGCATCGGCAAGTATCTTCATTATCGAGAGGATGCCACCTGCTCGGTTAACATCCTGAATGTGGTAATGGGAGTTGGGCGCCACCTTACAGAGCACCGGAGTTTTCCGCGAAAGACGGTCTATATCGTCCATCGTGAAGTCTGCGCCGGCTTCATGAGCCACAGCGAGAAGATGGAGCACAGTATTTGTCGAACCACCCATAGCTATGTCGAGAGTCATGGCATTGAGCATGGCTTCGCGTGTAGCGATATTACGGGGGAGCACACTTTCATCACCGTCACGGTAATAAGCGTAAGTATTCTCCACTATTCGTGCGGCAGCTTTCTTGAACAACTGCAGACGGTTGATATGAGTTGCCACCACGGTGCCGTTGCCGGGAAGAGCCATACCGATGGCCTCGTTGAGCGAGTTCATCGAGTTGGCTGTGAACATACCCGAGCATGAGCCGCAGGTGGGACATCCCTTCTGCTCAAGGAGTGTGACATCATGGTCGCTCACTGTCTCATCAGCCGAATCAATCATAATGTCAATGAGGTCCACTGCGCGGTCTCCTACCTGTCCGGCTTCCATCGGGCCTCCCGACACAAATATTGCAGGGATGTTGAGACGCATCGCCGCCATGAGCATACCTGGAGTAACCTTGTCGCAGTTGGAGATACACACCATAGCGTCAGCTTTGTGTGCATTTACCATATACTCTATGGAATCCGCAATCATGTCACGCGAAGGGAGTGAATATAGCATGCCGTCATGCCCCATGGCAATACCATCGTCGATTGCTATGGTGTTGAACTCGGCCGCAAAACAACCCTGCTTTTCTATTTCCTCCTTAACAATCTGACCGATTTCGTGGAGATGGGTATGTCCGGGCACAAATTGAGTGAACGAATTGACCACAGCTATGATTGGTTTGCCAAATTGCTCCTCTTTCATTCCGTTTGCTCTCCAGAGAGCTCTGGCACCTGCCATTCGTCGGCCTTCAGTGCTGGCTGCGCTTCTAAATGGGAAACTCATATATATGATAATTTATCTTGAACCTACAAATTTGTTAAAATTTCCTGCAAAAATACGACAATATGTTGTAAAACACAAATATTTAACAGAGATTTTTTACTTTTTAATCCTTAAGCTAACTTATATGTAAGCAATAAAAAAATACGACCGTCGCTTTTGCAGTAAGCGACGGTCGTATTAAGTAGCCCATAGGAGAATCGAACTCCTCTTTCAAGAATGAAAATCTTGCGTCCTAGCCGATAGACGAATGGGCCCTCCTTAATCAAGACAGCTATTCATTGCTGCAACCTGCTTATTAAGCAGCGAGCTTGGCGATGTGGTGAGCGAGCTTGCTCTTGAGGTTGGCTGCCTTGTTCTTAGAGATCGCGTTCTTCGAAGCGAGACGGTCAAGCATTGCGCCTACCTTGCGGAATGCTGCCTCGGCCTGAGCCTTGTCGGTCATCTTGCGAAGATTGCGCACGGCGTTGCGGGCGGTCTTTGCATAGTAGCGGTTGCGAAGACGACGTGATTCGGTCTGACGGATTCTCTTAAGTGATGATTTATGATTTGCCATCGGTTAATTATCTTTTTCTTGATTAAGTTCTTATTAGTAGCCCATAGGAGAATCGAACTCCTCTTTCAAGAATGAAAATCTTGCGTCCTAGCCGATAGACGAATGGGCCTTTGCAAAAGCGATTGCAAAGTTAGATACATTTTTTTACTCAAACAAATTTTTTAAGAAATTTTTGCTCTTTTTCTCCCTTTAGCCCAATTTTACATCTTTTTATGCCCTTTTTTACCAATCAAATTTCACATCTCCTCTTCCATTTTTTGTAATATGCCATGATTTTTTCCTTCATATTGCCGCTATAAATAATATTAGTAAATTTGCAGTATGAATCTATCATTGGTGGCGCTGAAGGTCACAAAACATAGCGACAAGCAGTCGATTCTCACAGCACTCAGCCGTGAGTGGGGACGCGTTTCACTTGCTCTGCCGGCAGGAAATGGCAAATCAGCATCACGGATGAGGGCGCTGACCATGCCTCTGTGCATCATCGAATGTGTCACCGAGCGCCGTTCAAGCCGCGAGGTCATACCCATGCGCCATGTGCAGCAACTGGTGCCTTTATCATCATTACACTCCAACCCTGTGAAACAGATGGTGGCGATGTTTCTTGCCGAAGTACTCTCGGCTCTCCTGCGCGAAACCCAGGAAGATGCATCACTGTTTGATTTCATAACCTCAGGTGTAAAAATCCTCGATGAAGCCAATGAGAGCGGAACGGCTAATTTCCACATCTGCTTCCTATACCACCTGGGGTGTCTGCTGGGAATCGAACCGGACACATCAACCTATTCTCCGGGAAGCATACTCGACATACGTGACGGTATATGGCGTCGCTCAATGCCTTTACATCGCGACTATCTCACCCCGGAGGAATCGGAAGCCGCATTCCGGTTATCACGCATGACATTCTCCAACTATTATAAATATAGGTATACGCGAGAGGAGCGCAACCGAATACTCGATGCGCTCCTGCATTATCTTTCCGTACATTATGTGTCGCTGCGTAACCTACATTCCCTCGATATCCTACGCGCCATGCTCTGAACTCTGCACAAGCACACGGCAACTGCTCATCTTTTTGCCTTGCGGGGTTTTGAATGCCTCCAACGCCTTGCGGTGAGCCCGGTATATGAAAAACCGGTTGAGGAACATACCGGTAAGCGAAACTATCGCCACGATTGCGACGATTATAAGCCAGATTATTAAAGTTCGTTCATCTAACAGTTCCATATTCAATCAGTTTTAAAAGTCGTTTAATAGATAATTGTGTATCCATTACGATGACTTTGCATCGTTTCATATACTTAAAACACATGTCGGGCTCCGAGAGTTTTGCCATATTCAAATAAATTCAAAAAAATATTTTTGAAGATTTTTTCAAAAATATTTGGTGGTTACATATAAAAGTCATAACTTTGCACTCACAAAACGGCTCCTTAGCTCAACTGAATAGAGCATCTGACTACGGATCAGAAGGTTACAGGTTTGAATCCTGTAGGAGTCACTAAAAAAAGAGAAGGTTGATTCAATGAATCAACCTTCTCTTTTTGATATTACCAATCAGGATAACTTACTTGCTTATAGCATCTTTGAGCTTATCCGCGCCATCCTTTACTGCATTTGCAGCTTTCTCCTTGGCGGCTGCGGCAGCCTCTGTGGTTTTCTCCTTTGCTGCTGCGGCAGCTTCGGCGGTCTTATCCTTGGCGACTTCCGCTGCATTCTTCACAGCATCCTTGGCATCGCCTACTTTGGCTGAAACAGAGTCGGAAACTTCCTGAGCCTTATCCTTTGCAGCTGCAGCCAGCGAATCAACCGCTTCCTTAGCCTGCAATTCCGCAAATGAAGCGGCAGCTACAGGGTCCTTTGCCTGAACGGTCGGCACAACTTCCTGCATGAATGAGTTAGCGGCATCATCCTTTCCCTCCTTAACAAGCTTATCAGCATATTCCTGCGCCTGCTGTACATAAATATTCATGCTGTCAGGGTCGGTGCAGTTTTCTATCTTAGCCTTAAGGGCTGCTCCTTCGTCCTCAGCACGCTTCTCAGTTGAACCACATGATACTGTAACCATTGTTGCCAATACGGCAACCGATAAAATTAGCTTTTTCATAACTTTTTATATAATTGTACCTTTCTTAATAATGGCTAAAGTCCGAAAAAGTTCATCTAAGCAAAAAAATATAAAAACAGTTTACATATTATCGCCGCGAGCACACAGCCAATCTCTTTGACATAACAGACGCCTTAGGTTCCCCGGCAGCTGTCGCGTCGCCACTCACAGTCACTTTATAGACATAGATTCCTATGGGGACTTTCGCCCCATTGTAGCCAGTCAAATCCCACTTAACAGGAGCTGAGATATACATGTCGGCACGACCGCGGGTGGTGGACTCCCACATGCGGCGTCCACTGAGGTCAAACACCTCTATCTTGACATTGAGCATGGCATCCGGACGGTTATGCACTACATAGAAGTTAGCTTCCACCGACACCGGATTTGAATCGGTATACACATCGAAAATCTTTGGCGCCACACGGGCATCAACATAGAAATCAACCGATGCCTCAGCCGAATTACCCGACAAATCCCACACCTTCAATGTGGCGGTATGGCTTCCTGATGAAACTTCAGGCAACCTGTAGCGTATCACCCCGGCATCCGTCCCATCCTCATCAGGAATATAAGCAGAAGCCACATCCGTAAGCAAAGTACCATCGTCAATACGCAGGGTCATGCTGTGCCCTACCCCGGTTGTCGACATATTGATACCCGTGTCGTCACTCACACGTGCCACCAGCATAGGTGTCGCATCTGTCACGCCACCAGGGCGAAACGACTCATGGTCCATATATATGTATTCAATAACCGGCGCCACACTATCGGTAGCCGCCGAGCTATCCGAACCATATATATAGAAATCACGGCTCACACCTACCGCCTCCGTAGCATCGTCAGCCAAAGCATACATGCTCATGGCAGCATTGCGGAAATTATCGGCAATATCACCAGGCACGGTCATTGAGAAATCAAATTCTCCACCCTTCACCTGCGCTCGGCCGGTATAAAGCCTCGCTCCCTGCTCATCATATATATCCTCCTTACCGTCAGCGCCGTTCCCCTTAGTAGTGACACTCCGTTCGGCATCATAAAGCGACACACTTACCCATCCGTTGAAACCACTGAGAAGTGTACCGTCAACGCCTCTCACAGAGCCATGAAAACGCGGACGCTGCATAGCCTGGACCGTCACCTGTTCCTCTCCATCCAAAGCCACCCCATCTATCGACTCCAACACTACCCTCGGCGCGGGCACCGCAAGTCTCATGGCTGGGTCACCGAGAAGCACAAACCGGAGTTTATTATCATCCTGCACCTTATTCTTAGCCCTGCGCAGTGCTTCCCCTACGGGGATAAGACGACCGTCATCCTCCATAGCAAATATTTCCTCGCCCAGGGCTGAGGTCAACACTCCGTTGCGTGAGATTAGCACCTTCCTCACGGCAGTGATTCCACCTATCGCGCCTCCACTATCCTTCATCACCATCTGTTCGAGCCCCGACATGGCAACCCCGTCCCATTCGCCAAATGTACAAGTGGCACCATAGAAAAACAGCGGATAACGCAAATACATATTTCCCAAATCGGATGTAGTAAATACACCTTCGGAAGTAAGCGAATTGAGATTGGCATGACCTGTGAAACTCCACCATATCACACCCTCATCGAGCAGACGGTGCATCCTCTCGCGCGCTCCTTCATATACTCCACCCATCAGGTCATAGGCATCCAGATAGACCTTATGATATGTAAATTCCTCCCCGGCGGGAAGTCTCCTCATATTCTTTTCAAGTTTCTCCGTCTGCCGAAGGTGCTCACCATTGTCACCGTCGTCGGCCACAAGCATCACTTTATTGCGCCACTCTCCTGCAATCGGTGAGGTCATATATGCCTCCAGCCTGTCAACATATAATTTAGCTTCCATCTGACTGCGAGCAGGAATACGCCCCACCGCTATATCCATCCGCTCTGTACCATTCATTTTGCCTGCACCGTCCCCTAAAAATGCTAAAATATCATCGCTGCAATAGGAGTCAGCTTCACTGATACACATCTCACTCTGCCACGTGGGAAGAGTAATATCGCTGCTCCCAGCCATAGCGTCAGTGAGGCGGCGATGGTCATGGGTAACCGCGCCAAGAAGCAACACACTCCCTAATTTCCGCCCCTGAGCGACATTGCTTCCACGGTCATAATACATTTTCAACATCCTTCTGATGGCATTCACATCAGAAACTCCTGAGCCAAACTCATTGCTCACCTGCTCCATGGTGACACACAGCACTTCCATGCCATCCGCCTGACGGTGAAGTTCCGCAATCCTCTCCGCGTATGTATAGAGCGGTTCCTGAGTCACTATAACCATGTCGGGCACAGGGGCTCCATGCAGATTCTGAGGCTCCACTCTCCCTCTAAACTTCGGGGCAGCCATCTCCGCTTTGTCATCCCATACAGCATATTCACGCTTTCCGGAATACTCATTCTTCCACGCCACACAACCCTCGCCGGTTTCATGTACATTCATCCGTACCAGTGACAATGGAGAGGTAACATCCCAGACTCTTACCGTACCATCCGCTCCCGAGAGACTTAAAACACGCGCTGAGGACGAAAAGCACAACTTACGCTCCTTGGGGAGGGTCAGCTCACGTATATAGTTAACCGATATGTTATCCAGGTGAGCCAGTCCGACCGTACCACCTACCGAAAACCGGACTCCAAGCGTCAGATTTTTGCCATTTATGGAAAACCGCTTACGTATACATGTTGTATCGCCATACTCTGAGCCTGAGCGCAACCGGCTACCCCCATCAAGCGAGACACCGTTGACAGTCATAGCCAATGTCCCTGCCGCCGAAACCGTCTTTGAGTAGAACACCACCTGCATCCACACATCAGTCCCTTCCCTCCTGTCAGGGAGAGAGAAATTGAATGTGCGGGAGGGTGTGAACCTAAAATCCTCGCCCAATAGCTGATGCCCGCTCTCGGCAGGCGTAACACGGTCAAGTTCATGAGCCAGACGCTCTATAAAGGTATCTGTCGGTTCATCGTCAGCCGACAGCGGCATCCCCTCCGAAGGTATCTCACGCAAAGGCGCCTCCCGGTCAGAAAGAAAATAGTAGCCTAAGGACGAATATGGATTGAGAGAACGCACATACCAACCATCGCCACTTTCGCTCCATCTCTCCGGACCTATGGCGTAGAAGACTATACCGCCACCGGTATGCTCACTCTGGACCATCGGAAGGTCGTCGACATAGGACTCACGCGTCAGCAAATCAGGAATCCGCGCACCACCATAGCCGTAAACCCTAACTTTCGACGGGTCGGCAAACCCCCACCCTTTCAAATCGGCATCAGAAATACGATGCAAACCGGAAGATGCAACACTTATTTTCACCCACTGACCTGATTCAAGCACCGAATTCCGCGCATAGGCATCCGGACTGAACGCAAGGGCGCTCTGCCAGAAAATAATCAGCAAAAATGAAAATAGATATCGCAGCAATGCAGTCATAGGATTATAACGCAAAGTCTACATAACTTATTGCACCGCCACTCATTCATACTGCGCCAGCGCATCGCGTAGCGCCGTGGCAACCATAGCCTTAAGCTCAGGCGGGGACACCACCTGGATATTGGCGCCATACGACAGCAATTCCTGAACGAAATCAGGCGTAAGCCTTAGTTTCAGATAGAAAAGCGAATACTCATCGTGCACCACCTCGCGCTGGGAATGATGCAACGGCAACGCCCTGAGATATTTCGACTGGCGAGTGTCGGCTCTAAGCACAACCTCCTTAGGCTCACCCTGCGAGAAAACTATACCGAAAGTATCCCTCACATAGCTTTCAAGGTTAAAGGACTTATCGACCACGAAAGTATCATCCTCAATCTTCACCTCTTCCATACGGTCAAGCGCATAGGTCTTGATTTTGTCATCGCGGACATTGCGACCCGTCACATACCACCGTTGCTTGAAAATCTTAAGGAAGTAGGGCTCTATCACCACATCCTTTGTCGGATTCAGACGGGTGTAGGGACGGTAAGTGAACCTCACCGGATGACTCTCGCGCAGCGCCGAAATCACCTGCGAGAGATATAAGCGCGCCGAAGGCACATCTTCAAGGAATATCCTGTCCGACACATCACTCACACTTGCAAGCACATTGCTCATTGCTGCAGAGTTCAGGAGCCAGTCAGTCATACTCTCGCGACGGTCATCTCCGGAGTCTATGTAATATTCATAAGTAGAAGTATTGCACTCGATATTTATATTAAACAGCTCCTCGATAGCAAGGCGATAGTTATAGAATGTGCGTCTCGGCAACGGATTCCCCTCCGAATAAGGCGACATGAGCCAAAGCTCATTGAGCTTCTCTCGGGTTATGGAACCGTAGCGGCGTATGGTGTCAATAAGCCAGATGTATCGGCCAAGTAGATTACGAGCCATAGGAAGAGGAGGTTTTAGAGTTAAGGCGTCTCGGGAACAGGAACACAATCGAGAGGACTATCATTCCCGCAAGCGCCCACGGATAATAGAGATAGGGAAATGGTGATGCCGGTGAAATTCCGGCAAGTGAAGTGGCAAGCAATGTCTGCGCGCCGTAAGGGATGAGACACTGCACCACACACGATGCCGAGTCAAGCAGCGACGCGCTCTTGCGCGGGTCAATCCCGTAACGCTCCGACACATCCCTCGCAATACCACCCACAGTAATGATAGCTACAGTATTGTTTGCGGTACATAGATTAACAAGACCTACAAGTATCGCAAGTACCCCTTGCGCACCGCGTGTGCCCGAGATATGAGCGGTGAGTCCCTGAAGCAAAAACTGGATTCCTCCCGCCGCTTTTATCAGTCCGAGCATACCTGCGGCAAGCAGGGTTATTATAATCAGATTGCCCATGGAATCCACTCCCGCACCCATGTATCCCGCAAGTTCTATCAACGGTCTGCCGTCAATCACTGCCAGAATAACAGCCGTGACAATACCCAGCGAAAGCACAATGGTGACATTGATGCCAATGACAGCCGTAGCAATCACCACTATATAGGGAAGTATGAGCCATGGATTTGCATCCTTGCCGAGGCTCATCTCCGGAGTGCCGTAGCTCATGATAATGTATATAACCAGTGTCACGACGGCTGCCGGAAGGGCTATCCACAGGTTTGCCTTGAATTTATCACTCATATCGCATCCCTGCGAGCGTGTGGCAGCAATAGTGGTATCGGATATAAACGACAGATTATCTCCAAAAAATGCACCGCCAAGCACCACCGCTACATAAAATGGCACCTCTGCACCTGCCACCGATGCCATCTCAACGGCAAGCGGAGTGAGAGCCACCACTGTGCCAACGGACGTCCCGATTGACAGAGAGATAAAACATGCGGCAAAAAACAGCGTCGGCACCACAAACTCAGGCGGGAAAATCTTAAGCGTGAAATTGACGGTCGCGTCCACCGCCCCTATCTCCTTGGCAAGCGAGGCGAAAGCTCCGGCAAGCACAAACACCCATATCATGTATAGGATATTAAAGTGTCCGGCTGCACGCGAAAACACATCTATCCGCTCCATCAACGACCTGCCTCGGTAAATCACCACAGCCCACACCGACGCCACTACAAGCGCCACGCTTATAGGCATCTTATAGAAATCGCCGATTGCCACCGACACGGCTACATAAAGGAGCAGAAAGAGTATAATCGGCGAGAGTGCCAGCCACCCTTTAGCGGCAGGTATACGCCTGTCAGTATCTATAGTTGGGGTTTCAATCATATGTGTCAAGGTTGCATTAATAGATTTTCCTCCACATGTGGAGTCACAAGTTCCTGCCAATCATGCAGATTCCCACTGAAAGCATTTATATCCACCGGATGGTCTATACCGTTTACACGCCCGTTGTGTGTAGCCTGCCAGAATAGCCATTCCATATCCTCCGGTTCATCGACCAGTGAGCATATCCAGAGGGGATACCCTTCGAGGCGTCCTTTCACAAAGCGGGAATATCCGTTTTTATTCGTATAAAGTATCACATTATATCCATGCTTCTCCAGATGGTCTATCATCTCGTTCAGACGGTTGAGCACCATCGGTGTAGGCTGGCTGTTGGGATTGGCCCATTCCTCTATATCAATCGCCACGGGGAGGTCGAGTCTACGTCCTCTCAGTGAGTTGAGAAAATTAAGACCCTGCATGTAGCCGGGTGTGTCAAATCGGAAAAAATGATATGCCCCTACTTTAAGTCCGGCAGCCCGGGCCTTGCGCAGATTCTCCACGAATCGTTTATCCTTGAAGGTTCCACCTTCGGTCGCCTTTATCATAACGAAACTGATGCCATCGGCCGCCACCTTCTCAAAGTCAATCGGACCGTTGTGTGCGCTTATGTCGATGCCAAGCACGGCAAACTTTTCGGGATTCGGATAATGGGTATGCTTTTCAGTTGTTTTTTCCCTACAACCGGTCAACGCAAAAAACAGAACTATTAATATGCCAAATGTCCGTATCATATAAATGCAAAGATACACACATTTTACGAAAAAATCCAAATAAAAAAAGGGTAAGCTTACTACATCGCACCGCTACAACCCGATACCGTTGCTTCGATCAAGACCTGGCGGAGTTCTCGGGGAGCTGGTCGTGTAGGACTTACCCGGCTGCAAAGGTACAACAATTTTCCAAATTAACAAAATATTTTTTGCCTCACTCACAAAAACCGTTGTACCCCAACCGTTTACACTTCAAAATCTTAGTTCACTCCACATCCTACTGAAGACCGAACACCCCGAGCACAGCCTTGCGTATACGCTGTGCATCGCCACGGTCCTCCTTCAGAATATTAAGGATAGCCCTGATGTAGACATCCTTGTCATCACGCCTCAATCCGCACGCCCGAGCCACATGGCTCTCTGAAAGCATGGTCTTGCGGTTGTAGACCATCAACACCGAGGCATAGTCCCCTCTCTGTATATAACTGCGGAAATTCCGGCAATACTCCTCATAAAGTCCACGGGGATTGATGGACTGACAGAGGTCGTTTATATGCTCCTCAAGCTTGTTGATATTTGCAAACTTACCGTCAATACGATGTTCCACAGTCTTTTTCACCTTATGACGTGTATGCTGGAGTGCCTGCTGACGCAAATCAACCTCAAACAGGCGCATTATCGCCTTCTTGACATGAGCGAAAGCCGCATCCTCATTCTTATGGAAATGACTTGCCACCGTGCGCACCACCTCCTCTATCATGAATATGTTTTCTATTTCCGCTACATTAGGCACAAAAACCTTCCGGCGCCTCAGATACTCCACCTCGCCGGCATCACGCCTGTCACGGTCCACTATACCGAAAGCATCCAGATTATGAAAATCCCTGAGACTGTTGAACGTACGGGTCGATTCTATCACCTTGTCACACCCCCCAAGCGATTTCACGGTATACTCCTTGAATATGAGCGGATACAGTTTGGAATCTATTGAATTCACGCCATCACCCTCGATGAACAACACCGGTTTGCGGGCACCAAGAATGGCGAGATACACCTCATCGTTCAGACCTTCGGCCGAGGGGAGAAAATCATAGTCCCACTCACCCAAAGTAGGGTCGCAACTCTTCACCCACACCGTCAATCCCTCACCACGGGTAGTGGCAAACGAGAGGTCATGAGTGATATAGATGAATATGCAGTCACTGCGCATCTGCTCTATCCTGTCCCAGAGCGAGCGTATGGATGTGGGATGAAGGAACATATCAGGCGAATCCACAAATATCGCGGCTCCCGGAGGGGCAAACATCGCCGCCCCGAGATAATACATCACCGCCCGCTCTCCCGCCGACAGTTTCGACGATGAATAACGGTCGTCACTGCTCTCGCGACCGAAAAGCATCTTACCACTCTCTATCAGCACCTTGTTACCGGGAAATACCTGCTGCCACAATTTTATCATCTTGTCAAGACGGGTGGCAGGGAGGGCGGCTTTCTTACCATCGCCCCCTTCAAAGTCGCGCTTGTACTTGTAGGATATGAGATTGAGCATCTCCTCGTTGATGAGCAGCGCAAGCATACGCTCAAACTCTCCTTTTATATCCTCACGGAGTATTCCCGATTTCTTCACCACCTCATGGTACAGTGAATCAATCGAACTCTCATTAGTATCCTCCTGCTCCTTGCCATAAAGTGCTTTCAGCGCTGACATACGGAACGCCTTCGGACCTAAATCAGCCGCCATTTTATTGGCAAACCGGGTCTTACCCGAACCGTTGGCTCCGATTATAATCAACTGGTGAGTGTCGGATGTATCGACCTGAGGAGTATTGCCTCCCATGCGTGGGGGTAAAATCAGTTTCATGACAATCAGTATTTAGGGTGGTTAGAGAATGTCTTTTAGTATTAACAATCCCGGAGCTATTATAGCATTTAATACAACAAGTGGCAGGTTGCGCTTTAAGTATCCCAAACCGTCATTGGTGCTGTCAGCACCTTCAACCACGCAGTGCGTACACATCGGACCTCGATTGACATTACACTCCGTGAGATAATTTTAACTGTTTCGGTCCTCTCACGCGCCCCTCCTCACTAAATACAAAGTTAACCATTTTCAGTGGATTATACAAGAGTATCAAACATTTGATTATTGCCATTTTGACTATAGCAAAATAAAGAACTATCGACACTAATGCTTATATTTACATCAAAAAGCCGAAATATGAAGCATCAATGAGAGGCTTGAGTAATTGAAATTGGAGGAGAGCTACAGATTCACCTTCATTATCAGCATTTCAAACATGAAAACGCCCGATGAATTTTTCATACCCGACAACGAGGTCAAGCTACCTGATGAACTTGATTACAGCAAAGTGGACGAGTATATCCGCTCCGCAGAGGCGTTTTCTCGCTCCACATACCAAAAATAGACTATTTTAAGCAGAATTTCCTGTAACAGCAGTTATGAACGCTGAAACTCTGAAGGCGACATACCTGTGAGGTGTTTGAAATATTTCCCGAACGACGACTGATTGGGAAAATTCAGTTCATAAGCCACCTGCTGTATGTTTTTCCCTGAAAACCTGAGCAGATTCTTTGCCTCGAGTATCACATATTCATCAATCACCTCGGCGGCAGAACGCCCTATCGATTCCTTTATTATCAATGAGAGATATTTCGGCGAGATAAATAACTTTTCTGCGTAGAACGACACCATTCTCTCCTTCTTATGGTGATTCCTGACAAGCTGAAAGAATTCCGACACATAGCTTGAACGACGCGACCGGCGGTAATGCTGTTCGTCATTTTTCATACGCATCACCATCATCTGTATCATCTGATATGTCAGCGCCGCTATCATGCACCGTGCTATCGACTTGGTATAGACATTATCGGGATTCTGGGTCGAGTTCTGATGCAATATCTCATAGTAACTCTTCATGAGATGCGCCTCCTCGGGGGTGATATTCATCACATGCTCCTTTCTCACGTCAGGAGTTTTCATCGGCGGAAGGGTAGCCAGCACATTGAGGTCATAATTTATATCGCGCATGAACTCCGGCGACACAAACAGCATGTAGCAGTCAAGATTGTTCCATTCCACACCCTTCACCTCCACGATGGAACCGGGAGTGATGACCGAAACCGAATTGGCTGTCATGATACATGGCGACAGATTGACCTCAATATCAATCCTGCCATTGAAGCAAAGCAGCCACGTCATACCGTCAATCCGGACCGGATTGGTGGTCAGCACCGGTATCTGATTCGACTCGGTGATTCGCGTGAATATGTAGTCATCACTAAGATTGGAAAATTCTGTGGAAATCTTTGATAATGATGTGAGCTGTGATAAATTGACTATTTTGCCCATACTATCCTTCTTTCATTTGGGTTACGCAATCACAAAGTTAGTCAAAATTTCCACTTCTCAACAAAATATGACGTCATATTTTGCCAATAACACTACTTATTTCCCCCTTTCGACCAATTATAGCAGCATTATTGACCAATCTCCGCAAAAAAACAGTCTGCCACCGGAAAAAGTGATTCCAATGGCAGACTTATTCTTATTTTTCAATGCTTATATCTGATTTTTATTTCCAGCTGTGACTCACACATCCCGAACCGCCACAGTCATGAAATTTCCACCAGTCCCATGAGCCATCCTCGTTGGCTGAAGCATTAGCCCAGTCAAGGAAGTTATGATAAACGCTATGAATCTTCTTACTCTCCTTCGGCCAGTGCCATGAACTGGGTACAAGTATCATCTGCGGCGCAGAATTACCATTGTTATAGGTGGGTGGTAAGATTGTGGTAGTACCACTCTTATCATTTACTGTTATCCGGAAACCGCCCATGTGACCATCGTTAGGTTTACCCGGTTTTTCATTGCTCGCCATAGAAAAATCCTCAGGGACCGTAATCTCTATCTCGGCTCCAAGGTCGGAATAACCATTATGGTTAATCTGTGTGGTCGGACCTTTGTTCCCTTTAAACCATGAATGAAACTCCCCGTCATTTGAATTTGCCGGACAAAGCAGATAATCACCAGTCAAACCTGGCGCGGCAGCGCCTCCGGTCATAGGATATTTTGAGTGCAGGTAAACCGGAAGAGTTCCGCCCGACGCCAACGCTTTCACGGTGGCAGTGGTCTCTCCGCTTATATGCCGAACTCCAAACACCACATCATTGAAATCAAAATCAAACACTCCTCCGAGGTCCTCTGCTGCCACAATCCATGACTGAGCTTCCGGCTCGTCAGGATTCATCTGTATCAAATCATCCGTCTCGAAGTTTCCATTTACAAAGAACATAATATCATTCATATCGTGGTCAACACCATCTTCGACGCCCATTACAATCTGGTTGCCCCATTTGTAAGTCACGAAACTCTTCTGGACTCTCGACTCATGCTTATTAACTCCTGTTTCCTCTTCAATACTGTTACAATTCCCATGAGTCATCCATCTGTGATATTTTTGATTGACCAGAGGCTTGGAATAATATGGGATATATAGTTGTTCCCCAGTAGTTATAAAAAATATTATATGTGTGCCTTTTGGAAACACATACGTAGGGTTACCGGTCCCATCTTCTCCAAAATATACCAGTCTATATAACGAACCTGTGATTTCCTTATCGGCACCGCTTTCCGGATTATAAGATTGCAGCTCTCCTGAAAGTTGCATACCATCATTGAGAGGCTCTCCATTCAACAACAGATTGTTTTTGGGTGAGGCATCATTTATAAACGTATAGCGGTTAGCCCGCACAATATTGTTGAATGTTTCTATCTCATTCTCACCTTCTGTATAATAGAGATATCCAAATTTATTATGCTTATACTCAGTACATCCGTAGAAATACTCCAAAGAAACCTCATCATCCGATGCAAGCACATACTCTGCACCTTGAGATGGAGATAGTCTGTCGGCAAATTTGAGTACATTACATACGCCCTCACTGAAAACACCTCGTTTAGGACCTATAATCCATACTATATCAGAAAATTTATATCGGTTCTCTGTTTGTGTTGGCTCGACATTATTAAGCCTGTAATGATGAGTCACACTTGTGATTCTATTTTCATCACCCCACTCCCCCTGGAAACCTATTGTATCCATCCAAAACTTCACATTGTTCTCAAATGCCGGTCCACCGTCTTTTGTATTACCGACCAATTCTTTGGATTTTTCATCTTCACCTATTTCCTCTCCTATAGTCACAGGACATGCATCACCGGTTATAGCTCTCGATTTATTAGCCGAAATAACAAGATTACCTTTTTGAACAGGGAAATAAGACGAGTGTATCAACAGACCGTCCACATCCAGCACTTCAACATAAGCATCTGTAAATTTTTTCTGAAAATCGAATGAAAAACTTCTTCGCGTCGCAGGATAATGCGCGGCAAGCTGACAGCCCGGAGTGCCGGGCATAGCAGTGTAAATTTTCACTTCGGATGCTTTGCCAAATGAAGTGGCATCGAATGTAGCATTAATTACAGTAGCAAGGTTCCAGTCCTGACTGATGTTAAACACTCCGAATTCTTTTATAAATTCTCTGTTATATAATTCATCGTTGGGCACTTCCATTGGTTCAGAAGCACATCCTGTAATGCAAAGCCATGCCGCAAACACAGCTCCAAAAGAGTTTCCTAATTTCATTAATGGATTGTTAGGTATAAGTAAATTTTTAATAGTAATGTGATTGTCACTACAAATTTAAGTCAAAAATTACCCCCCAATTTATTAACACTAATTAACTATTAGGATTATCTATACCCCTAAAAGGTACAATTATTAACACTCGAAAGATTATACCGACCATCAAAATTGGATTATTGAACAATTGTTCGTACTTTTGCGGAAATTTCATAGTTTTAACACCATGGAACAAGAACTGAAAAAAGAACTTTCCCGCGACCCGGACGGGTTGCTTACCTACGAATATATAGCCAATCATATCGGTGCGTGCGATGATATCATGGACGAACTTGTCGACAATATGATTCTTGTCGACGGCACCGGTCAGTTTGTTGTCTCAGCCGCCCGTTATCTATATGCCATTGACAAAGAGCATCACTCTGCGGCTATCAACCGTCTCATATCATCAGCCATCGAGAAGGACCGCGAGCGCAAATATCTTCCTGACCTGATTCTGAGCATCTGGGGTGCTGACTACGAAGAGCGCGCCGATGAACTTGCCGCTTCCGACGACAACTTCCGCCGCATCTACAAGCGTCTGCTTCCGCCAACCGGAATGTGATAAAAAACAAAAGCGTGTGGAATCCTCGGTTCCACACGCTTCCAAATCCATATTGCCGGGAAATATCATCCAAGCAATTTATGATAGAATTTCCGCAGATTTCCGCATAATGCCTCATCTGTGAAATTTTCAATATGCTTTTTCCCCTCAGCTGTCAGTTCCGCACGCTTTTCAGCGGAATTAAGCAACAGGTGCATCTGCGCCGCCACATCCTCAGCATCAAACGGGTCGCAATAAACCGCACCTTTACCTCCTGCCTCTTCCAGGCATGACCCCGTGGCAGCTATGACAGGGACACCAGAGGTAATCCCCTCAAGCACCGGAATGCCGAATCCTTCAAAATATGAAAGATAGATGGCTAACTCGCTCCCTTGATACAATGCCGGAAGATGCTCCAACGGCACACCGTTGATTATCCTTACACGCTCACGTAAACCGAGTGACTCTATCTGCTGCTCAAGTTTCTTCTGGAGAGATGTCCTCTTACTCACTATCACGAGCGGCACATCATCCTCAAGTCGCGAGACAGCCTCTATCACCGTGGCATGATTCTTCCGGTCCTCAATGGTACCTACCGACACCATATATCTATCGGGAAGCCCGTACAGTTTCCTTACTTCATCGATTTCCTTGTCCGTAAGCTTACGTTTGAACAGAGAGTGACACCCCTGGTACAGCACATCAATCTTATCTGGCGACACTCCGTAGAATTCCACAATATCACGCTTGGTCTGCTCGCTCACAGCGATGATTCTGTCGGCCACCCCGCAGGCATAGCGCGTCTTTTTCTCCAATATCTTTCTTGACAGGAAATCGTAGGTGGCAGGATAGCGCAGAAATATCAAGTCATGAATCGTCACCACTGTCTTGCAGCCGGCTTTCTCTATCCCAAACGGCAACTCATTGCTCAGCCCGTGGAATATTTCAACTCCCGAGGCTTTCACATCCTTTACCATCGAGAAATTCCTCCAGTAATGACGTCCTATCGACGAGCCTTTGCCACTGTACACAAATTCCAGCTTATCGCCGGGGAGCAATCCGGCCCTGCACTTCTCGGTCCCCTTGTCAGGGGCGAATAGCACACACTCATCCTCACCGGCAGCAGTCAGCAGATTGACCGTGCTGCGGCTATAGTTACCTATCCCGGTGAGATTCGACACTATCTTTTTCGCATCAAAACCGATACGCATATCTCAATTCTATAAATATTATTTTTTACTTTCGCCACAAAGGTAAATATTTTTCCGCAATATAAATACCGCTTAAAGCCACCTCTGCAAAACATTCACAGGTTTTTCCGCGTTTCACTTTTTATTATTACCTTTGCCAATACATAGTTACATAAAAACGTTATTTTCATCTAAAATGAGATATATCATAACTCTAATTATCGCACTTGCGGTCCTTTTCGGATTAAAAGCGCAAACCACTGATAAAATTATGGACAAGACATCAACAAACTCAGGTGATGTGAAGGTGCTCCTCAAAACCACCCTCGGCGACATCACCATTCTCCTTTATGGCGATACTCCCCGCCACCGTGACAATTTCGTCAAACTCGTGAAAGAAGGCAATTACGATGGAGTGCTGTTCCACCGCGTGATTAACGACTTCATGGTGCAGACCGGCGACCCGTCGTCAAAAACTGCCCCCAAGGGCAAAATGCTTGGTGGCGGAGACGTCCCCTACCAGATTGACGCCGAATTCCTGTTCCCCACCCACTATCACCACCGCGGCGCCCTCGCTGCCGCCCGTCAGGGTGACAATGTGAACCCCGAGAAGAAATCGTCAGGCTCGCAGTTCTACATCGTAACCGGTAAGAAATTCACTGCCGGTCAACTCGACAACATGGAACGCCAGGCTGTCATGCGCCACAAACAGGAAGTATTCGACTCACTCGCCAAGCAGAACCGTGACACCATCATGACATTGCGCCGTAACCGTGATGCAGCCGGACTCCAGGCGCTACAGGAACAGCTTGCAGCCGAAACCGAAAAGCTCACCGCCAACGACTCTGTAATCTATACCCCCGAGATGCGTGAGACCTATATGAAGGAAGGTGGCACACCCCATCTCGACGGGAGCTACACCGTGTTCGGCCGTGTGATTTCCGGCATGGATGTAGTCGACAAAATCCAGCAGGCCGAAACCGACGGGAACGACCGCCCCATAGAGGATATCCGAATCATTTCGGCATCCATTCTACCCGAATAAAAAATTTCATTTCATCCGCCAAAATTCAAGAGGGTGGTGACCACCCTCTTGATAAATTTCATTATCTTTGCGGAGGTTTTCATAAACAACTCTCAAAGCCAGCGCTCCGGAAGAGCTCTCTGCCGGGACATGCGGCCGGAGAGTTGCATATAGCTAAATATAAGGTAAAAAGATTAAATCAGATTATATGTCACAAATCAAATGTGTGGGCATCCTCACCTCAGGAGGTGACGCCCCCGGCATGAACGCCGCCATCCGCGCCGTGACACGCTCTGCCATCTACAGCGGCCTACGCGTCAAAGGTATCTACCGCGGCTACCGCGGCCTCATCACCGATGAGATAGTCGAGTTCAAGACCCAGAACGTATCAAACATCATCCAGGCCGGCGGCACCATCCTCAAGACCGCACGCTGCAAGGAATTCACCACTCCCGAAGGTCGCCAGCTCGCCTACGACAACCTCAAGCGTCACGAAATCGACGCGCTTGTGGTCATCGGCGGTGACGGCTCGCTGACAGGTGCACGCATCTTTGCCAACGAGTTCAATCTCCCCATCATCGGTCTCCCCGGCACTATCGACAACGACCTCTACGGCAC
>JAAGKN010000622.1_pt1 | contig 51624 bp, 63 predicted proteins | sample 6206371 | NCBI WGS metagenome assembly JAAGKN01 (sample SAMN11533720, study PRJNA540317) | gut metagenome | isolation source: fecal pellets from male and female animal of same cohort | host: Peromyscus leucopus | place: USA:CA | collected 2017
TATCTTTTATTATTATTGAAACATTTAAATAAACCATTATATCAAAAAATAATGGTAGAATTTAATATAATAGCAAACAAACATATCGAGGATATTGATGATAGACACACTTTTTACTTTTTATTTAACCCAATAAAAATAAATCCAACAACACAAAGTATTGTAATCCGCACACTCTCATCATTTTTTACTCAATGCATCAGAGCAAATCCTACTACCTTTACAAATGAAGAACGGGAGTTTCTACACTTTTTTTCATTTGCTTTAAGTGTGCTAAAAGGCTATTTTAAAAATTTTAAACAGATTACTGAATTACATTTATTTTACACAAAAATAAACGAATTGGTGCAAACATATTTGAAGTAATTAAAAAGATTAAGTGCAATAATAAAGCGCTAAAAATTTGCATATGTAAAATATTTTTTGTAATTTTGCATTAAATAATAAAAACGGATAAAATAAATAATATTAAACATGGCAACTATAGACAATACACATGATTTCGGTGGAGTACTTCATGAACCTATTAAGTATACTCCTAATGAAAATGATTTGAAACATATTGAAGAAATTGAATCCTTCTTTAATGAAACCGGAATCACTTATGAAAAAGATGAAAATTTTGGTATCTATCATTTAAATGATAATACACTGCATGTTCGTTATGTAAATTCATTTTATCATAAAATGGATAATTCTAAGCGATTTGGTGAACAGTGCAAAGGTATTATTCATTCATATTTTATTGATATTTCCCATTACTATGCTAGTAAAGGTGAGCGTGTTATTTGGTTGTTCGATTTTGAAATGGAACAAAATAATACTGCTATTGTAAATGGCGAAATAGTAGAAAAATATAGACGGATGTGGGAAGTTTGTAAAAACACCATTCGTACCGCAACAGGTCATATTCACAATAGAATATATGCTCGTGATACAGAGGCTCGAATGATAAGTAACGCAGAATCTAGACCATTCCTTGAAACAAATTGTTTTTATGGATACCGCTCAGCAAACCCCCAAGGAGTTGTAGGATTATTCCTAAAGAAAGATAAATGTGGGATGAAAGCAGGTACGCTACTTATGGTATACAGTTTTGGAGTGAATTTCTATGGGATGAAAAATAAAATGGACAACCCTCCCATAGAAATAATACGAGTCAGCAGTAAGATTGGATGTCAGATTATAGGCGGTATGAGCAAATGTCTAAAACACTTTCTTGAAAACAACAAAACCTTAATTACTGGAGGTAAAGAGGTTCAAGTTGATAGGTTGGTTTTTTATGTAGACGCAAGTCATAATGATGGTCGTGGCATGCATTCGCAAGCCATGGGATTTGATTTTGTCTCATGGGAGGGTTGTGGCTTTATGAATGCATTTGCAGAAGATGTTGATGATGTAGATCCTGAAACAGGGAAACGTCTTGTTGGTAAAAAAGGTGAAATTTTCCATCGCAAACCTATGTTCCATAAACAAATTATGCGTAATATTAAAGAGGATAAAATATATTCAATAGCAAATGCTGGCACAATCGTTTGTGAAACAACTAGAGATAAATATTTGTCTAGATTTGAAAAATAATAAAATATAAATGATGTTTTATTTTAATGCAACAAGAAATATGGACTAAAGAAAAATGTTATGAATTAGCAAGGCAATGTAAAACAAAAAAAGAATTGCGCGAATTAAATTTAAGTGTTTATACAAAAGCGCAGAAGAATGGGTGGCTCAATAAGTATACATGGCTTATTGGGGCACCGTATTCTATGCCGTTAATTGATTACAATGAACCTATTCATTGTGTTTATGCTTATATAGATGAAATAAATAAAGTTTGCTATGTAGGACGTACTATAAATTTAACTCGTAGGCATAAACACCATAAATCTAAAACTCATTTGGATTCCGTTGGAGAATATTTTTATACTATTTCTGATAGTGTTCCTGAACCAATAGTTTTAGAAAAAAATCTAACTGCTCAAGAAAGCCAAATTCAAGAAAAATATTGGGTTGATAAATATGCTGCGGAAGGATATAAATTGTTAAATAAAGCACCTGTTGGATTAGGAGTGTCTTCTCTTGGCATCCATGGAATTAAGTGGGATTACGATTCTTGTTTTAAAGAAGCCCAAAAATATGAGTTTAAAGGTGATTTTAAAAATAATAGTAGAGGTGCTTATGATGCAGCAAAAAATAAAAATTGGTTAAAGGATTATACATGGTTAAAACTTAAACAAAAGGCTCAAGGATATTGGACTGTTGAACGTTGCCTAGAAGAAGCCAAAAAATATAAATCTAGAAGTGAGTATTGGAAAACCGGATGTACAGGATATAGTGTGCTTAAAAATAAAGGTTTATTACATTTATTAAATGATATTTATGGCAAACCTTTAAACGCAAAAAAAGATAAACCAAAAATTGAGAAAAAAGAATCTGTTCCTTGGAATAAAAAATGGGATAAGCAAGCATGCATAGAAGAATCTAAAAAATATAGTACAATAAATGAATTTAGGTGCGCTAAAAACAATGCTTATGGTGTATCATTGCGCAATGGTTGGTTAGATGAATTTACTTGGTTGAAACGTCAATGGCAACCTAAATGGAATGAAGATAGTTGTTTTAAAGAGGCGCAAAAATATACACGGATAATAGATTTTCAAAAAAATAACAGAAGCGCATATAATGCTGCATATAAAAATGGTTGGCTTAAAAGTTATACTTGGCTATATGAAAATTTTGGCAAAAAAGTTAAATTAAGTTTATTTTACTGATTTTAATGAACTTTAACACAATAATATTTGGTTATCTCGTTTTTTTATTTGTAATTTTGTACAGTAAAAACAATTTAAAATAACATGAAAATTACTGAAAAAATAGTAAGAGATATAATATCATCATATAATCATTTGTATGATGATATACCTCCTATTGATTATATTATAATTGGTAGAACGAAAGATGTAACCACATCCCCTGCTACAGTAGTAAATATTGATGATGAGTATGCTTTGTTCATCAATACTGATGATTATATTTTTAGTGAAGATATTCTTGTACCTATAATTTTGCATGAAATGGTGCATTATTATCTTCTCTTGAATGGAAAACAAGCAAAAGGTGATGAACAACATAATGAGATTTTCCAAGAAAAGGCTAGAGAAATAGAAAAAGAAACCGGAATAGACGGCATTAATAGCGGATGTAATCACGTTCAAGCGAATTTACGGTATAAAAATAAAAGGTTTGCAGTCATTATTTTAAAGAAATATGATACAAATACTCTTAATATAACATTAATTCCGGATAAAAGATTTAATTATTGGGCTAAGTACCTTAAACTCCATTATAAAGAATTGGGGTTTGATACATATGATGTATTCAGAACCAATAAACAAGTTTTTGGGCAAATTAATTCGTTTAGTGATGGTTATGATTTACTATGTGAGTCATTTGCCTTAGATGAACATGAAAATGTATTTTGCAAATAATAAAAGAAAAATAGATACCTATTAAATATTTTTTTGCATTGTAATAACTATTTATAAATTAGGAGGTAATAATATTTACTTCCTAATTTTATTATGTTCAAAGAAAGATTATATAATATTATAAAAGAAAGTTTTGAAGATGTAATAACTGAAGTTGGTTATGAAATCGAGTTGTTATCTAACGCATCATGGCAAGATATTGAATTAGAAGCAGAGGAGTATGATTTTTTCTATAGGTTGTCTGTATTTGTTAATGGCGAAAAAATTAAGAGCATTAATAAATTTTGGTGTGAATATAAACCTAAATACGGTGCTTACCAATTAAATATCGAATTACCTAACCAATTTAGAAACAAAGGTGTTGCAACTAAATTATACATGGCATTTTTAAAGAAATGCGGTAATATTATATCATTTATTAACAACCGTAATTCTGCTTATGCTCATTTAACCCATCAAGAGAAGGATTTTGATATTGCTATTCCAAAATTATTAGATAAGGTAGGCGAACTTAGTGGTGCTAAGAAAGAAATATTGTTGGATAAACAAACAAATGAGATTGTTGCTGTGATTTTAAGTGAAATTTAACTTTCTTTTAATAATTTTTAACGATATATTTTTTGATATGTCGTTATTTTTTTGTAATTTTGCAGCAATAAAATCTATAAACATTTAACCAACAATAATATAAAATGGTAGAATATAGAGTCGGAAGAGATAATATGAGCGCCACAATTTTCATTCCGGTTGATTGTGGCAATAATTGTCCTTTTTGCACAACTAAACAACTATATCTAAAACATGCTGATAAATTCAATATAAAGGAAATTATTAACAAGATAAAACTTCTTAATAAGAATCCTTATATAAAAGAATTTGTCATTACCGGAGGTGAGCCTTTGGCAAATTTGGATATATTGAAGCAAATTATTGATGCTGCTCAGCGTAGATGTTTTATAAACACAACTATGCCACGCAATATAGATTTTCACAATGTAATTGACTATATAAATTCAGAAGACAAAATAGAAGGAATATCTGTTTCTAGACATCCTAGTTCTTGTTTATATAATGACACTATAATCAAACAAGATATAATATACCTACCATTAATTAAGAAACATGTTAGAATTAACATGGTGTTGAGTAATGGGTTTGATTCACATATAGAGAATTTCTTTGCATCTAAAGCATATTCTGAACTATATTCTAAATTTTCTATTAATCTACGAGCGGATTATCGAAAAATTACAGACTATACTCTTAAAAATCGTGATGAAGTTACAAACAAATTATATATGCGTTATAATCCTTTAGGCGCTAATGGATGTTTAGTTTGTTATTCAGAGGCTTATGAGGATAAAAAATTTGGAAATATTATTTCTTATCATAGAGGTTTGGAACATTCTCATGTAGTAATGCAAGATGGTGATAATATACTTGAAATTGTCAATGACTGCATTATTATGTTTGATGGAACTGTCTATAAAGATTGGGATTTTATTTCTGACAAAGAGTTTGACAATTATATCTTAGGGCTTGATGGCAGATATGATAAAAATCTTATCATTAGCGAAGAAGAGATAGAAAAACTAATTCAAGAACGTTTAAACAATTAAAAAAATATTATCATCATGAAGAAAATGTTTATTATTTCAGAGGAAGAATTAAATAACCTTATAGAAACAGCAGTTGAAGAAAGACTGAACTCTCGAAAAGCAACTACAATTACACCTCATGTCACACCTTATAATCCTACTCGTTGTGGGTTGAGTCATGGATGTGGTTCAACTTGTGGCAGAGTCGGTGGTGGATGCGGAAGTAGTTTTTCATATGGATGTGGTTGGGCGTATGGATGCGGTTAATATAACATATATTTATCATGGATTTTAATAACAAACCGGACATCTTAGTGCAAGTAGATTTGAATAATAGCATGAAAATGTTTTCTTCAAAAATAGATTTGCGTTATTTTTTACAATTTTTATTTTTAGGTAAAAAAGATTATCTTCTATATATAGAAAACTGTATAGGGCACGATATTTCATTAAGTAGCATGTTTAATGATTTCATTGGAACTAGCACAAAAGAAAAAATTCAATATTACGGTCGCATGCATGAATTGTGGATACATGGTTTTTTATCCGATTTTACAACAAATTTTAAAAAACGTCCTAATAAAATGCAAAATATTAATTTTATAAAAATTATTAATAATTTTTAACTTGGATAGTTCAAAACTTTTTTGTAATTTTGCAGTGTTAGAAAAAAGAAATAAAATATAAAAACATCTATAACAATGAGTCATATAATTGATATGAACGGCAATCCTATCAGTAGCAAAACTATGAATAGTAGTACAACAACTGCCGTTGCAGAAAAAACTGATACTGCCGAAAAGAAAGAAGAGGCATTGTTTATACAAACACCTATATTCATACTGTTTGGTGAATATCTAGGTTTTGTTTCAGCCTTTATTGAACATGCTGAAAATTGGTGTAATCCCACCAAACCAATGCCACGTAAAAGCATTCAAACACTTCTTGAACGAGAAGCACGATGCATCTATGATGCCATGCTTGAAATTTGGAGTGAGGAGGAAGTTAATAAACTTTATAAGAATTTTTATCCTTGCGGTCTTGATGAACTAGAGGCTGATTTGATTTACAAGCGTAAGAAAAACGGAGATGACTTGCCTTTCTAAATAAATCATATATATTTATGTTTACCTTAGCCACCATGCTTAATTGCATGGTGGTTTTTTTGTTTTATCTATTTATTGTTTTTTAAATCGAATAAATATTTATATTATAAACTAATATAATATTATATATGAACAAGGAACTTATTGACCTAGCAAACCTTTTTGAAAGGGGAGATATTGTTGTTGATATATCAAATAATGATATATACTTTAAAGGGCATAGAAATGGAATAGAAGCCACCGGAGTAGATGCGATGATTCCAATTGTAAAAGATGAAGATGCTATTAAATCTATAATTGCGCATGCAAAAGATACTTCATCTAATCCTCATAATGTTACAGCAAAAGATATAAACTTGGATAATGTAAATAATACTGCTGATATAAATAAGCCGGTATCAAATCCGTTAATTGAATTTGCTGATAACAACTACATTAATAAAGAAAATAAAATTGTTACTACAATAGAATTAGGCGATGATGTTAGTTTAAAGACAAAAGTGTTATCTGCCGCTGCCGGACAAAATATGTTTACTTCTTTAGACTCAACTCAAACTGAAGCAGAGATTGCTGCATTAACAATTAGAATTGAAAATCTAGAGAAAGTAATTCCCGCATAAGAATAATATTAATAAATTTAAATTTATATAAAATGTTAACTAAATATACCTATAACCCTAGAATAGGTTCTACTCCACCTTCTCCTCAATATATGGAGCAAGGTGAGATTGTAGTTCAAGTAGAAGGTAATCCTGATGAAGTGGGATTATACGCAAAAACAAGTACAGATGCTGTACAACATTTCCCAAGTAAGGAATATATTCAAGATGCTGTTGTCCATGCAACAATTACATCCGGAAATCCTCATAATGTTACAAAAGCAGATGTTGGTTTAGGAAATGTTGATAATACTTCTGATTTAAATAAGCCCGTATCTACTGCTCAAAAAACATATCTTCAAGATAACTATGTTCAAAATACAGACATTGTAGATAATTTAACAAGTAATAGCACTGATAAACCTCTTTCTGCTTATCAAGGGCAAGTATTGTTAAATCAAATTCAATCAACTCTTGGTGGTGCCGCTGTAGATTTAACTGCGCTTAAAAATAGGGTATCAACTTGTGAATCTAGTATTGAAGATTGCCTTGATTTTATCAATACCAATCAAGGAATGTTTGTTTAATAAAAAAAATGAAAAAATAATTAAAAATATAATATTAATTAAAATATGACAAATTATACTAATATTTTAGCCGGATTGAATGGATTACGAGATTCTGTTCTTGATGGTAAAAATATGCTTGCTTCTGCTTTGATTGATACCGGAATTAACTCAGCCAATGTATGGCCTAACGGAGTGGATAAACCACATGATAAGAAAGCAGAGCACTATATGACTTTTGAGGAATATGCTAAACTGATACGAAGATTGAAAAATCAAACATCTATGGCATTTCAGTTTGAAATTCCTTCAACAAATGTCACTGCATATAAACGTACTTTAGTACTACCTATTAATTTTCCTAGTCTTGCTACATGGTACAATAATTTTGCAAAGTGGATTATCTCAAACAATCAAGAATCTGATGCAGCCTTAGTAAGTGCGCTTGCTAGCATGCCCGCAACTCTTGAATTAACAGAGGATGACTATGCTAATGAAGAATATTTTATCACACCTACCTTTATTCAAGAAGAATTTGATGAGGTTAATGTAGAACATTCTAATACACCTAAACGTGCTAATAGTGTTGCATTAGCAGCAGAAACTGTTGATGATGCAGTATATAGATATGAAGTTGATTGGGGTGATGGTACTGTAAATGAATTTGTATGGAGCGGTGAAACTAATTCAAACGGTGAAACTGTTACTACTGCTAACTTATATTCTTATGAAGGACCAAATGCTCCGGCTATTTTCCATACTTATCCGGTAAGTACTGAGGATACCAAAGCATATGTAGTTTCAATTAAAGGTACATTTAAAACAATAACTAATGGTGAAGGTCGAAATAATTATACTGAAAATGGCGATTATGTTAGAGATAATGATGGTGTAATTATTTTTAACGGAGCAAATTATTGTATGCAAAACTGCCTAACCAAAGTTGTTGCTTGGGGTAATACCGGATTAACTAGTATGAATAATGCGTTTTATCATTGCACTAAATTAGAGTCTATTCCTATCGCTGACTTAGATGGTACTTTTGAAAACTTAACAAACTGTAATCAAGTTTTCCGTAATTCTGGATTAACTTCTTTACCGTATGACTATTCCACTAAAAAAGGTCTGTTTTCAAATTGTAAGAAAATCACTACATTTAACTTAGCATTTTATGGTTGTAGTAAAATTACCGGAAGTATTCCAAATAATATTTTTGACGGTTGTGATGCATTAACTGATCTATCATATTGCTTCTGTGGATGTAGTAATATTAGTGGTGATATTCCTAATGACTTCTTTAAAGGATTGTCTAATGTAACAAATACATCTTACATGTTTGAGAATTGTAGTAAAATGACGGGTACAATTGGTGATAGTCTTCTTGCTGAATGTCCTAAACTAAATACTATATCTTACATGTTTAGAAATTGTACCGGTATTAGCGGTACATTAAGTTCTCAATTCTTTGCACAAGGTGGTAATATCACTCAAGCAGTTCAAGTATTTAAAAATACTAATATTGATTTAGGTGAAGATGCTTTAATAGGCTTGACTCACGATAATTTAAATTGCCGTGAAATGTTTGCTTACTGTACTAAAATTGGTTCAATCCCTAGACTACCTAGTGGTAAATGGAATACAATGGAAAAAATGTTCTATGGCTGCACCAATGCAACTTATTTTTATTTTGAAACAAATCAAGATATAATGGCTGAAGAGGCTGCAAATCTTGTAAATTATGTGGGTAACGCTAGAGGTTTATTTGCTAAATGTACTAATCTTGAGACATGGCGTTTTAATAAATCTGTAACAAGCGAAATACTACAACATAAAGATTTAAAATATGATACTTTTAGGTTCTTGAAACTATTCCATGGTATGTTCGTGGGAACTATTAATCGTTATAAAAGCGAAATGTATAAAGAATTATATGGGATTAATGGCGCAACGTACTTTAGTATTGATTATGGAGACCAAAAGCCTACATATCTTACTTATGAAACTCAAACGCCAATAAGTTATGTTGGTTCTCTTTTCACTTATAATTTTGATACACATGAATATAAAATTTGTTCAAGTAGAAGTGATTATGACTCAAATTATACATTAATTGGCGTTATATATGGACATGAATATATTAAGTTAAGTGATGGTTTAAAAACTTTAGCGCAAAATACTACTACTTCAATCACAAAAGTAACTTTCCCAAAAGGTTCTACTATTGCATCAAACCAAACTACATCTTATGGACAACAGTCTCGTTATATGCTTCAGGCAAATCAAACACCATTTTGTCATGAATATCTATTAATTGCTCCATTTAGACGTAGTAATGCTATTAAAACTTGGGTAGATGAAAGTAGATTTGCTGAAGATTTGCCATTATTGGAAAATAGAACTAATGTTGCTAATGCTTATTTAACTAGAACTGCTGAAGGTGTTTATAATAACCAATATTATAATGGTTTGAATTATACTGATAAGTTAAAAGAATCTGTAGATGCATTGGATAGTACTACATTGGAAACTTATAAAAACAGCAATGGAGGAAAACATTATATGGCAATTGATTGGGCATTAAATCATAGCAACTTCTGGACTGCTAATGTTGTAAATAATCTTCAAGAATTTAAATCCGGAGGCGCTGCCAAGGAAACTGTTCATGAACCATTTATGGCTGATGTTTCTGATTTATGGGATATATGGTGTACAGAAGCAATGCTTCAACAAGCAACTAATGTAGCAAAACAAATAGATTCAACTATTGTTAGTGCTAATTATGCTGAACAAAGTTGGTATTGGGCACCGGCAGAGTATTCGGCTACGGGTGCGAACGGTTGCAGCGGCCTCAGCGCCTACTGCTACGCCGGCAACTACAAGTGGCTTGCGTATTACGTTCTCCCTGTTCTCGCTTATCCCTTGACCTACTAAGGGAAAGGGATTGCTTAAACATGGCACATGTTTAGATTGGAGTTTACCCTTAGTAAGCCATCCTGAAAGGTGGCGAAGCGACAGAGGTAAACTCCATTTTATTTATATTTTTTATAAAAAAATTACATTTAACTATTGGTTTTTTAATGATACTTAGTATTTTTTTAATAGAGCAATAATTAATTTAAATTTTAAAAACATGGCAACAGTTAAATTTGCTAAAAATACGAATAATAAAATTTCGTTAGTTAACATTAGTAATAAATTGTCGAGAGACATTTGGAAATTAGTAAGTAAAATGAGTAATTATGGTAAGTTTTGTATCGGTCATAAAATAGAAGAACAAATATATGTTATTAGACATGCTATAGTTGATGCTAACCATTTTGAACTAGAAGATAGGATTAAAGAAATAGATAAGATTAGATTGATGAAGAAACATTTATCATCTGACTTAGATTATGTTATGTCTGAATTAGATGCTATGAATGTTAAACAAAGTCATGTATATGCGCTTGCATTAACATTACGTGAAATGGACGGACAATTATGTAAATGGAAGAAATGGGCTAAAGATGAATTAAGAAAGAAAAAGAAAGTTCATGAAATTGAAGAAGATCTTCCGTTTTAAAAAATAAAAAAGAAACTATTTATATATATAAACAGATTATTTTTTTAATCTGTAATTCTGTTGAGGAAGTAGTTTAGTAATAAATTACTAAAAATGATTATTGAAAATCGTGCCAAAAATACAGAGTAATGCTTATTCGTATTATAACCCGAAAACAAGATAATTTAACAAATTATTTTATAGGGTTAAAATTAATTTAGATTTATTCTGAATTCGTTTTTTATAAGGGATAAGGATGTTAATACTGCTATCGGTAATCTATATATCGGGCAGTCAACGAGCACATGGTTTTAACTATGGTTGTTCTAAACTTAACATGTTGCTTGGCAGAGTATTCGGCTACGAATGCGAACAATTGCAACGGCAACAACGCCTACTGCAACGCCAACAACAACAAGTGGAATGCGAATTACGTTCTCCCTGTTCTCGATTAAACTTATTTAAAAATGAAGAAATAAGCAAAAAATTAAAATAAACGATATTTGTTTACATATGAAGGCATGCCAAAATTATTAAATCGCATTCGTAGCCGAAGTGTACATATGTAATTTAAAGTTTATTTAAATAATTAAATAAAAATATATTAAAATATCGTTTAAATCTAAGTTAAATAAATTATTTAACTTCACTTAAAAGCGATGTTGTGAAAAAAATATTTTCATGCTTCGCTTTTTTTATTTTAATAAATTTTTGAATATAAAACAGTTATAACAACAGTGAAGACGGATTCTTATATTTGGTCATACAATGATGTAGAAAAAGCATATCTTACATGTATTAAAAATAAACGTAATAGTTGTGGCGCTAAATTATTTAATGAAAATAGAATTGATAATTTATTAGGCTTATGTGAGGCATTAAATAACGGAACTTATGAAATAGGGAAATCTGTTACATTTATTGTAACTAAACCGGTTCATAGAGAAGTGTTTGCTGCTGCTTTTTCTGATAGAATTGTGCATCATTTATTAATAAATGAAACCTTGCAATATTTTGAAGAAGTATTTCACCCTAATGCTTATGCATGTAGAAAGGATAAAGGCGTTATATATGGAGTACAATCTGTTTTTGAGCAATTAAAAACTGCTAGTAATAACTATACAAAAGATGTTTATGTATTTAAATTAGATTTAAAATCATTTTTCATGAGCATAAATAAACAAATACTTGCTAATATGGTTGAAAATTTTATTGAAGCAAAATATCCTAATAATAAAAAGAAACCTCATATTCAAGCATTATTTAAACAAGTAATATTAAATCAACCGGAATTAAATTGTTTAAGAGTAGGTGATTTGGAGTTATGGGATGAATTAGAATATGGCAAAAGTTTGTTTGATACAGATGGAAATAATGGTTTACCAATAGGAAATCTAACTTCTCAAATACTTGCAAATTTTTATTTAAATCCTTTGGATTATTTTATTACTGAGAAGTTAGGTTTTAAATATTACGGAAGATATGTTGATGATTTTGTAATTATAGATGAAGACAAAGAAAAATTATTACAAGCGATAAAATCAATTGAAGACTTTTGCAAAGAAACATTAAAAATTAAATTACATCCTAAAAAACGACATATAGTACATTATTCTAAAGGGTTTAGATTTATAGGAAGTGTAATTAAAAAGAATAGAATATATACTATAGATAGAACTAAAGGTTATATCAAGAACATAATAAATGAAAATAAAGTTCCGGATTTAAATAAATCATTTAAACTGTTTAAATCCATAAATTCATATTTTGGATTTTTAACTCATACATGTTCGTTTAAATTTAGGTGAAGAACTTTAAAGTTATTACTAGAAACGTATAAATGGAACAAATATTTTAAAACCGATAAAAATTACAGTAAATTGATATATAAGAAAGAAATTAAAGATAAAATTATTCAAATTAAATTGAATGAACTATCAGAAATTTAGAATTTATTGTTTCTTAGTTCTTTTATTGGTAATAGTATAACTTCATAACCGGATATTTTATCCCCTACATATTTATAACAGTACGATTTACGTTCTAGTCTGTTATTATATTTACCTTGTTCAAATGTAACATTTTTACGGATTTTTCCATTATAACTTGTTGGTTGCCATAAGTTATTTTTTTCTAATGAATGTCCGGCGTTATGATGAACAGTTTTTATATATAAATGATGGTTTTCTCCTTGGTTAGTAATAATTCCTCCACAAAAATTAATAATTTTCTTAAATAATCCTAAACCTTGAAAATCAGGAAGAATAACAATTCTAGATATAGAAAATCCATAAGGCATTCCCTTTCTTGGAGTATTTAATAGCGCAACAAATGCAACCGGAACATCATTCCATTGGAATAACAAGCATTTACATGATTTATTTAATGAGGCTGTTAAATAATGGTATTTATAAAATCCTAAATCATACCATGCGTCAGCCTCAACTCGTCTAACTGTAAGTTTGATATTATCTACTGTATCTTTAACACTATTTTTAATCGTAACTATCATGTAAAAAAATAATTTCCTACTATATAATATAAATATACACTAGGAAATTATTCAATTTAATAAATAAAGAGAGTTATAATTCTTTTTCAGCAGTTAAAGAATTTTTAGGATGAATCTGTTCATAATGTTTATAGTTATCAAGATATTTTATTCTTTCTAACTCAACTTTTCCATTTACATGCTTATTAAGATTAAATATCCAATCAGGAGAAATATAATCTATAATATCAAAATGGCAAGATGAAATAACTATTTTAAGATTTTTATTTCTAATATATCTTTGTAAAGAATATGCCATTGATTTAGCGCATTCTCTATTTACGGTACTTGTAAATTCATCAATAAGAATGCATGAATCAGATGATGTGTTTATTATTCTCCAACATAAATCTAATCTTGCTTTTTCGCCAACAGACAAATGTTGTGGAAAATGCAACCATACTGGAACACTACTTAAACCTACACTTTCAAATAAAGAACAAACTTCTTCAGGTTCTAGATTTTCAAACTGGCTTATAATTGGTTTACTTTCATCATATGTAGGTGTTAATTCACTTCCAAATTGTTTTTGCAACAATGTCGATTTACCACTTCCACTGCTTCCGCATATTAGACCTATATTCCAAGTAAACGAGTTTAATTCCTCTAAATCTATTAATGGAATATCAACTTCCCATATAGATTTTTGTTGTAAGTCATATTTCTCAATAATATATTGAATATACTTATCAGAAAATAGGTCTGTCTCTAAAAGTAACTTGTGTTCCTTCTCCATTATTGTTAACATATGTTGGCATATCAACTATTTCCCAATCAAGTGCATCCATTACTTGGTATGCAGATTTCTTTTCTTCCTTTTCTTGAGGTTTAAAACTTGGGAGAACTGATATATAACCTCGTTGCATTGTAGTAATATCACCAAACTCTTCTAGTATAGAACCTTTAAAAATATTAAGTACGTGTATTACCGGAACATTTTTATCATTTTGTGCTAATGTAGTCAGCCCTTCATGCATGTGACCGCAAACCCACCAATCAATTGTAAACCCCAATGATTCTGTAAGAATATTATAGATATTCTCTAAGATTTCGTTTTCTTTATCTAAATCTCTTTTTAATTCATCATCATTTTTTATCCATTCGTTATCATAAAATTTTGATATTTTATTTTTAAAATAACGAGTAGATGTTGTATGCGATATGATAGAATTAACTTTTAAACCACTTTCTGTAAGTTCTGAGGCAAGATTTTCATTAGGATGTATAAATTCATTATCCCAATAAATAAGGCGTTTAAAATCGCTTTGAAAACGATTTTTACGTATATTCTCTTCCTTTCTCCAAGCCCTATCAATTGAAATTGCTCCACCTATGCATAGTGAAATATCTTTTTGCGTTTTTAATATTGAATAATCCGGAATTAGTTTAATATTTTCAAATGGTAATTCAAAGTTGTCAGTATTAAAGTACTCAGGGTCATCATGATTTCCTCGTATAAATAACATTACGCTATTATTAGCCTCTAATAACTTTTGGAGTTCATTTAATGAGTCAATATAATATTGGTGTTTATTAAAACCAAACCCACAGTCTCCACACACCACAAATGCGCAATTTTGAGGTATTACAACTTTGGCTTGCCTTTTTGATCTATATCTATTACCCTTATCTTCTATAACTTGTATTTGTTGTTTAAACCAATTGGTAAGCAGTTTGAACTCTCCATGAGTATCACCTAAAAGAATTAAACGTTTGTCTGTATAATCAAATATTTGCATGTTTTTTTTTTAATTAAAAAATTAAACCAAAAATAAAAATTAGTAATGATGAAATGATTCCACCTAGTGCGGTACAAGCAAAGTCAATCCAATCCCACTTACAATTATGCGCTTTATCTTTGTATTCCAAACAAAGTCCAGCCACTATTGCGGCATATAAGCCATAAATTATATTAAGCGTACATATTGCAACAATAAATCCACCAATTAGATGTTTCCATCTATTACTTTCTAAAAAGAAATTTTTAACTGCACTAAAAATATTTGCCATTGTTTTTAAAATTTTATTTTATTTATTCTATTGCAAAATTATAAAAAAAATCCGTAATATCCAAATAAAATTAAAAAAAGATGAGAGTAGATTTTATCTGTCTACTCTCATCTAGCAAAGAAACAAACTATTATAAACTATTTTTGTGCAAATGCTTTAGCAAAAATATTTTCATATTTACAACGCTCTTCCTCATCTGCTTGACGTTTCTCTTCAGCAGTACGTCTTACAGACTGCTGCAATCCTTTCAAATCAACGCCTTTGCTTTCAGCAAATTTCAAAGTATTTTCGTTGATAACAATATCCTCACGTGTCAAGAGAAGTTTGATAACCTCCATCAAAGGTCTATCATTATCAAGAGCGGTATCAATCGGCTTGAAACCCCATGTGTTCTCGATGTTGACATTTACATCCGGACGAGAGATAAGATATTCAACAATCTGCAAGCATTCTTTGCATTCGCAAGCGTGATGAAGTATTGTATCACCCATCAAGTCTGTTGCATTACGATTGTAGTTCTCGTTTGTAAGAACTGTCATAAGCATATGCATCAGCGCTTCTTTGTTGACATTGTTATCATTCAGTTTTGTCTGAATGTAGAGCATAAGGAACTGAGCATAAGGATAACCAAAACCCTCTGTAAGACCCAAGTTGAATTTGGGATGATGAATGAGAGCATCAAACAAATCAACGTTTTCGTTGAACATAGCCTTAACTACAGGAATTGATGAATAAAATACTGTATTCGGATCAATATCCTTGTTCTCTTCAAGAAGTTTGATGGCTGCTTTGATGTTTTCCTCGTCAATCAATTTGTGAAGCAAGATGTTGGGGTTAATATCACCTTGTTTTACAAACATATCTGAGGTTACATGATTCTTACCCAATACGTTAGGGTTGCTTTCTGCCGAACCATATGCGTCATACATATTTTTGAACGACAATGTTTCGTATCTATCTTTTCCAAATGCGAACAACAAGATTGACTTGTCATTGTCAACATCTTTGGAAAAATCAAAGAGAGCAAAATATTTATTCTCTCGTGTATTGAGGTTAGGACAAAGTGTATGACCCATAATTCTCTTATAAAGTGAATCATCAGTAATAGTCACAATAAGGCGACCATCTTCAAGTTCAGTAACCGGAATGTGATGAGTGGCAAGCATCTGAGTAAATGATACTTTATCCCATTTATAAGCAGTAAGTTTTTTCAAACGAACATAAACGCTCTTTTCGATATTGTGATGTTTGAGAACTTTATGAATATCCCAACTGTTTCCATCAACTGTCACGCTACCCATAAGGTTATTGTTTCGTGTGGAATGTGCATAGTTAATACCTCTAGCAGGATTCACTGAAAAACCAACATGGGCAAGATCATGGTTTTCTTTACGGTTGAAGTCAAAAAGGAAGAACTGCTGTGCATTTTCATTCTCTTTGGTGTATCGGGTAAAATAACCTCTATCACGAGTCAAACACCATGAGGTACGACCATTACCACAAAGTTTCTGTGAAGATTCAAATGATGGAATTCGTGCAATCACAACATTGTCCTTGTCATATACAACATCAACATCGGGGCAGCAACGCTGAGCATATGAAAGCATATCTTCACGATTCCAATCATATGTTTCTTGTATGGCGTTTTCCATATGATTCATGATGGAATTTACATCTGTTACAGCAGACATGAGAGACATAAACTTCTGCTGACGATGAGCCGGAAGAATATCGAAAGACTTTGCAACTGTGTAAAACTTTTTGAAAAGACTGTCTTTAAGAGCATGGTTAGGCGTCTCTTGAACTCTTGCAAGAATTGTGTTTGTCAAAGCATGACGCTGAGCAGTGTTAAACCTATTGATAGTTGCCTTTACAAGACGAACTGCATCAAGGTTTTGCATTTCGTTGTGGAGAAGCGCAATGTCAGCAGATGTTTTGTATGAAACAAGATTGTGCATGCTCAAATGTGCAATCTCAGTCGGATTTGCATCAGCCCATGCTTTGATGTCATTCAAATCATCAAGAGTTGTGGTACGACCATAGACAACCTTGATAGCCCACATTTGATAGTCTGTCTGTCCATTGAAAAGAGCAATGATTGATTGGAATACTTTGTCATTTTCTACGTCAATGCCATACTTCTGAATCATCGGCGCAAGGCGCTTTTTTGCGTAAATTAATTCTGCCATAGTTTTATTAAAAATTTATTTCTTTACTATATTTTTGCGTTTAAAGTTGTTTTGTTTTTCAACACTGCAAAATTACAAAAAAAGTTTTATTCTCGCAAGTTAATAAAAGTTAAAAGTTTTTTAAAAATTGGATTAGGTGTTTCTTTGCGTTAGTAACAACCTAATCCAATTATACTTATCTATATATCTTTGCCATTTGCTCAACAGTACTTTCTGATACTAGATGGCGCTCCATACCTTTTTGGCAAATCATATCAAACGCTTTTTTGAAACTTGCTCTATTATTTGAAGTGCAATTTCTAACATTTTCTAGTTCCGTAATAAGCCTTGATATATGTTTTGCTTTCAAGTCTTTCTGACTGAGAATTTCTTCAAGCCTGTGAAATACAAATTCTTCGCAATTGTTAACTTTCAGCAATATGAATAACACGTTGACATTATTTAATGAAATCTCTGTCCATTTATCCTTATTGTTTATAACAAATTGATGTACAAAGTCAACCATTGATGCATTTAAGTACCCATTATCAGCATTCAAGAAGCCGCAAGAATTCATAAGTTGAATGAATTGTGGTATAACCTTATTATATACGCTGTTGAATCCTGATTTTTCTGCATCCTCCACAATTTCATGTAAAAGTTTATTATATACTTGTGCATTAGTTGCAGTTACTAATTCTTTTGCGAAATAATTTCTACTTCTAGTATTATTTAATGTAAGCAAATGGTCATTCCATTTCTTTTCTGACGCTTCTATAATCTCATCAATTGAGATGGTTTTAGGAATATTATCAAAACAAGACTTTTTTCTCCAAAAATCATTATCAATATAGCAAATTATTTTTTTCAAGAGATAACTACAAAGTCTGAGTATTCCATTATGCCCAATAATTTTAACAAGACTTGAATTATTTTGCATCAACTTAGAATAAATGTTTAACCTTGTATTATCCAAATCGTTTGAAATGGAATTAGTTACTACATCACTTATACACTGCGAAATATCGCTATCTTGTATATTTGCCAATTCATCAATCATTAAATCATATTCACATTGTTCGGCATATGTTTTAATGCGCAACTCAATTGTGTCCGGTCTAGCAATCAAATTAAATGGCAAATTGTTTTCCTTCAAAAACTTGGAAAATGTAATGTCTTGAACCGTTCCACCACATTCATTACGTGGGTATGCTTGAGTAAAGTCTAGAGTTTTTTTACCATTTCGGTACACATGCCAAAATAATATTTTAGTTAAATCTTTCTCTGACTTAGTGAAATCGAGACACCAAATAGTATTCTGTAAATTATCATATTCTATAGAATGATCATAAGTTTCAAGACTAGGCAATATTGCTGATATATTCCTAGATTCCGTTTTGATTATTAATTTATCATCTGATTCAGAAATGATATAATAATCATTGGGGTCACAATAATACGCAATAAGTTCTTTAACTTCATTTTTATCCCACTTACAGCAAGGATATACATAAGAAAACAAATCTGAAATTGCGATTTTGCGTTCACTCAAAAATTGTTTGATATTTGACGATTTGACATTTTCTGTAAAAGAATTATCATTACGCCATATAGAAAACAATTGTGCCTCTATATTTCTTTCTTCTCTTAGCATACCACCACCCATCATATTATCATTGACGAAATTATGTGCGCTTGTGATGCCTCTTGTTGGATTTACTGTTACTCCAACAATAGAATGGACTGAATCTTCCGGCTGAGAGAAGTCAAAAATTGCATATTGAATAGGTTTTTGAACAAGTCTTTTCCTATTACGTACTCTTTCATTAATTAATTTATAAAACCTATCATCATAAGAGTCTGAATCATCTGTAGCAACATTGCTATCGCCCATTTCAATAAATGGTTCATCCATATCGCATACATCATCATGCCCCATATAATTTTCCCAATATGAGCGATTCTTACTGATGCACCAATTGGTGGTTTTACCAAGTCGTTTCATTGTTTCATAGTCATGAACTCTGACAACAACAGTATCGCCTTCATTTTTGACTACCTCACATTTCAACCCTTCAACATTTGCGATAAAATCAAGGAAAGATTGCTTGTTCCATGCAAAATGTGTATGAGAACATAGAAAAGACATCATCTGAAGAATTTCCTCAGCGGACTCAATAGTACTAACCTTTCTGATGAAGTTAATACGTTTTACTTTTGAAAGTTTGCTGAAATTATTTAACAAACCAACTGCACGTGGGTCTGCTAATGCATCACGCAATACTTTCTTTTGTATAGGGTTGAACCAATTAATGCTTTGCTTAGCAATAATTGTTGCTCTAAGATTAAATGATTCTCCCAATGCTTTTACAATTTCCTTGTTTGAAGATAACGCAATCAAATTACCTTTGGTAATGTCTTTTACCAACTGCCCGTAATTTTCATTAAATTCAAATAAGTGCATGAGCGCAAATATGGATGCATTATTTTTTGCATACACCTTAACTGCCCATGAGAAAAATTGTGCATTACCCTCACTCAATGCAAATGTTAATTTTGCAATTGAGTCCTGTGGCATTATGTATTTACCAAATATGTTTGATAGCATTTTTTTATTCTGAAGTTTGAATTCTTCATACATGCTATCAAATGTATCAAGAACAGCAATGATATGTGGGTTTGAAAACGAACCTAGTCCTATTGACATGAGTAAATGTGATATATCATCACAAAAATAGCAATAAGCATTCTGATGTTCATTGATGTACTTATCAAATGACTTTTTATGTGTCTTGGCTATTTCATCATATACATTTTGCTGATAGCGATGTGATAAGGCTTGTTGCAAAACGAACACAACACTATTTTCCCTATTTCTAGGGAAGACTACTCCCTCTAGGATGGTATGTGTATTGATAACCACAAAAATACGCACACCATCTTGAGTCTTTTGAGTAAGGTTATAGAGATGCCTTATACCTCTAACTTTATTTCCAATCATTATCGTTTTCCTTATAAATTATTAAAATTCGATTGCAGTTGAGAATGGGTCAGTGGACGGATTGTCAAGGAATAATTGCAGATATTTAGCATATTCCACATTATTTTCTTGGCAAAGAGCCTTGATACCCTCTAAAATTTTTGCCTCACGAGCCTCAACTTTTTTCTGAATATCATCAATGAATGTTTCATATCTTTCTACAGTGTAGTCAAGAACCTTGGGATCGAGTTTGTCTTCATCCTTGATTTGAGCAGGTTTGGTAGGTACGCTGCTAGTCTGAGCGGAAGTATGAGTGCTATGGTTAGAATTATAAGTGCTTCCACGATAACTTCCATAACCATATCCGTAACTATATTTGTCTTTGCCTTTAAAGAATTGAACATCTTCATCATTGTATGCAACACCAGTACCATAGGAACTTTTACTCTTCATGCGGAATTTGCGCAGTCCAAGTTTCTCAATCAGAGCGACACCTAGTCCACATGCACCATCAATGTCCTCCATAACAACATATTCTGTTGGACGATGCGCATCATATCCTCCATTACCAAAGTTCATACACATAACTTCGGTTTGTGAACGAATTTCTTTTACGTCTGTAAAAGGTTCTGAATTAAATACTGTCACTCCATGCTCTTTACAAGTATCTTCTATCTCTTCAAAAAATGCTTTGCTAAATAGAAGTTCTCCCGAACAAGCATATGCTGCACGATTTCGTTCCGGACTATCCCATCCAATAACATAACCTACATTTTCAAACCATGCCTTATTGAGTTTTTTCGAACCACAGCAACCTCTTTCTTCCTCCAAGAAGAAGCATGCTTTGAGTTTATCTGCATATTTAAAAAGACTTAGAGAAATAAGAACACCAGCCTTATCATCTGCGCCAATGCCCATGCCTTTTACATATAACTCATGTCCTCCCTTTGTGTTAATACGTTCCTCTATCTTCAAGGGCATACCAAACTGAGCATAAGCCTCTTGTTGACTTTGAACTGTATCCAAGTGAGATGTAACACAAGGATAAAACTCTCCCTCTGCTAGTTCGCCTTTGGTAAGGTATATGTTTCCATATGTATCAAATTCATATTTGATGTTGTTTTCACGTGCCCACATCATAATGAATGTAATCATACGATATTCTGCACCACTTACAGTTGGAACACTCAACACATCAAAAATAAAATCTGCGTCAAGATAATCCAACACAAGGGGTTTGGGGTCTGTTGTTGCAAGGGTAGTAGATGCTGCTTGTGTTGTTGATGAAGTTGTATCTTTATTTTCTGTCTTGGTTTCAGCAGTTTCTTTCTTCTCCTCTGTTTGCTCTGTAGGCTTATCTGTCTCGTCTTTGGTTTCTGAGCCTACATTGTTTTCTACATTGGTTGTCTCCTTTACCTCTGTTGCTTCTGCAACTGCGTTTGAAACTTCTTTTATTTCTGAAGAATTTTCAACATTCTGGTTAGAGTTATTCATATTTTTAATCTTTATTTAAATTGTTTATAATTTTATTCGTTTATTTTATAAATGACACATTCTGCTAATGGAGATTTTTTAGCCAAAAAACTAATGACCATTATTTCTTCTTTTTGCCCCATGATAATGGATTTTAACTCATTTGGGTCATTTTCACTTAGAAGAATAAGTCCAGTTGTATAACCTAAATCTTCCATACATGAATTGAATATGTCTTGTGAGTCTATATGGTCGATAAAATAACATATATCCCTATAATGGATGCTTTGTTTAAAAGTTTCTATTTTTTCGTCCATATTATTATCGTTGTTTATATTTTATTTTTTCTTTATGCAAAATTACAAAATATTTTTCATATCTACAAGTTAATAATTGTTAAATATGTTTTTAAAAATCTTTTGTTTCTCTAATGCTGTCAGCATTATCCATGATGTTGCTTTGGGATTAATATCTAGATAAGAATTAAACAATTCTCTATCTTCTTGTTTTAAAGCGTTATAAGCATTGATTAATTCTCTTTTAAGCAAAAGTCTTTTTTGAAGTTCATTGAGCGCAAAATATTCATTAACCCAATTTAAACTTTCTTGCAAATTCCAATTGTTCTGCAAGACTTTATTATATTTAAATCCTTTTTGCTTTTTTTTATTTGAAGACATTTCACCCCAATGTATCATCGCATTTTCTTCTAAGATATTTTTATCTATAATATCTTGAAGGATTTTTTGCGAGTCATTATGTTGTCTGCCTTCTATCATTTTATTCGCTCATAAATTATAAAATTATAAGTAAGTTTACCTTTGGATGCTGCTTTCATTGCGTCTGATAAATACCTTATCACCCATTTAGTACTATCAATCTGAGGAAATTCTACATCGCCTTCTGTTTCATCATTGACAAGAGTGATAAACATTTTATCTACCAAATCTTGCTCCATGAACTGCTTATAAATTGATGCACCTCCAACTACAAACACTTCTTCCACATTCAAAGTTTCTGCTGTATTTAATGCAGCCTCAATAGAATCTACGATAAAAACGTCATCATTGGTTTCTGCTGATGGAGTATAATCTTCCTCATTGCAAATAATGATTGTAGTTCTATTAGGAAGTGGTTTTTTAGGAAGTGACTCATAGGTGTTTTTACCCATAATAATCACTTTCCCTAGCGTAAGACGTTTAAAATTTGCCAAATCACTTGAGATATGATACAGCAACACATTGTTTTTTCCTAATGCATTTACTTGATTAATGCATGCAATTAAGTTGATTTTCATTATAAAATTTATTTTTGTTGTTATTTTAAATCTTTTGTTCTAATCGGATTACGGAATGATTCTTTATTGAAGCCATGAGATTCCGCTTTTTGAACATCTGTTCTACTATCATTAATTTCTTTATCTTTACAAGAAATTAAATAATTGTAAATCTCGTTATAAGCCTCTTCTGCACTGATATATTTAGTTAACCAAGTGTCTTTTAGGATTAAATTTGAATCACTTTTATTAGTTATCCGCAAATATTTTTCTCCAAAATAAGATTCTTCGCAAATAGCAATTCCGGTTACACTATTACAAATTTTTTCTGAAACTTGTGTTGTAGATAGTAATTTATGGTCGATGCAAATTTCATCATTTTCATCTATATATCGTTCAACTTGAAATGTGTATTGTTTATAGCCTATTTCTAAAATGAAAAAATATATATCACCTATAGGCTGACTGTAATCAACATACTTAGATTTGTAAAAGGTTCTTATTTTTTCTTTATGTTTAGTTTCCGCTTCGCATTCTTTATTAAATAATTCCCGCAATAAATGATATTTAAATCCTTTCCTTGAAAGAATTATTTTGCCATCCAATAAAGATATTGCATCTTTTCTGTCGAACACAATATCTTTATCTATCCCGTAAATCCCAACAAGATAATCGTAATAATCTTTATTTTTGCCTAATATTATCATTTTAATTATTATTTATCTTATTGCAAAATTACAAAAAAAATGCGAGATAACCAAATATCTCGCAATTCAAAAATTCTTAAAAATAGTTAATTTTACTTAACTACCTCAATCTCTGTGTCAGTGGCTACAGAATCAACTGCAACTGCTGTGGTATCTGTAAGAACTTCTGTAGAGTCGGCGGAAATTGATTCCTCAACTGCATCCTTGTTACTTGTCACAGATGAGCAAGAAGCAAGTGTCATTGCAGCAACTGCTGCGATTGCAAAAATAAATTTTTTCATTGCTTTAAGTTTTTAAAAATTAATTTTTATTTATTAAATAAGTATTCTATTTTTAGTTTTTTACAGAGTAGTGATTACAATGCGATTATTAGCAAGTTCTGAACCAAATTGAGTGGTAGCCCCATTGCCAACAGTTTCAATACGATTAGCATTCACTCCATTTTGAACAAGAATGGCTTTTACTGCTTCTGCTCGTTTAAGAGAAAGTGCTTCATTATATACTGCATTACCCTCCTCAGATGCAAAACCATTAATCAGAACTTTGGAGTTGGTTTTAGAGAGTTCTTTAGCCACCCAAATTAGCATCTGTTCATTATCTGCACTGACTTCTGCTGAATTAAAATCAAAATTTACTGTAGGAAATTCTGCGAGTGTCGCTGTTGATGTTACTTCTTTCTCAATAATAATCTCTTTTTCAATGATAACTGGCTGACGATTCTCACATTCATTCAGTCGCTCTCGAAGAGAATTGACTTCGCCATTAAGAGCATCCCACTCCTCTTGAGTAAATTTCTTATCACAAATCACAAACGAATGTGTTCCGTTATGATTCTTGAAATGATAAGTAACTCCGGCTACAAGTTCAAGATTTGCTCTGTTCTTATTGAATGAAGGCTCACGACCCATCATATCAAATACCACATCCGGCTTAAATGAAAGTGTCCATGCTTTATCACTTCCAATATTAAAGTTAAAGTTTACACCCCACTTTGTATGCCAAGAATTTACGCCATCATTATCCTTGAAATAATCATGCTGCCATCCTGTTCCTCCTACGAGTTCCATCTCAAAAAGGCGAGGCGAACCATTAAAACCTCCAATTGCATTCATAAGATTTACTTTCGTAAGAGCACCTACATACTGCCTATCGAATGCCAAATGGTTGCTGAAACCAAACTGAACGGGAGAAGTATTTACTGTCCAAGCGCCCTCAACTCCAAGTGATAGGATGGGAGTTACTGCCTTCGTAAGTTCAATGCCAACTACGGGTCGTGCATCTCCCCAAAATGCTGCATGATGCAGAGGTGTTGTAATACCACCTTTCACTCCAACAGACCAATTGTCTGTAAATCGACTGCTTTCAACTGTCTGAGCAGACATTGCAAAACTTGTTGCAAAAATTGCAATCATCGCTACAACTACTGAAAAAAATTTCTTCATAGTCTAATTGTTTTGTTAGTGTTTTAAATTAATTATTTTTACTTCGTTTTAACGTTGCAAAATTATAAAGAATTTTTGGAATAACCAAATTTTTTTAAAACTTTTTTTCTTCAATCCTCATTAACTATTTGATTATCAAATATTTCTTTTGGTGTTTTAATTATTGAATCTTTATTATAAATGCCTTGATAATGTGAATCATTGATTATAGTTTTAACTGGAATCCTATAATATATTATATAATATAACTTTACATTATTATCTTTACATTCTTGATTTTTAATAATATCTCGTTGAACACATTTCTCCATCTCTTCTAAAGTAAATAAATAAAATTTATTTTTAACCATATCTAATGTAGGAAAATGTTGACTTCCTTGACATTCAATAGTAATGTTATATTCCGGAAGATAAAAATCAAGTTCTTTCCCGTTTAACCATTTTGGTTTATAACCTTTGATAAACTCAATGTTCATTTCTTTTAAAAGATTAAAAGTTTGTTCTTCTAAATGACTATTGTTACAATATGGGCAACCTCTTCCTTGTAAGTGTTTGTTAGGCGTTTGCATGAACTCTCCGTGAATAGGACAGATTATTTTAACTTTTTCATTTGCTTTAATATAATTCACCTCCTCGTAAATATATTTATCTCCATGAATTTTTCTAAATTCTTCAATTACACTTTCTGTTGTTTTATGCCTTCCCGCACATTTTGGGCATCCTTTACCTTTTAAATGATTAGATGGACTCACCCAAAACTCGCCATGTATGGGGCAGATTATACAAACTTTAGTGTGTGCATTAATGTAATTTACTTTAGAATAATCATTCTTATCTCCGTGTATTTTTCTTGCTTTATTTATAAATTCTTCTGTTGTCTGTGTTTTATTTTGATTTGCGCATTTAGGACAGCCTTGCCCATTTAAATGATTCATTGGTGTTTGCCAAAATTCACCATGTTCCGGACAAGTTATCTTTATTTTTGTTTTTGAGTTAACATAATCATCATGATAAATATATTTTCCATTATGTACTCTTCTTGCTTTATCGTAAAATTCTTTCTTCTTAACTTCTTGTTTTAATAATTTATTTTTCTCTTTTATTTCAATCTTTTCATTTAATTTGAATTGTTTACTTTCTTTTTTACAGTAAGGGCACTCTTGTTTTTGATTTAAATGTTTATCCGGAGTTACTAAAAATTCTCCATGAATAGGGCAAATTACCTTGATAGGTGTTTTGCAATTAACATAACTATTTTCATTGTAACTATAAAAATTATTATATAATTTGTTTGCTTTTTCTAGAAAGTTTAAAAAGTTTTTATTCGTAGTTTTTAATTGATTTTTTACCATAAAAAAATAAAGAGACACTTATCTTCTTCAAGATAAATATCTCTCCATTCTTAAATTTTAGAATTAAACTGTTATCTACATAACAATTTTATTTTCAAATATTTCTTCAATAATTTCCTTGTGTCCAAATGCCCAATTATATTCTTTGAGGTTAGCAATAGGAATCCACCTCACATCTGCCACTTCATCCTTTTCACCCAAATTAGTAATTGTCGGAATAAGTGATTCATCATCTGTTGTTTTATCGTCTATTTTAACAAAATAACGGATAGTAACATTTTGCTTATTTGCGTTTGGGTCTGTTTGTACGCTATATAATTGAAAAGCACTGCTATCAATATCTACCCCACATTCTTCTAAACTTTCTCGGCTGATGGCTTCTTCTCCATTTTCATTATAGTCTAGATATCCACAAGGGCTTACATAGTAAAAATTATAATCCGGAGCACCTTTCCCTCGTTGATTTGCTAATATGCACCAATCACCAAGAGCATTCTTACAAAATATGAATCCTGCTACTGCGCATGCTCTAGAATGCCATGCTGTTCTTCCTTTATATTTAAAAGGAAAATTAAAAGGTGCATTATCGTACTTTTTCCAAAACATCTTATAATCAAGATGAATTGCACCAAATGCAGCAAATACAAGTATTACTGCTATAATTAAATAAACTATTGTTGTTGTCATATATCTTGTTTATTATTTAATTTTTCTTTAACTCCAGACCCATTTCAATACTGAAAATATTCCATAAAGAATAATTCCAATTATTGCGAAAATAGGAATTAACACATACATCAATAAAAATATTGGAATTGAAAGTATACTTCGAACTAAACCTAACATATCTATTGTTTATTTTTTTAGTTTAAAATAATGTTTTCTTTACTATGACAACTATTCCTATGACGAACAAAAGCATCACAGCGCCAATAATCCATCTGAGAATTGGAACAAAGTAAAATAATGCCATTAAAAGCACCAAAATTAAAATAAATCTTTTCATTATATTGTTTATTTTTTTTATTTTATGCTGCAAAGTTAACACTTTATTTTGAAATATCCAAAATTTTAATGTTAAAAAAGTTTTAACTCTTTTGTGAACTCATCAATTTCATCTGACCAATATGGACCTATGCCAACGCATGTTCTAGTTGGAACACCATGAAACTCAGTATTTCCGGCATCTGTAATTAGCGCACATGGGATATTTGGATTTTCATTTTTTATTTTTTCATACAATGCAACTAATTCTTCATCGTTATTAACGTAAAGGCATATTTTAGTAAACCTTTCATTTAGCCATTTATCTAATACAGAATTAGGCTGAAATTTAACACTATATTCAACTGAATCAACTTCACAATTCCCTTCATTATCTTTTTCTGAATAAGTGGGAATTTTATTAAACATTTTCAATAATGCGCCTAACGAAGCATGACAACATTGTGCTATGACTTTGCCTAATCGAACAGCATGTTCTCCCTTTCTTAGGTCTTTTCTAAATACTATTACTTGTTTTACTTGACGTTCTTCCATGTTTGTATTTTATAAGATTATTAAAAAATTCATCTCTTGCTGTTATAGTAACACTTGATCTATATTGGCTAATCCTTTTATAGTATTCTCCAAATTTCTTATAGTCAAAGAAATCATCAAATTGCGTTACATCTGAAATTTTATTCTTTTTAATACATTGCCGCACATGTTTAATAAATTTTTCAGACGTTTCTCTATAAATTCTTTTACCTAAAAATAGCAACTTGATAAATCTAGCATTATCTTTAACATTCGGAAATGTTACAAATTGATTATAACCAAATGCATATTTTGCTCTTAATTCATTTTCGGTAAAACGATGCTTTAAAAACCTTTTGCTTCTATTACTAATAATTCTATAAAAGTCTGTTAGCATTTCTTCTAACTTCAAGGCTGCATATATTTTCGCATCTTTACACGTTGCAAAACAATTGAAAGCCCTTCCATTAAAAATTTCACTTAGTGGCATGTTTCTCATCCCATCCAAGCATCCAATATAATAACAATTTATCATTTGAAAAAATGATGGCGTTTTAAAAAATATTATATGATTAGAATTTACGCATTCTACGTTTTCACGTGTTAGCATTCTAGCCATTTCATTATATTTACCACCATACATAAATTTTATTAAATCAAAGTTGCCTTGAACATGAATCTTTACTCCATCAATTAAACCATTTTCTATATCCCCTTCAATCCATACATTTAACTGTTTTACTTGAAAAGGATTTTTCTCAAAAATGTTTTTAACATTTGGGTCATACACCAAACTATTAGGTTGTAAATTTGGCAAGACATAAATTTTTGCTATGTGTTGCGGATTCTTTTCTATTTTATTTAGAATTCCCTTAAAGTAATATAATCTAAAATTAACAATGTTCATTCTTTGTTCTATTATTATTATTTTTTAACATAAACTATTTCTCACCTTATTGCAAAATTATAAAAAATATTTGGAATATCCAAATAAAAAAAACGAGAAGACACTAAAAACAACCTACTCGCATCAACTAATCTTCTCAAGTACTCATGACTTGAGAAGGATTTCTAAAAAATAATTTAAAATTATTACTGCATGTAATTCCAAGGAATCATTCCTGTTGGAGTTGCAGCATAACTTTCTGCCGCCTTATTGAAATACCATCTTGCGGCCTTTTTGATTAATTTTACCATAGTTTTCATTTTTATTTAAATTAAACTTAATTATTGTTTATCTCCAAAAAATAAAAAACAAAGCAAAACTAAAAAACGCAAAAAACCTAATTCTTATATAAATATATCATTATTAAAAAAATAAAAACTTCTCGTTCAAGAACTACTCGTTTTTATATATTATAAATTAATATATATATTAACGAGTAATCTAATCTTACATCTATTATTAATAATTTAAAAAAAAATAATTGCTGTATGTTCTTTTTAAGAAGTTTTTTTGCGGAAGAGGTGGGTGCCGACCCCACTCGCCTATGACAGACCTAACGGTTTAGCAAACCGTCCCCTTTGCCGATTGGGTACTCTTCCAAATTGTGACTCCGGTGGGACTCGAACCCACGACGCTCACATTAAAAGTGTGATACTCTACCAACTGAGTTACGAAGTCTTTTACCTAATAATACGACTTACATTTTCATTGTATTTAACTTATAATTATTTTCAACATTGCAAAATTACAAAAAGTTTTTTAATTTTCCAAATAATTTTACAATTATTTTTTCATTAAAGTAAAATTATAAGTATAATTTTTATCTTTTAGGGCATAAACCTTGAGTTTCAAATTCCAGCCCATTCTAGCAAATACTCTCTGTACTAAATCAATAGCATCAAAAGTGTACGCAAAGGATGAACTTTCAAAAAATATATTATACTCTTTATTATCTTTTGAATTTCTGCTCCAGTTTTGGTCTTTTAAAGCAACTTTTATTTTCTTGAAATAATAATAAAAAGTTAAAGAAGGTCTATTAACCCTACTTAATTTTGTGAATACAGATGTTTGTGTCTTTTTCGTTGGCATATCCTTAATCTATTTCTTCAATTAATAGTTGACAAGATGAATAACCTAAACAACTATATCCTCTTGTTTCTAACCCACTAATTAATTCTTCCTTATCATTATCTAACTCGCCTTCATCTTCAGCCCAATCTACACACGCAAAAATCGCTTCTCCTTTAGTTTCGAAGCATCCGAGTTCTTTTTGTTCTGTTTCAGACCAAAAGGCTATTGCTTTATATTGTGCCATTTTCTAATCAGTTTATAATTTTTATTTATGTTTCTGTATTGCAAAATTATAAAAAAAATTTCATACATCCAAATATTTTAACACTTGTTTTTTATATTTTAACAAATATTATTAACTACAGAATAATAAATAATAAAAAATTGTAATAATGAATAAAAAACAAGGTTCTATATATCTGATTACTGACGGAGAATTTTTTAAAATTGGAAGAACGAAAAAAGATGTCCGCAAACGAGTAAAAGAATTGCAAACCGGAAATCCCATGGAACTTTATTTGGTTAACCATGTTCCGGTTATAAATCCGTCAAAAGTAGAAGCAATATTACATCGCCGTTTCTCTTATTGCAAACAAATGAATGAATGGTTTGATTTAACTGTTCAAGATGTGCAAAATTTCAAAAATAATTGCTTGCTTATTGATAAGAATATTGAATTATTAAAAGAAAGTTCTAACTATGACATTTTTTAAAAATAAAAATGAGAGATAAACCAAATTAAAAGATTTATCTCTCATCTATTTTATTATTCATCCACTTCTTCAATATAGACTTCTCGCTCAGAATAACCAATGCAATAATACATCCTCTTTGTTAACGACTCTCGCGCAATTTTACACTCGCTGTTATGGCTTCTGTCAACTTCTTCTACACCACACTCTACTGCTTTTTCAAAGTCGTTGTATGTGCCTATTATACGCCCTTTTGAGTCGCTGGTTTTTAAGTAAACTTTAAACTGTTTCATAATTTATTATTTTTTTTATTTGTTTATTCTGTTTTTGTTCCGCTTTAACCTCTACGATGGTTAATCCTCTTCTACCATTACTAATAGAAACGTTCTTCTGTTAAACTAAACGGAGGAATATATTGTATGATAATAAAGAATTAAATGGGAAATTTTAACCTTACCAATTTCCACTAAAGGTGCTTGCATTACCATCAGCAACGTAGGGAGGTAGTTTTCAATCCTCACAAGACTCAATTTCATTTAGAGGGAAAGGTCTTTTTCTCTGTACTGCAAAATTACAAATAATTTTTAAAACAACCAAATGTTTTAACATTTTTTTATAATTTTATTTTTTCTTTATAAAATAATCCGCAATAGTTTGTATTTGACACGGAATAAATTTAATTTTAATGTCTTTACCTTTGAATTCATTACGGATTGCAAGTGCTATATTAATACATGGTATTTCAAGTTTATCAAACATTTCCATGCATTTTGTGTAAACTACTATAACTCCTTCAATTATATCTATATATGGGATATTCTGCAATGCACAATAAATTGCAGATGATGACATTTCTTTTTCTTTAAATGCGTTAATAATTATATCATAGACTTTTTTCTTTGTATCTGATAATGACGCACTATTTTCCATCATAATAAGTTCTTTCCCTATTTCTGGTGGTTCTATTTTCGCTTCTTCTATAGTTTCTTCAGTACCTTCTTTAACATCATCGTCTGCTGTTTTTAAATTATTCAGTTGTTGTAACCGTTTTGCTTTTACTAATTCAAATGCTTCAGCAAGTTGTTGTTGTCTAATAATATCAGTCACACTTCTTGCTCCGCTAAAACGGTTTCTTACATCACTTACAAAATGTTGATGAATTGTTTCATCATCTAACACATGAGTTCTTCTATTCTGAGATAAAACTGGGAGAAATTTGTTTGGTTCTATATCTGTTATCATTTTGTTTTCTCTTCTATAGTTAATATTTCAATATCTTTTTGCAATTTAAGTTGTTCGCTTAATGCATCAATTACTTTTTGTTCTGCGTCTTCTTTCGCTGATGGAGGCATATATTGCTCATGATTTGCAGTGTAATCTGCATTTGTATAATCAGTGACTCTATAATGTTTTTTTTGCCTAGAACGATAACTTCTGTTATTTTCATAACTATAGGTTCTAGAATAATCCTTTGTGTCTTTAAGCATTATGCGAACCAAAGTCACTATACATTTATAAAACCAATATATTAGACTTACCAATAAAAAAAATGCAGCATATGGTGGCATATAGTATTCCTCATTAAAATGCGCTAATAGGGTAAACGACCCTATTAGCATCAATACATATATGATTCCTTTGCCTTTTAATTCTGCCATTTTATTTATATTTAAAAATTATTTTATCTATAATGCAAAATTATAAATAAATGTTGAATTATTCAAGTTAAAAATAGTTAAATGTTAATTAGTAGTCAGTGCAGTATCTTTATGCGCTTGATATTGTGTTTGTCTATTTGCCATCCGTTTTTTCTGTCCTACTTCAACATAATAGACAAGAAGTCTTTTATTTCCGCCAAAAACTATTCGACCATTAACAATCTCAATAGTGGCATCAAATACTATACCTACTGCTTTTTTACCTAAGTCTTCTCTATTGAAAGTTGTTCTTCCTGTTTGCTCTTGAAAATTCTTATTCTTATCAGGAAGTATCTGAAATACCAAACTATCTTCAGAAAAAGAATTAAACCGTTTTTCTTGAGTACTTTTCGCATATTTATTCTTACCACTCATATATGCCTCTATAAAATAGTCATAATGAATGTTTTTACCATATTTTGATAATATTTGAGGAAGAATTCTTTCTGCTGCCGCATTTTGTTGTTTCTTTTGACCACATGTTTGATATATCCAACGAACATCTTCATTTGATAGATTAATAGCAAAATTACCACAAGGTTTAGTTCCGAATTTTATATCCATACCTTGATAATCATTATCTACCCAAGTCCATTTGGTTTTGCTGCAAGGTACTAAATCCTTGTTACGGAAATCATTTTCCCAATCAGCGTACATTTGAGCAAAAACTGTATTAACATAAAAATGTGTATTAAATACTGAATGTTCTAGGTCTCTATATCCGCACATGCGACCAAGGAGTGCTTGTGCTGTAGTATCTGCTCCGGCAGAAAAATCATAAACCATATAGATGAGGTCTTTTGCCTCTGCTTCGATAGTGATACCCGCTCTAAATGCTCCTTTTATAAGAACTATCAGTGGTTTTACTTCAGTAGGTTCTGCCGTAACTCTGCTATCCATATTCGCACGATAATATAAACGATTATTGCTATTGTTTTTAGCAACCATTTCGTTCATTATATCATTAAGTTTATCATATTCAATCTTAGTTCCGGATGCATACATTTCATGAATATCAAAGTTATCTGTAATAAACTTGTTTTGATGAAATGGCTCAAAATTTCTTGTACGAACTATAATAATGCCTTTTTCAGAATTTTCTTCCATTCTTTCATACGCATCTTCGATATAATCAAAAATCGTACCATCTGCAATATCATCCTTTGTAGCACTATGAACTAACCCCTTTTCTATATATTCGCTTACACCAATATAAGAATCGTTTGTTTTTAATTCTACCATTGGCTTGGAATCAATAGTATCTGAAATAATTTCATCAAAAGGAGTGGCTGATACTGAAACAATATATACGTTGTTTCTAATAAGGTCTAACTGATTTTTCCAATCAATTCCCTTAGCCAACATAAACTTGGTCAATACATTGCGCTCTTTTGAACCAAAATGAGCCTCATCTATAAAGATAAGAGTACCATTCAAATCATGTTCATAATTTTTCAGATTGCTATTTTTCAATACGAAAAATTTAGGGGAATTTGCTTGAGTACTTTTTGATTTGGAACAATCTGTTGTATTATCTTCATTGGCGAGGATAACTTGCTCTATGATACGTGAATACGTTTGAGAAACAAGACCACAATCATTCATTCCGGTGATATACAATACTCGTTTAATTGCCATATCACGCTTCAAGGATGTACTCATCACCATATTGGTAATCGCATTGCACGTTCCTGTTTTACCTGACTGCATCTTTGCAACCAATATAACATGATTGGAGCGAGTTCTGTTAGATGCTAGTTCAGAAACAACTTCCTTAGCAGCATCTATTTGTGCATCATATATATAGGCTTCCTCATTTTCAGTTTCCTTACGAAATGAGTTGTTAGAATATGAGTTCAAAAATGCGATTACTTCTTCCTTTGTCTTCATGTTTATTGTTTTATCGTTTGTTTTAACGATGCAAAGTTAACACTTATATTTGATTTATGCAAATATTTTAAGGTTTTTTAACATTTATTTGTTCAATAAAATATCTATTGAACTCATCAAAATCACTATAGTTGTAATTAACAACTGATGCTTTATAATTATGTGTCAAATAATTATAATATGATATTATGTACCTCTGTATTTCAATATCCTTGCTAGTTAATATACCGACAAACGCATCTTCATTCTCTTGCATTAATTCATAACAATTAATATCAAATGGTATTTCATTATTGTAATGTAACAAAATTAACAACATTAATGCACGAAACGACCAACTTGAATTTGATGCTTGGGTTATATAAGGAATAACTTTATGCCAATGCCATTTAATTAAATGTAAATATTGTATATTAAGTCTAACATTTATTGTAATTTTTGAATGCGCCGTTTGTACCTCAATATGATTGCAAGTAATTTTTGTTATTTGTATTTCATCATTTATAGTGTTTCTGTAAAAAAAATTATTTTTCGAACTGCGTTCTAAAAACTTTACTATTTTTTTTAAATAAAAAGTAATTGCTTGCTGTTCACTGTCTATATCTACTAACGGAAATTTGATAAGCCGTTTTTCTAATTGGGTTAATGCTAAATAACGTTCTATTAGTAGAATACTATCCGTAGAAAGCGCCCAATTAGGATTATCATTTTCTCTGTCGCCATTGAACACTGCATTGCATGCTCGTAAGAATGAAAATGTTGAACTTGATGCTACATCCATTGCTTTTATAAACTTACCGGTTTTATGCCACCATGTTTCTAACATATGGCATATTTCAGCGTACCATCCGAAATAAATAATTCTTTTCATTAATCAAACCTTAACTAATTTTTTTATATACTTTTACGCAAAATTATAAAAAACATAACGAAAATGCAAATATTTATAGTTAAATAATCTTAAATATTATGAACTGCAAATACAAACCACCCTATGACGCAGCATTAGGCAAATATGGCGATAATTCAACACCTTTTGCCTATTATGATATAGATACAGAAGATAATCTATATACTGCGAGAAGCCAAGCCATTGATTGGTACGTTCATCTAGAGCATCATCTTTTAAAGGCTTTAGATTGGACTAGGCGAGACATTAAAGGTGCGGAAGATTTGAGTATTACTCAAAATAAAAATATTGTTACGACCCGCATTGATGAAGCAGAGGAAGCACTGAAATCTCATGTTACAGATGCTAAGGTTGAAATCAAAAACCACACCACTAATAAAGCAACAGAGGTGAAAACTCATGTAACAAGTGAAACTAATAGTGCAGTCTCTAATATTAATAGTTCTATTGAAAGCGCCAAAAGTAATATCAATTCACATACTACCTCTGAAGTGAGTAGCCTGTGGAGTCAAATAAAAAGTTGGTTTAGAAATCAGAACTAAGTGAATTATTACAATTAATATCCGTAATTAAATAAAAATTACGGATATTTTTTATTATTAGGGGGTTGTTTTTAGTGAAAATATTTGTATCTTTTATATGAAATAAAATAACGAATAAATAAAATATAAATAACTATGCCTAGAGATTTAACATATGATTATTGCTATAGTATTGCTAAAAATTTTACTAGAAAAGTAGATTTTAAAAATGCTGATTGTTCTGCTTATTCAACATCTGTTAAACGAGGATGGATAAATAAATGGTTTAATAGAACTATTAAACCTAAAAATTATTGGACTTATGATAGATGCAAAGAATTTGCACAACAATTTAAATACATGACTCAATTTAGGGATGCCAATTTAAATGTTTATCTTAAATCAAAAAAGAATGATTGGATTAAAGATTGGGAATGGCTAATAAATGATTTAACTCAATTTGATTTAAATGCCAAAATTCATTTAGTTTATGCGTATATTTTTGATAAAACCAATTCTGTTTATGTTGGGCGAACTATGCAATTAGCACAAAGGGATTATGCTCACAGAAATAAACAGCATAAAAATAAAAATGACGAAAAAATGTTAACTTCCCTACAAAAACATGCCATAGATAATAATTGCGAAATACCTAAACCAACAATTTTAGAAGAAAATTTAACCTTAATTGAATCTCAAGATAAAGAAGAATATTGGGTTAATTATTATAAGCAACTGAATTTTAATATATTAAACGTTGCTAAAACTGGTGTAGGTTATAGTTCTATTGGAGGTGGTAGGCAAAAATGGGCATATGAAAAAGTCAAAGAAGAGGCTTTGAAATATAAATCAAGAGGTGAATTTTATAAAAAATCTACGCAAGCATATAGAGTCGCTTTAAAATATAAATGGATAGATGACTTTACATGGTTTATTCCTTTTTACCTTCCGAAAGAAGAACTAACATTTGAATCTATATATAAAAAAGCATCACAATTTACAAATAAACATGATTTTAAAATGTCATATCCTAAAGAATATGTAAAATGCATTCAAAATAAATGGTTCGATAAATTACCTTGGTTGAGTTCTTCGCGTTCTAAAATTTCAAAATAATTACAAATTATAATAAATGAGGCAGCCCAAAAAATGAACTGCCTCATTATCATTTTACAAAATATTTAGTAAATATTTACATTTATCTGCGTTTCCAAGAGTTTTTCCTTTATCGCATGAAAGTTTTACACAATCATGCCATTCTCGTTTAGGTGAATATCGCATTTTTGTAAGTTTGATAACAATATTCATAGGTTTAATATCAAGTGATGGAACTTTGCCAAAATCATCCCCAAAAAAACAAGTTAAATTCGTTCCAATTCCAAAACTGTCTGCTACTCTACCGTTAATTTTCTTGTGAAGTTCTATTGCATCATTTACAGATAAGGCATTACTGAAAACTACTGCTTTATTATGAGGATTAATACCAAAACTTTTATACATTGCGATAATCTTTTCTAACTGATCAAGATTATCACCAGAATCTACACGAAGTCCATCAAAAAGTTTAAGATATTTTGCTGACGCATTCTTAAAAAATGCATTCTCCCCAAAACAGTCATATAAGAAAATTCCAAGCGATCCATCGTAAACATCGCTCCAATTTTTCATCACTGCATAGTTACATTCATGTACACCACTTATGTTCTCTTCAAAAGAAATAATCTGATGGCTCATCGTGCCAATAATAGGCAAATTATATTTATGAGCAAGCATACAATTACTTGTACCTAAAAATGCTCCGGGAGCGTCTGCATACTTTTCTTGGCATGCTTTAAATGCTTTAATTACATTGTCATGGTGAACCAAAGAGAGTCTGCGCCTTGTACCCATATCTGAAAACCTAACCCCATTCAAAATCATTTCTTTACATTTGGCAAATGCTCGTTTGTACTCCATCATGTCTTCGATTTTCTCAACGTCATGATTAAGAGTGTGAGTAATTTCTGAAACCATGCTCAGCAACGGCATTTCCCATAAGATCGTCCGCCACCATTTCCCACAAATTGTAATGTGCAGATGGTCTTCTTCATCTTGTGAAATTTTTACTTCTGACGGGTCGAATCTATATCCTTTAAGAAGTGTCCAAAACCATTCAGGAATAAAATAGCATTTCTTTTTCATAAACTCAGCCTCATCATCTGTAAGACTAAGATTTTGAAGCATGTTTACTTGTTCTTGAAGATAATATGCTGTACCTTTTGGATATTTGAAGTTATTTCTATCAAAGAAAGTGTATTCTACTTCTGCATCTGGATATTTTTGCAAAATATACCTAAGGCATGTAAAAGTATACAAATCACTATCAAGAATAGATGTAATGATGGGTTTCATAAATATAATTTTTTAATTGTTTTTTTTATTGAGTTTTTAATTCTAATGCAAAATTAGAAAAAATATTTATATTTGCCAAATTTTATGCGTTAATTTTCGTTAACAACATATCTATTGAATTATCATATTGATTTTCTTAAATCAATGAATGCATCACTCCGCTTTCTTTATAAAATTCATGAAGAGTTGTTCCATCGTCAATAGATGGGCAAAATTCATCTATAACAAAAATTTTACTTTTATGCCCTAATTCAATAAGACCCTTGATTGTATTTAAAACGCATATATCTCCAGCAATTCCGCAAATATCAATTCTATCAATATTTTTTCGCTCTATGATATGGGTGAGTTCATCAATATTAAATTGATTAGTACTAGGAAATGCGGAATATTCTTCAACCTTTGCATTTTCTCCTTTAGGAAGAAAAGTAACCATATCTTTAAATGGTATTAAAGACTCTGCAATTGGCTGATATATTGCTGCTCCAACTGTATGATTTACACAATGTGTAGGCCATTCTCCGCCATTTTCTTTAAAAGAGCAGTGATTGAAAGGATGATTATCACATGTAATAAAAATATGAGAATATTCATGCCCATATTTAGATATATACATGGCTAAATCACCCATGATTTCTTTTGCCTCATTAACTGGTAATGAACCACCCTCAAGAAAGTCATTTTGAGGATCGACTATTATTAAACACTTTCCCATTACGAATAAAATTTATTTCTTTCTGCAAAATTATAAAAAATATGTGAACTATCCAAAAAATAATTCACATATTAACATTTTTTAGTTACATACTCGGATAATAACTACGATGAGATGTAGGCTGAGTTATCTCTTCATCGTCAATATATTGGTTAAAATCCATAATCCTATGTTCTACTAAGAATTTATAGTATTCATTAGTATCTTTGTATATAGTGGTTATAAAACCCAATTTAGGATTATTCTTATTTAACTCTTTTACTCTGAGGCAAAAATCAGTTTTGCTAACAACTAATACATCCTTTCGCTTTTCATTACCAACCGGAGGTAAATGATACACTTTTCCCGGCTGAATATCTTCCCATTTAGTTGGTCCCCAAGCATTTCTCAAAGATGCCTTACGTTCTGTATAAGTTTTATGAACTGGCTGCGGCATATCAATTTCTGATTGTTTTAACGGACACCAAAGAGGTGGCTCTAATGCCATGTCTTGGTCTACCCACGTATCTATAGTTTTGGTTTTACCATCGTAATTACAAAACCAATCATCATATTCAAAACCATAACTTCCATAACCCATGGCTTCTTCAGTGTCAGTTCTGAATGAATGACTACATTTTTTACAATTATTTATACAAGGCATAATTTATGATTTTTAAATATTGTAAGGTTCATATGGAAACCAGTTATCATCTTCTTCATAATCTTCACCCTCTCTCTCGCCATACATTTCATCCTCTTCTTCATCAAAAGGATTCCAATCATCAACCTCCTCAAATTCTTGAACATGACCCTTATTAATGTAATAAGGATTTTCTGTTGACATTTGAATATTGCGAAACGACATTAACTCTCGTATTGCAATTTGACAAGCCTCTTGTGGACTTCTTCCTGCGTCAATGAGCGATTTCATCCTACGCATAACAAACATTTCCTCTTCTTTATTCTGAGGCATATGATTCTGTTGTTTTTTAATAGAAAAATCACTTCCGAAAACTTTTCTTGCTGCTTGTGTGAAAATTTTTTCTCCCATTTTTTCAAAAGGAGGTATGTTTCCTTTGTTGTAACGTAGCCATCCACTCTGTTCTACAAGAACTTGAATGAATGTATTGACGCAATGAACAAGATAGTCATAGTTTTCATCACCAGCGGCTTGTCTCATATGCGCATAATTCTGTTCAATACGCTCTTTCATTACATTATGAAACTTACCCCAATTTATATTATTGGTAATAAGAAAGCATATTTTCTCGTTTATGCTTAATTGTTTTCTGTCTCTGCGATTTTCTTCTGAACCTTTTTTTGCAATAATCCCACCTTCTAAAAGGATATTAAAACCTTGACCTATTTTGTTCATATACTGAACAAATGACCCGAAAGCAGCATTGTATGCTTGACTTTTAAATTTTTCTGTTATTGCCATTTTATTTCTTAATTTTTATTTCTATTGCAAAATTACAAAAACTTCGTTAAAAACGCAAGTTAAATATTGTTAAATTATTTCTTTTTCCAATGCCTCTTTAACAATAGTAATTGCTTCTGCTTTTGTCATTTTAGGATTGATATAACTATATTCCGTTAAAACTTTTAATGCTGCTCCAATGGTAGGTCCTTTGGGTAGATTAAATTCTTTCATTATATCTTTCCCATTTATAGGCAAGTATACTTTTAATGTATCTTCTTTATCTTTTAATGCCGCTATTCGTTTCTTTATCCTTTCTGTTTGGCCTTTGATGCAATATCTAGGTGCATGAGATTGATTGTCTGCCTCAATCACATCTAAACACAAATCTATATTTTCTTCTCCTACCTCATTAACAAATTTACGGATGTTATGATTACTAGGATTAGCGCTTTGTTTAAATCGCATATGATTTGCAACAGCCAAAACTACATTGTTTATGATTGTATGTGGATATTTAAGTTCTTCAAGAATAGTTTTTGCTAATTCAGCACTACTTTTTTCATGTTGCCTAAAATGAACATTTCCAAATAAATCTGCATCATATCGCAAATATTTACCTATATCATGCAACAAACCCGCTAAACGATTTTCTATTTTCGGGCTTGTCTTAGAAAGAACTGTTAAAGAATGGTCGAATGCATCTTCATAATGACATTTACCTTGTTGCAGCCCTTTAAGATGTTCAAATTGAGGAATAATGAACTTCAAGGCTCCGCACCAATAGAGTTTTCTAATTCCTTCTGCTGGATTCTCAGATATAAGAATCTTATTCAATTCTTCTCTGATACGTTCTTTGCTGATGGTTGTTAGCCTATGTGCATTTTTACACATTCCAACCCATGTTTTGCGTTCTATACCCCATCCAAGAGTAACTGCAAAACGTATAACTCTTAAAATGCGTAACGCATCATCATTAAATGCAATGTCAGGATCTGATGGTGTTCTTAAAAGATGATTCTTCAAATCATCCTCAGCAAAGTTACAATAATGAAATACAAGTCCGTTTTTTAGATTGCAATAAAGAGCATTGACAGTTAAATCCCTTCTCATACAATCTTCTTCCATTGTTCCGAAGCATGTTTCGGGTTTTCTGCTTTCAGCATCTCTGTATGCTTCTTTTCTTGTTTGAACAGTTTCTATCTCAATGTCACCAAACTGAGGCAATGCTGATTTGAGTCTGAATTTAGCAGTGCCAAATTGTGGAAATACAACCGGATTCTTGCCCGCTTCGTAAATGCCTAGTTTTTTTGTAATAAACTCAGCAAATTCAATTCCACCATTTGGTTTGTTGATACATATGTCTATGTCTTTAATAGGTCGTTCAAGGAGTGTATCTCTAACACATCCACCTACATAATAGGCATGCTCTTCCCATTCAGTACCTTTAATGGCATCTGATAGAGTTTGATGTATGACCCTAAACTGTTCTTTATTCATCACTATTATTTTTCTTTGTTGTAAAAATCTTTTCTATGCAAAATTACAAATAAAAAACGAGATAACCAAATATTATCTCGTTAAAAATAGTTAAAATTTGTTTAAGGCGTTTGCCTAGTTGGTTTGTTGCGATGTGTTTGCTTGAAGTCTTGTAAGGTAAGTTGTTTTAATTTCATCAACTGTGCAATTATAACTTCATAATCAAATATTTGTTCTGCAATATCATAATACCTTAATCCATTATCTGTTATCTTTATCTGAAATTTATTGGCACTTTTTTTCATTGAATCAATTATACTATCAAATTGCTTGGTCACAATATTGTATTTCTTTTCCATCTCTTCTTGAATGGTTCTGTCTCTCAAAGCACCAGTCAATGTAGTTATCTTTTGTTCAAAACAACTTCTATTAATTTGAGTATCAATTTCGTTTAAAGTATTTCTTAAATATTCAAGTTTGCCTTGAATGTTATCATTCCTATATAATTTAATATCGCTTATTATACTGTCATATAACCATTTATACCTAGGTTTTTTAAAAGAATTTTTTATGCCGCCCTTCTTTAACAACCAATTTTTTATCACTACCATTTCTTGTCTTCCATTATAGTCAATCGGTGTATTATTGGCTTTTGCCATACTTACCTCATCAAAATTCCCACTATTTGCTGAAACATTTCTAAGTTGAACTATTTTTTGAGTTCTATTGTTATCTAAAGTAAATGGAATTAATTGAAATTGGGTAGGTTTACATTTTGTTCTAATCAAATAAGCCAATAATGTACTTTCAATAACAGCAGAAACTAACGCACGTCCTCTTTGTTCAAGTTCTCTTTTATTGGTTGCATGTAATTCTCCGTTTTTTCTTTTTTTATCCCATAAACCGCCTTCTACATTTTCCCAATCATCTTTATACATTGCTTGTCCAATGAAATTTATTGCAGAAATTCCGGCTGCACCTAACTTGCTTCTAGGATTCCCTTTTCCGGTTCCTTCCTTGCGTTCCAATTTATCAGAGGATTCTCCCTTTTTTGATTTTCCACCAAAGAATCTAGATAATCCTGCTTCTTGAATTAAACCCTTTGAATACCATTCATTTAATACATTATTCCAATTTTCATTTAGTAATGTATTTATATCATTATTATTCATAACAAATAACTTAAATAAAAAACTTATATAATATTATATATAATAAATATAAAATTATTAAATATTTTATTATATAATAAAAAAAGAAAATATATAAAAGAAAAAAGTTTTTACATATAATATAATTTGGATAATTCAAATATTTTTTATAATTTTGCAAATATAATAGCAACAAAAACATGAATAACAATTATTTGCATATTAATCTCAATGATTTACCAACTTATGTATTAGGTGATTTGCATGGTGATATTGATGCTTTGAAAAGAGAAATTAAAAACAGAGTACTTAGTAAATGCAATCTCATTATTGCTGGGGATATTGGTTTAGGTTTTCTTCCTAGAAATGTCCATTTGATTGAGTATAGAGAACTTAATAATTTTTTAAAAAAGTCTGATTTATATCTATATGTTTTCAGGGGAAATCATGATGATCCTTCATACTTTAACAGAGAAATCCAAGAAGATGATGAATTCTTGATGTCAAATATTAAAGTTTTACCGGATTATAGCGTATTAACATTACGGGATAAAAATATTTTAGTAGTAGGAGGTGCTATTTCCATAGATAGATTATTCAGAAAGGGAAGAGATAAGCAAGCAATAAAAACTTGGCTTGAATTTTATCCTAAATGTACAGAAGAAGATGCAAGAAAAATACTTCAACCTTTATATTGGGAAAATGAAAATGTCTTTCTAAACACAGATGTAATTGATAAGATTAGTGAAGATAATATTCAAATCACACATGTAATAACACATACTTGTCCTAAATTTGCATTTCCCACAGATAAAAAAGGAGTAATAGGATGGATGAAAGCAGATGATAAACTATCTGATGATTTAGATAAAGAACGTACTGTATTATCCGCACTTTTTGATTATCTTTGTGATAAAAACCATCCATTGGAAAGTTGGACTTATGGACATTTTCATGCGCATCATCAAGAATTAATCAATAATATTTTATTTACGACATTATTTGAAACAGATAGAAGATTTGATGCATTTGAAATTTGTAGAAAACCAAATGATGATGATATTTATTACTAAAAATACTTAAATTATCATGGCATGTAATTGTAAGAAAAAATCGACACCTATCCGTACAGTTATAAAAAAGACATCTTCTTCAAATTCTTCAATTAACGGAAAAAGGAATAATCTTCCTAGTGGAAGAAGAGTAATCAATAGGATTATTAAGTAACTATAAGATATACGGATAACTTTATTATGAGCGTTTGCAACCAAATTGCAAACGCTTTTTTAACAATTATTAACTTGTTTTTTCTATTCTTTTTTTATAATTTTGCATCAAATTGGTAAATTTATTAAAAAACGACAATGGAAACTATAAATAAAGATAATTTTTGTAGGCAAGAATATAAAGATGCTCCTACGTTGGAGCATAAAATAGCCATTGCTAATTTTATCTATATAATAAAGGAAGAAAATATTTTTGATACATTCGTCCTTGACGCAAAGTCAACTAGGTCTTCTAGCCTAAATACTCAAGAAATTTTTCATCAAATAATCAAGACAGAACATTTGTTACATACCATGTTTGATTTATGTATTCTTTGGTCATCTTGTCGTGGTAGAACAACATTATGGGCGCAATATAATTTGATTCAAATATTGCTTAATTATTTTTCTATTCGTTCTATAAATTATGATTTGGCGGTGAGAATGTTAGCCCGAACAGAAGAATTTATACCTTCAAATAAAAAAATGTATTTTACAGAGTCATACGTAAACGATTTTTTTGGTAATCGTTTAACTTTAACAATTAATGATTGTAAAGAATATCTTAAAAATTTGGAATAAACATGAAATACGGAATAGTTGATACCACTTCCATGTATAATTTTAAGACTGTTTTAAAATTACATGCTAAAAAAATAGCGTTTAAAATAAGTTTTCTTTTAATATCATTAGGTTTAATTGCAACATTATATGGTTTGTTATTAAAAGAAGATTTTTATTACACAGAAAATAAAGTTGTTGTATGCGGCAAATATATTTCTTATAAAGATGAGGATTTCAAAATTCCTAAATACACATTAGTTTGCATAGACTATAATAAAAACAATAGTGAAAAACATGACCCAATTAATTTTTATAGTGCAAACTGTGATAAAAAAACATTTGAAAAAACTGCTGTAAATGATGTTTTACAAGGTAAAAATTATGGTATCAAATCAACTTTTTGGGTTGAATTAAAAGTACTTATCATATTTTTAACATTCTTGGGGTGTTTATTATTAATGTTTTCAACAATATTAAAATAATTTACGTATGATTTATGGCGATTGGTCAAATATAGTATTACTAGTAGTAATAACTTTCATTATTTTAATTTTCATTCTGAATATAATATTCAAATATAGGTTTGCACAATATAAAAATTATACTTATTATGAGTTCTTAAAAACGTATCGTAAATTCATTTATAAACACAGCGATGTCTATAATGTAGAAGAAATGCCACAACATATTATGAAGGATGATTGTATAGATTATCAAGATGAATTTAATAACCTATATAAGCGTCCGTTTGAAATTAGCGCATTGTTAAGCATAATATACAATAATGGGGTTATATGTTCAAAATACATTTATCATGTACCTAAAAAACGCAAAATCCATAAGAATACTTTTCTTTTAACTGTGAATCAATTTCCGGATAGACTTTCTCCGTATTTACCCATGGCTAAAAAAATTATCAAACTTAGCCCAACAAGAATAAGTACGCCATATTCTAATTCATCAAATATGACATATATTTGTTTCTTGACTAATGTTATTGATAAACAATTAGTTACCAAAACAGATTTAATCAAGGTAAGATTTAACATTATTTTAGATTTTTTAACTTGGTTATTTAAAAAATAATTTATAATTTTGCAACAGAACATTTGGCAGAAATAAAATCATAATAATTATGGAAACAATAAAAACAACAGAAATCACAACGAAGCAAGTAGTAACTATAGAAGACTTGAAAAAGATGTCTCCCGGCACATACATGTCAACCGGAGTTGTACGTTTTGCTAATCCTTTTGACAATGCAGAAGTTCTTACCGGAACATTCAACATCTTCGATGGTGTCGCATTTGGTACTGCAATAATTGATGGCGTAGAACGAGAACTTGTGGCAGAATATCCTTTGCTTAGAATCGTTAATGGATCCGCCAAAACAATGAAAGAAAACATTCGCAAGCATCTTAACATTGAAGAAGAACGCGATATTACAGTATATGAAATATTCTCCTCTTATGGACAATTCCGTGTACTTGAACAACATTAATTAACAACTTATTAAAATAATAAACCATCATGTCAATATATTCAGTAGAACTCAACTACTTAACTAGTATTGTTCTTGAAGTTGAGGCAGAAAACGAAGGGGATGCACTTCAAAAAGCAAGGGATATTGCAGAACAAGCACCTATGAACAACTTCACAATCGTTGAAGAAACAAGGAGCAAGATTCTTAATGTTGCAGATAGAGAACGTTAAAATATAATAATTTAAAACTATGAGGAAAAAAGTAAACGGAAAACCGTGGACTCAAATCGGGAATGAATTTCATCAGATGGATTCTCGTATGGCACTTGTTGATGAATTGCCAAAAGCAGTATATACTGCTAAATATGATGACCGTACAGGGGAAGTATATCTAGAAAGAATAGATGATAAATTTACATTCAATACTAAGATATATGGTCTTGAAGATAAATTTATAGCACACGTACTTAAAACCTATGAAAATACAGACAGAAATCTAGGTGTTCTTCTCAATGGTTCAAAAGGTACAGGAAAAACAGTATGCGCAAAAATTATCGCTAATGAGATGAATCTTCCTGTCATTCTTTGCGATATTCCTGTTACAGAACTGACAACCTTTATCGCTCAGTTCAATATTCCGGCAATATTTTTCTTTGATGAGTTTGAGAAAAACTTCAAAGATAATACAGAAATTCTGCTTTCCGCAATGGATGGCGCATACAATACAGATACTCGTAAAATCTTCTTGATTACAACAAATAATCTGTATATTAACGATAATTTTATCTCACGCCCATCACGTATCCGTTATAAGAAAACCTTTGGCAATCTTTCTGAAAAGGTTGTAAGAGAATATTGCGCAGATAATCTACATGATAAATCACGCACAGATGAAATTGTTTCATTTATTGATACATTGTCATTGTCAACAATTGACATTCTCAAAACTCTTGTTGAAGAGGTAAATATGCATGAATGCCCGATTGAAGACTTCAAGCACTTCTTCAATGTATCTACAGCACCTTATCAGTATAGTGCTATTACAGTTGAAGCAACAAATCTTTATACTGTAGATGAGTTTAAGAGTGATTGCGAACTTTATATAAAAAATGATGAAGATGAAAAGTTGGAACGAACTACAGCAAGTCGTGGTTATGTATCTGACACCAAAATATCATCTAGTATCTCTGCTGATTTGCTTAGAGAGGGTGATTCATTCTATCATGGCACAGTAGTTAAACCTATGGATAAAGATGGAGTTTTGGTACTTTCCAACAACTATGGTTATGGTAAACCCTACATTTTTGTGAAAGTTCTTAATATGGAAGCAAGACCCTCACTTTATACACCCATCTCTCTAGCATTTTAAAAAATAAGGTTCGGTTTTTTCATAATTATTATTTTCACACTCTTGTTAGCCTCAGATATATTAAAAACAATCAAATGGTTAACAAGAGTGTTTTTAACTAATTAAAAATGAACGACAAAGGAAAAGAGTTGTATAATCAAATCATTTTACTTTTACGATTTATAAGAACATATCAAAAATATAAAATTAAAAACCCATATGTAGGTTATAAATTTAACAGCATTGAACAGACATACAACACAGAAATAAATAAAATTAAAACATTTGTAAATAATATAACATGTGGTGATGATTTAGTCAAATATAACACAGTTTCTTGGTGGAAAAATTTTACTCCAACAAAAATGATAAGTTTATTTTTTAATTTATCACCTAATCTAGCATCATCTAAAAATGAACTATGTGCTTTCAACCATGAAACTTATTACATTAATGAGTTCTTTGAAGACATGCGATATATTTTCAGTCGTGAATATAAATGGTTTGCAGTATTCCCATTAAAAGCATTAAAACTTATAATTGAATTATACACATCAATTAATAAAATAATGCTTGAAAATATAGCAAACCATAAATTAGATGCCTCTATATCAAAATCAATACAAAATCAAATTGCATATTGGGCAAATTATAATCTTGAAAAAAGATTACCTTTCATAGTAAGATTAACTCGGTTGAAAGAATTAACAAAAGACCAACAAGATGAGATGTTCTATCTCTTAAATTATGCATATAATAAGACCTCTCATTTGTCTAAATATGCTAAAAAATATTTAAAAGAAAACAAAAACAGACTAAAATAGTACACGTTAAGGATATAAAAAATATGCTTGGGAATTGTTATAAAAACAGTTCTCTAAGCATAATTCCTTGATAATGTTTATGATAGTATGATATACTAAAAATTGTTATATGATAAATGGAGATAAATAGTTGATTTATAAATTGTTAATGAATACAAAACGCATGGTTCAAAACAATATATAAACGTTAATTTATCCTTTATATATAAAGGATCCGCTCATATTAAAATGTGGGGTATTTTACCAAAAAAATAATTAATAAAAATCTTATAGTATATGTTGCATGATAAAAAATATATTTTATGAATAATAAACAATATATGATAGTAAGAACCAAAAGATATTATAGTTCTGTATTTGTAAGTGTTGATCCTCCTTCTTTCTTTAGGATTAGATATGAACTGTTTTTACAAAATACATCAGCACAAGACAAATTTTATACAGCACACGAATCTATAAAAACCAAAACAGCATCTACACTTATCTCTAAAGGAGAATGATCAGAAGATAGTGCCCGTAATATGTTTAAAGGTTTATTGGATGATATAAAAACTCTATATAAAGAAAAGGTGTTAGATTTTAATATAAGTTGTTTATTAGATTCTTTCTTTGAGGCTTATGTTATCAAACGAGTTCAAATAGCAATGATTTGTAATTACCTCTGGTCGCCGTATCAAGTTGAAGAAAAATTTTACTATCCAGTTTTAATAGGAGTAATTGTGGATGTTGTTAACGATATTGCTTATAAATTACCTCATTTAAACAACTTTCTTCAACTACATCATAATAAAGTGACATATGATGAAGTACTTAGTTTAATAAATCATGTATTTGCGTCACCACATATGGAATTTTATAGGTGTAATTTTTTTAATTATCAAAATTTCATAGAATATGTAAAAACAGTTAGTCGTGATATTTTTAAAGAAGAAGTTATTAAAAAGTATTTTGGTAATTGCGTACATAGAATGTCACTAGTAATGCTTAGTAAAAATCGTAACAACAAACTAATAAAATTAAAAACGCTGTCATGAAGATTAAAAAACTTTTTCAAAAGATTAAAGATAATTCCAAAATTAAATTATTTGAAAATAATGTTCCGGTAATAACAACTCCTAAATTGGCAAAGTTTGTTATAATTAACAACAAAGCCCATAATTTATGTTTTGTGCCATTTGATGACAAAATCAAATTTGCAAAATCACTTTATTTTTCAAAAGTAATAACTAACGTATTCAGACATAATCCTAGACCATTTGACCGTCCTCAAGTTTTATATAGCGGTTTCTTGGAAAACGTAGACTTTGAAGAAGTACAGAAATTTTATGAAACACAAATAAGAAAAAGTTCTGCAAATCATTTATATGTAAGAACATTTATTTTTAGCGCCAACTTATTAATCGCATTTGCATATGTAATAACCAAAACAATTCTTTGTTATGATTATGAAACTAAAATTAGGAAAAATAGTTTCATTATTTGTTTACTAGATATAATATATAGGAACAAAAGATTTATGACTAGTTTGTGTGATATGGATAATTTCTCCACATTTTCACGTAATAGACATGTATACAAGGCTCTACCTTTAAATGAAGAAAAAGAACGAATATATTTTGAAAAACTTCTAATTCCAGATAACGAAAATAATATTATATTATTGACTGATTTAATAGATAAAGTATGTAAAAAATTTTATACGTTAAATGAAATAAAAATTATTAGAGATTTAATCAATATAGCAAGAGAACGAACACAAATATTTGATTAAGCACCTCTATAATATTTCCGCAATATCTCATCATTAACGCCGTTATCTAAAATGACTAAATGCGCTCCATCATCTCGCTTGGTTAATCCCCAATTATGTAGTGCTGTAAAATCTCTAACATCATCCGGTTGATAATTTTGAAGATAGTAATGCAAAGCGTTCAAATTATCATTGTTCTCAATGGATTCATTCCAAGCATCAATATTCCAAGTCAGAGACATAGGAAATTGTTTGCGACTATATGTGTAATTGTTAAATGAAGTATATAACCAAGTAATAAATTCTTCAAATTTCATTCCGAAAACTACCAGAAAATCTTTCTTACTAGCGGGTAAAACATATTCGCTAATCATCCATGTGTTATCATCAGCACATTCATAAACTCGCGCCATAACATCATCTATATCTTGATAGTAATTGTCATTCTCATATTCATTCTGAACAATTCCTTTGTTATTCTTGGCAAGTTTCAAAACCTTATCATCATCTATCTGAAACACCATACGACTAGAGCCATTACCGATAGGCAAACCTAAATATTGTTTACAATAATCAACCCTACCTTTAAATGTTTTTATGTTGTTCAAATCATCTGTTGAAAACTCCGGTAATGCAGCCTCTTTCAGATACTCCTTAATCAAAATCTTCTCTTGACGCTCATTGATAATAATTCTCTTCATAACTTTGACTTTATAAATGTAATTTATTACTTATCCTTGCTTATCCGCTTAATTAACATAACTATTATATAAATATCAGAATGTCATAAATGCATAGGAGGAAAAAAGAAGGATTATAAACAATAAATTAAAAAGAAAAATAATAAGAATAACATATATAATAAAGAAAAAAAACAAACTAGCGTAGATATAATATGTTATAATGCAGATATTAGGCTAGATATATAGATAAAATGCTTGAATAATAAAAATCCGCTAATAAACATATATTTCAAGAATAAATAACAATAAAAATATACAGTATATATCAATACTTTTACTCTAAATAAAAAAAAGGTTTTTCACACATATATCATGATAATATTAACTTCCGCTTGATAAAAATATAATATAAGAAATCATACTTATTATCTTCAATTTATAATATAATGGAAATAATCGTTGAAAATAATA
>JAAGKN010000043.1_pt1 | contig 51616 bp, 45 predicted proteins | sample 6206371 | NCBI WGS metagenome assembly JAAGKN01 (sample SAMN11533720, study PRJNA540317) | gut metagenome | isolation source: fecal pellets from male and female animal of same cohort | host: Peromyscus leucopus | place: USA:CA | collected 2017
TTATTTTATTCTGTCAAACTTCGGCAGGCGATGCCCTGGTGCTCCCTGTAGGGAAGCGTAAGGATGTCACCAATAGAAAATTGAAGGGTTCGGAACTGCGTGGTGAAAATAAAATCGCAGCTAACGATGGAAAATCCAAAAATTAATTCTAATTTTGCATTATAATTTTTCCAATCCATATCATGAGCAATTACCTTCCGCCCATTAAAGTTTTCGCAGGGACCAAAAGTCATTACCTGGGAGAATCGATCTGCAAGGATCTGGGCATAGAATTAGGCAAAATGAAGATTGAGACTTTTGCCGACGGAGAGTTTGAGGTTTCTTTCGAGGAATCAATACGCGGCGCAGAAGTCTATCTTGTGCAGTCCACTTTCCCGAACTGCGACAATCTCATGGAGCTTCTCCTGATGATTGATGCAGCCAAACGCGCTTCCGCAGCCACCATTGTGGCGGTTGTGCCTTATTTCGGATGGGCTCGTCAGGACCGCAAGGACAAACCGAGAGTATCGATTGCCGCGAAACTTGTGGCAGACCTCCTGAGTGTGGCCGGAATAGACCGTCTGATCACTATGGATCTCCACGCTGATCAGATTCAGGGTTTCTTCAATGTCCCTGTTGACCATCTTTACGCATCATCAATATTTATTCCCTATGTGGAGAGTCTCCATCTTAAGGATCTTGTGATTGCGTCTCCCGATGTGGGTGGAGCAAAACGTGCCAACTCCTATGCAAAATATTTCGATGTTCCCCTCGTGCTTTGCCATAAGCAGAGAGCCAAGGCGAATGTCGTGGAAAAAATGACAGTGATAGGTGATGTGACCGGTAAGAATGTAGTGCTTATCGACGATATCAGCGACACTGCGGGAACCATTACCAAGGCAGCTGATCTTCTTATTGAGAACGGTGCAAACTCTGTAAGAGCTCTTTGCAGCCACGCGGTGATGAGCGATCCCGCCACAGAGCGCGTAATAAACTCTGGCCTTACGGAGATTGTATTCACTGATTCTATCCCTTACATGAGGGAGAATCCCAAAGCAGTGGTGCTTCCTGTTGCTAAGCTTTTTGCCGACACAATCCGTCGCATCCACAACAACCAGTCTATATCTTCACAGTATCTCTTCAAATAAGATACTCTGACATTTTCAAGAATCAGACAGCCGGATATGAAATCTGAATTTCATATCCGGCTGTTTTCTGTTTCCCGGATTTATGATCTGGGATTAAACTCTATCCGGATAAATGAAAGGGGAACGATTATTCGCTCCCCTTAGATATGACAGGATTATGGGTTTATTTCCTGTGATGCGATTCTATGTTTGGATATTACCAGATCACAACGCGCTCTGCCTCGGGACGGAACATCTTGTCGCCCTCTTTGATTCCGAATGCCTCGAAGAAAGGAGCGAGGTTACGGAGAGTGACATTAACGCGGTTTTTGCCGAGAGAATGCACATCGCCGGTGGTGAGAGATCTCATCTCCTCTTCGCGGATGTTGTTAGCCCAGAGGTTCGCATAGTTAAGATAGAACACCTGCTCGGGGGTAAGACCCTCGATGAGAGCATCTTTTGATTTAATGTCCACGCCTTTCTTTTTCTGAGAATCGAGGAAAGCTGTGTGTGCAACACGAAGACCACCCTGGTCGCCGATGTTCTCGCCGAGAGTGTAGCTTCCGTTGGCATTGAGTCCGGGAAGAATCTCCACTTCATCAAACTGTTTCACAAGACCCTGTGAAAGATTGTTGAAGGCCTCGAGATCTTCGGGAGTCCACCAGTTTGTCATGTTGCCGTTGGCATCGAAGTTCTTGCCCTGGTCATCAAATCCGTGAGACATCTCATGACCGATCACAACACCGATACCGCCATAGTTCTCGGCATCGCTTGCCTCGGGATCGAAGAAAGGAGCCTGAAGAATACCTGCGGGGAATACGATTTCATTGTTTACGGGGTTATAATATGCGTTGATGGTCTGAGGATTCATTCCCCATTCAGTGCGGTCAACGGGTTTTCCCCATTTGTCGAGTATCTGCTGGTTTGCCCACATGCTTGCGTTGTGAACATTCTCCCAGTAGGAGAGAGCGGGGTCGATCTCAAGCTTTGAGTAATCTTTCCATTTGTCGGGATAACCGATCTTCACGGTGAATGCGTTGAGCTTTTTGAGTGCCTGCACCTTTGTGTCGTCGCTCATCCAGGGGAGATGGATGATGTGTTTGCCGAGAGCATTGCGGAGGTTCTCCACAAGACCGATCATATACTGCTTAGAAGTCTCGGGGAAATACTCGGCCACATAAAGTTCGCCGATAGCTTCTCCCATATAGCCTTCTGTTGTGGCGAGAGCGCGTTTCCAGCGGGGCTGCATTTTCTCCACGCCGCTCATCACTTTGTTGAATTCAAATGAAGCGTTGCTGAAGTCGTCGCTGAGGTAGGGAGCAGCTCCTGAAACATATTCCCAGAGATAGAGGTCTTTCTTCTCACGGTCTGTGAGCTGGCTCATGAGCTTGTTGCTCTGGTTGAGGCCTCTGAAATCGGTCACGATTACAGTCTCGGGAGTCTGGATTCCCATGGCGTCGATAAAGATGCGGTCCCAGGGGAGGTTGGGATAAAGATTCTTGACGTCGGCGATGTTTCTTGGATTGTACATTGCCGGGATGTTGCGGCTCTCTTCACGGGTCTTTGTAGAGTCGGCGATGAGAGTCTCGATCTTCATCACATTTTTCACGATTCTCCTGGCATCCTTCTTGGAATAGCCGGCATTTACCATCTGACGCTCAATGAGCTTCATATAGGCATCTCTTACCTCTTTGTTGCGCTTGTCATTTTTGAGGTAATAGTCACGGTCGCCGAGAGAGAGTCCGCCTCCGCTCACATACATTGCATATACATTGGAGTTGGCGAGGTCTTCCATAGGACCTGCACCGAAGATGGGAGAACCATGATGTTTGTGCATCCAGATGAAAAGATCATCCATCTCCTCAGGTTTCGCGTTCTCTATCTTGGCAAGGTCTGCCTTGATAGGCTCCGCACCGAGTTTGTTTCTGCGCACGGAATCCATGGCAGTCTCGTAGAGAGCCGCTACCTTATAGGCGTTTGTGCCTTTTGCAGGGTTGGTCTTCGCGAGGTTGGTTACGATTCTGCGTACGCGGTTGTTGCTTGAATCGTTGAGGATGTTGAACTGTCCGTAGCGCGCGTATTCGGGAGTGAGAGGATGTGAATCCATCCATCCTTTATTGGTGTGCTGATAGAAATCCTGAGCCGGAGAAACGGCCGGATCAAACCCTTTGGGGTCGAGACTTTTGAGATGTTCCTGAGCTCCGGCAAAGGATGCTGATCCGGCAAGAGCTACAAGACACAGTGCTTTTAAAAGTTTCATTTAGATAAAATTAAAAAAGTTATAATGGTTTATATTCAAGAATATCACCGGGTTGGCACTCAAGAATGCTACATAATTTGGAGAGGGTGGAAAAGCGTATTGCCTTGGCTTTGCCTGTTTTGAGAATAGAGAGATTTGAGGGAGTGATGTCCATTTCCCGGGCGAGATCTCCAAGAGATATTTTCCGTCTGGCCATCATGACATCAAGATTTACAATTACGGGCATGCTTGCGTTAGGTGTGGTTGAGAAAAAGGGGATAGGCTTTTGGCCTGTCTGCTGTTGTTATTTTTGGCAAAGTTAGCAATAATTATTGGAATTTTAAAAATATTTATCGAAATTCGATATATGGTTGTGCCAATAATGTGTAAAAGGCCATTCCTCCGGTCTGCCTTGTCAATGGCAATTGAGGAATGGCCTTGTTAAGAATAATATGAACACCTGCGCACTTAACGCAGCTGACTGATTAAATTTATTCTGTCAATAGTCTTACTTCATAGATGTTGGGTGAAGCGTTCTTGTTGGAAGCCTGAATACGCACAACGCAGTCTTCAGTGGGTATAGAAACCGGAAATTCCGCAATGCTGAGTCCTTCGGAGATGCCGGGAGCTATTATACCCGCTTTCTCATCATTTACCATAACGACGGCGGAGCGGTCATGAGCTGGACGATAGCTTATGCGGAGTCTTGTCGGTTTCTTCCCGGAAGTCTTCATTCTATAGCTGAACCATCCGTCGCGATTCGCGCGGCGCCAGTGTATATCGTTGTCAGCTCCCATATCGGTTTTATCCATTGTGATGAAGTGGTCGCTTTCCGGCTGTTGCTCTCCGCAGATCACCATATCGGCTGTGCGTTCGAGAAGAGCCTGGGCTTCTGCCTGCTCGGCCGCCATCTTTTTCAGGCGGGAGTCAAGTCCCGACTGCGAAAGAACCGGCCAGTACACCATGTAGCGGCATTCGTTGAGCGATGCAAACGGCACAAGTGTCATCTCCGAATATTTCTCAGGATATACGTGCGAGAGCTTTAAAGTGAGAGGTTTCCCCTCCACAGGAGAGATATATGACACAATGTCATCGGCATTCCCGACAATCATCGGCATGTCCTGAAGAGGAAGACGCGGACCATTGGCAGCATGTCCCATTCTGCTGTCATCAGCAAAAAGTCCTTCCTGACCTTCAGTGCCGAGATTGGCGGCAAGAACAACCGGGCCATACAATATGGAATAATTGGCGCTCTTGTCAGGAAGTTGTTCCACGCTTAGATGCATCGGGAAACGTGCGGTCACCTTATCCCCCTTTTTCCATTTACGAGACAATGTGATATAGTTGCCTGATAAATCCGCTTTCTGTTCTTTACCGTTGACCGACACGATAATTTCATTGCGTTTTGCCCAGCCGGGAATTCGGATATTGACGGCGAATTTGCCTGATTTTGCAGGATTTATTACGAGTGTAGTGGCGTCAGAGGCGGGAAACTCCGTGATCTGCTCGATTTTATTCCCGTTCCATGACAATGTGGAAGGAACATAAAGATTCACATATATGTCATCACCTTTGTGGGCATAAATGTATTCTCCGTAACGGGCCTGGTTCTCCATGCCGGAACCCACACAGCACCAGAAGCTTGTCTGTGGTTGTGAGTAGACACGGTAATGGCCTGAGCGCATGGGTGTGAAATATACGTAGCCTCCCTGCTCATGGTTTTGGGCTGAGAGAATATGGTTGAAGAGGGCACGCTCGTTGAAATCGAGATATTTCGGATCGTCGCTCGACTCATAGAGCATCTTTGTGAGTCGCAGCATATTGTAGGTGTTGCAGGTTTCCGGACCCTGCTCACTCTCAAGCATGCTTGAGAAATCATCGGGAGAATGGAAATGCTCTCTCACGCTGTTGCCTCCGATAGACACTGAACGGTTGTTGACCACATCATTCCAGAAAAATTCCACTGCATTTTCCCAGTCTTGATTGTTTTCAATGTCAGCAATCCTTTTAAAACCGATTACTTTAGGAATCTGTGTGTTGGCATGCATTCCGGTGAGTTTGTTCTCACCTCGCGCAAGAGGTTCGAGAATTGCTTTGTGTGAGAACTGATGTGCGAGACGCATATACTTCTCATCTCCGGTTATAACAGCCACATCCGCGAATATTTCGTTTAGTCCGCCATGTTCACTGCGGAGCATATCCTGAATTTGCCCGTCGGTAAGACCTGATACTATTCCGGTCATCCAGTCAGTTAGCTTCACAAGCATGTCGCGAGCTTCTGTCTTCCCTGCCTGGAGATAAGCGTCTTTGAGTCCGGCATAGATCTTGTGAATATTGTAAAGAGGCACCCATTTGCCGTTTATGTCAAAGCCTCCCGCACGGAAATTTCCTTCAGAAAGATCTTTCCAGAATGCTTTACCACCCGGCACACCACTAAGATAACCGTTTCCTGCGGCCTCCTGACATCTTTTGAGTTCGCTGAGCATATAGTCAAGACGCTTTCCGATCTCCTCGTTGCCTGTGGCTGCGTACATATAGGATAGAGCGGAGAGGTAATGCCCGCCTATATGTCCGTCGAGACCGGTATTTTCCCAGTTGGTGTAATTCTCTGCTTTCGGAGTCAGCCCTGCCTCTTTGAGATAAGGAGCAAGCAGTCGGTCGGCATCAAGGGCCAGCAGATAATCGATTCCCAGTTTCTGAGCATGGGCCATAGGTCCGTCGGTCAGTCTGACATCGCTGACGGGGAAATATTCCAGAGACTTGTGTTCTTTGATTTCAACCGAAATTCCTAAGGATGGAATTGAAGAAAACGCTAATGTTAGCAATAGGTTTTTGAAAGATTTCATGGAAGGGGAATTAATAATGGTATTATTTACACTTAATAGGTGCAAAGATAGACATAATTGTTGAAAATCCAATAATTACTTCAACAATTAGGTGCATAAAAGAAATTTTCCCGAGAATTATGGGAGATAAATATATGTTGGAATAGAACCGGAACAAAAACATGAAAGTTGTGCTTTTGATTCCGGTTATAGCACTCTTATTTTATTTTCGACAGATTCTTCAGGAATGCGCTCTTAAGTTCAGTCTCATTCCATTCATCGGATGGATCTGACTTCAGTGTTATGCCGCCCCCTGCGAAAATGGCGAAACGGTCCGCATGAACCATAGCGCATCTCAGAGTGACGAAGAAGCAGAAATCCGAAGGATTGCGATATGGTCCGCAGAATCCGCCATAGCAGCCACGAGAGAAATTTTCTGTAGATGATATCACCTTGAATGCGAGGTCTTTGGGCAGACCGGAAAGAGCCGGAGTGGGGGAGAGGCTTTTAAGGAGCGAAGAGAGGCGGGATGGGTCTATTTTCTCGTCTGAATGTGCCGATACTGGGGTGCAGAGATGTTCGATTATTCCGGCCGGTTTTGAGAATGTTTCTCCCAAAGTCACATCAAAACCGTTTTCAGACAGGCACTCTTCTATGAAATCTGTCACCATCTTCTGCTCTTCTATGTTCTTGTCATCCCATTTCCCGGGTGTGCCGAACGGTCGGGTGCCGGCAAGAGCCATTGTGCGTAAGACGTTGTTCCCGTTGCTTTCCATCAGGAGTTCAGGAGATGCTCCAAGCCAGCATCCTGTGAGAGGCGTGGAGAAAGCAAAGACAAAGGCATCCGGACATTTGTGGCACAGCTTTGTGAATGCAGCCGCCACATCAATCTCTTCTGGAATAGAGATCACTCTTGTGGCCACAATCTTGCCGTTGCCGATTTTGGAGAGTTCAAGCTGAATCTCCTCAATCTCTTTTCTGTGTTCTTCCGGAGTTGTGGAATGAGAGGGGAATTTAACTTCTATGGCAGCTGACTTTATCATGTCTCCCTGAGGGGAATAGGGTATTGTGACGAAGTCTTTCGAAGAATCAAAGAAAGAGATTACAAATCCGGGAACACCAAGACCTTTCACCACCCCTTCCGATGAACCGAAAGATACCATAAGATCTCCCGGACGACGGTAGGCATAAAATGACAATGTGGAAGATACAGCTCCGCGTATCTCGTCCATAAGATCGATTTCCGCCGACGGATCGGAGAAGAAAATCATCGGGCCGTTGGTAGCCCTGCTCTGGTTGCGGGTGTATCTGATTCCCATATCAGTCTGCTATTGTTCCGATTAGCTCAAATGGATAAGCCTCTGTGATTTTTACGTTGACAAATTCTCCCGGAGTCAAAGAGGGATCATCTATTATCACTTCAGGATCCACTTCAGGAGAGTCATACTGTGTTCTGCCGAAAGCCTTTCCACCTTCAATGCGGTCGATAATCACTTTCTGCACAGATCCCACCATAGCCTCATTGAGTTCGAGAGCGATCTCTTCCTGGAGTTTCATAATTTCATCGAGGCGCTGCTCCTTTACTTCCTGAGGAATGGAGTCTGATAGATTCTTTGCCGCGAAAGTGTCATCCTCTTCACAATAAGCAAATGCTCCCATCCTGTCAAACCGCTGGGAAACAACGAAATCTTTCAGCTGTCTGAATTCCTCTTCCCCTTCTCCCGGGAATCCGGTCATGAGTGTGGTGCGTATTCTTATTCCCGGCACTTTCTCCCTAATCTTTTTCAGCAGGGAAAGAGTCTCCTCTTTTGAGATGTGGCGCCGCATATTCTCAAGCACTGGATCGGCAATGTGCTGAAGGGCGATGTCAAGATAATTGCAGACATTCTCCCGTTTTGCCATTACGTCAAGAATGTCCATGGGAAAATCGGATGGATAGGCGTAATGAAGCCTTATCCATTCCACCCCAGGTATGTCTGCCATTCTGTCAATAAGTTCGGCAAGTGCATGGCGACCATAAAGGTCAGTGCCATAGGAGGAAAGATCCTGCGCTATGACATTGAACTCTTTCACACCCTCTGCCACCAGGGCACGGGTTTCTTCCAGAATCTCCTCTATGGGGCGGGATGTGTGACGGCCTGTTATGAGTGGTATTGCGCAGAAGGCGCAGAAGCGGTTGCATCCTTCTGAAATCTTCAGATATGCACTGTGTGGGGGGGTGGTGAGTTTGCGTTCCCAGTTTTTTGGGGTTTCGTGGGTAGCCGAACGGTCGGGGAGTGTTGCGATAAATTCCTTCCAGTTGAATTTGCCATACCAGAGGTCAACTTCCGGAATCTCCTCTTCCAGTTCAGAGAGATACCTTTGCGAAAGGCATCCCATCACAATGATTTTGCCAATCTTGCCCTCCTGTTTCATTTGCGAGAGCTCGATGATGGTGTTGATTGATTCCTCTTTGGCATCATTGATAAAGCCGCAGGTATTCACCACCACAAATTCCGCATCAGGGCTCTCGGGATCATGTCTTGTGGCATATCCCTTGGCCTCCAATTGCTTCAAGAGCCGCTCGGAATCCGTAAGATTCTTGGAGCAGCCCATTGAAATGATATCTATTCTGTTTTTCTTATACATTTCACTTCACCTGGAAGAGAGATTTCACAAATTCTTCTGGTCGGAAAATCTGAAGATCGTCAATGCCTTCACCGATTCCAATATATTTCACCGGAATTTTGAACTGATCGCTGATTCCGATCACCACACCGCCTTTGGCAGTGCCGTCGAGCTTGGTTATGGCGAGAGCGTTAACCTCTGTGGCTGCCACAAACTGGCGTGCCTGCTCAAAAGCATTCTGTCCGGTGGAGCCGTCAAGCACGAGAAGGATCTCCTGGGGGGCATCGGGCACAACTCTTTTCATCACATTTTTGATCTTTGTAAGCTCGTTCATGAGTCCGATCTTATTGTGAAGTCGTCCTGCCGTGTCGATGATAACCACATCTGCACCCTGTGCCTTGGCCGATGAAAGAGTGTCGAATGCCACTGCAGCCGGGTCGCTTCCCATTTTCTGCTTCACAACGGGAACATCCACACGTTCTCCCCAGATGTCGAGCTGCTCGATTGCGGCAGCCCTGAATGTGTCGGCGGCGCCGAGCACAACCTTATTTCCGGCTTTCTTATATTGTGCTGCGAGTTTTCCGATAGTAGTTGTTTTTCCCACGCCGTTCACTCCGACCACCATTATGACATAAGGATCGCCGGTTTTCTTCACTTCAAAGTCGTCAAGTTCCTGATTATCTTCCGGACGAGCGAGCATGTCGGTGATCTCCTCGCAAAGGAGATTGTTAAGCTCATCGGCGTTCACATATTTGTCGCGGGCCACGCGGTCCTGTATTCTGTCAATGATTTTGAGAGTAGTCTCCACTCCGACGTCGCTTGTGATAAAGGCTTCCTCAAGGTTGTCAAGAACATCATCGTCCACCTTGTTTTTCCCGGCAACCGCGCGGGTGATTTTGCTCCACACGCCTTCTTTCGTCTTCTGAAGTCCGGAGTCAAGCTTCTCTTTCTTCTCCTTGGAGAATATTTTTTTGAAAAATCCCATATATGAAAAACATTATGCATCAATCGCCGACATTCTGCAGGGAGTGTCTTAAAGAAAAATCTGAAAGACGGATCGAGAAAAGACGATTATCTGAATTCAAGTGCGAAGTTAACTAAAAATCCCCTAATATAAAAGAGAAAAGGTTCGGCAAACGGCCGAACCTTTTGAAAATTATCTAAAAATGTATTGATCCATACGGAAACTTATTCAGTAGCCGGGTATGGTTATTTCTTTATGGAATCTGCAGGGACAGACTGATTCTCTTTTTTGCTGACACCGGCATTTTCTGCTTTGGGGGAACTCTTTGATTCCTTGGTCTTATCAGATTTATTTTTCTCCTGGACTTTATTTTTCTTTGCCATTTCGCTGGAGGCGTTACCCTCTTTGACAGTATTTGCTTTCTTATTGTTGATTGCGGAGTTTTCTCCCTCATCTGTATCGGTCTCTTCAATTACTACTTCCCAGCCGTTGGCTTCGTAGTCATAACCTTCCACAGGTTCGTCATCATCAGTCTTTATATCCATAAACCTGTCGTTGAATCGCCTGTTTTCGAAGTTTCTTGGAGAGATTTCGTCCTTAAAAGCCTTTCCTACAAGTATTCCTGTGGATATGGCTGCTGTTATGAATCCTCCTGCGCATAATATGCCGAGAATCCATCTTGTGGTGGTAGAGAATGGTTTCCTGCCTTTGGTGAAAGCCCTGTGAAGGAGAATGAAGATAGGAACTCCAAGCGCCAGAATCGCACCGATGCCTATTATGCATCCATAGAAAGCATATTGTCGCTCCTCATCCGAAAGGAAATCCAGTCCTGCCAGCGATGATGATCCGGCCATGGTTATGAAAAATACGCATCCGATAAGCCCTATAACCATTGCTATGAGAATCGGTACTCCGATTATGATCCCAATCATTATCAGCGCTTTGAGGAGAATGCTGAAGATTGTGGAGATGGTGTTTTGCGGAGAACCGCTGTCATCTGAAACGCCTGTTTTCTCACCCTTCTCCTCCTTGAAATTATCGGTGACGGTTTTGCCGATATTCTCCATGGTGGGGCGTTCTCCCATCATCTGCATTTTCTGCAGGGGGGTGCGGGCCTCGGGAATCACTATCCATAACACGAGGTATGCGAGACCGCATGTGGCCGCTGAGACTATGGTGAGCACAACGGTGATGAGTCTTATCCATGTGGCATCAATGTTGAGATATAGCCCGAGACCGGAGCATACGCCTCCGAGCATCGCGTTCTGGGTGTCGCGGAAAAGTTTTTTATGCACCGGCGGCACATAGGGGGGAGGGGTGATCCTGTCGGAGTTAGTATCCCTATCTCTTTCTGAATTCCATTCCCGGCGCTCATCATGCCCGAATGCCGCTTTCTCCTCGTCATCAAGAATATCCTCCGGTTTCCCGACTCTTGCAATCAGTTCTTCCACCTGCTGCGCGTTGATTATGGGGCTCCCTTCAGCTGTATATTCAAGCAGAATTTCGGCGATTCTGCTTTCAAGGTCGCTGATCAGTTCTCCTGAATCCTCATAGCTTGAGAAAGCATGTTCGATTGTATCGAGATAATCGTTGAGAAGATTATATGCGTCGTCGTCGATAACAAACGGATAACCGGCGACATTTATATTGAAAGTCTTTTTCATTTTCTTTTGTTTTGGCGTTAGATATTTTCAGTGTCGGAAGATTTTGAAGGCGCCACATCCGCGGGCTTATATGATTCTATTTTTGAGGTGAAAGATGAATTTTTTCGGAAATGATTCACGTTTGCCACTATTTCATCCCAGGCATCGCTCATCTCCTCAAGAGTGTCAAGTCCTTCCTTAGTGATGAAATAATACTTTCTCGGCGGTCCTTTGGGACTCTCTTCCCATTCATAGTTTAGTTTTCCCTCCTTTCGCAGTCGGTTAAGAAGTGTGTAAAGAGTTCCTTCCACAACAATCAGGGAAGCTTCGCTGAGGCCGTTGATTATGTCAGACGGGTAGGCTCTTTGCCTGCTAAGCAGAAGCAGCACGCAATATTCGAGGATACCCTTCCTCATCTGCGACCGGATGTTGGAATCGGTTGATTTAGTTTTTTCTGTCATTTCGTTTTCATAATTATGTTTGGCGTTGTTTTAATTTCACACTGCAAAGTTATAATTAAATTTAGTACTATGCAATACATAGTAGTGAAAAATTTCAAGTAGTTTGGATTGAATGATAGTAGTCATTAACGGGTAGTATGTGAAAATGAATTGATAATGTGTCAATTATGCAGAGGGGACTATCATGTAAAAATTTTTGAAATTTTTTTGCTAACTTTGCACTTAGAAAAGAATAAAGATGAAAAATATACGCAATTTCTGCATCATAGCCCACATCGATCATGGCAAATCCACACTTGCCGACCGATTGCTGGAGCGGACAAACACGGTTGCCGCCAAGGATATGGAGGCGCAGGTGCTCGATGATATGGATCTTGAGCGCGAGAGGGGTATAACGATCAAGAGTCATGCCATTCAGATGGATTATGAACTCAACGGAGAAAAGTATGTGTTGAACCTTATCGACACTCCGGGACACGTGGACTTCTCTTATGAGGTGTCGCGCTCTATAGCCGCATGTGAAGGAGCTCTGCTTATTGTGGATGCATCACAGGGCATTCAGGCTCAGACCATTTCCAATCTTTATATGGCGATAGACAATGATCTGGAGATCATTCCTGTCATCAATAAATGCGACCTCGACAGTGCAAAGCCTGATGAGGTGGAAGACCAGATAGTGGATCTTATCGGATGTGACAGGGATGATATTATCCGTGCGAGCGGTAAGACCGGAATGGGCATAGAAGATGTGCTCAAGGCCATCGTGGAGAGGGTGCCGGCACCGGTGGGTGATCCTGAGGCTCCTCTTCAGGCTCTGATTTTCGACTCGGTGTTCAATCCGTTCAGGGGTATCATCGCATATTTCAAGATTGTGAACGGAACCCTGAAGACAAACGATTTTGTAAAGTTTGTCTCCACTGCGAAGGAGTATCATGCGGATGAGATAGGGGTTCTGAAACTTGATATGCTTCCCAAGAAGGAACTTTCAGCCGGAAATGTGGGATATATCATCTCTGGTATAAAGACCTCTAAAGAGGTGAAGGTGGGCGATACAATCACCCATGTGTCAAGACCTTGCGAGAAGGCTATCGAGGGTTTTGAGGAGGTGAAGCCGATGGTGTTTGCCGGAGTTTATCCCATCGAGACCGAAGATTTCGAGAATCTGCGTGCTTCACTCGAGAAACTTCAGCTTAATGATGCCTCACTCACATTCCAGCCCGAGAGCTCTGCGGCGCTCGGTTTCGGTTTCCGTTGCGGATTCCTCGGTCTGCTTCATATGGAGATTATCCAGGAGCGACTTGGCAGGGAATTCGACATGGATGTGATCACCACCGTCCCCAACGTGTCATATAAGGTGTATGACAAGAAAGGGAACTGCACGGAGGAGCATAACCCTTCGGGACTTCCGGAGGCCACCCTTATAGACCATATCGAGGAGCCGTATATCAGGGCTACGGTCATCACACAGGCTGACTATATCGGCCCGATCATGACCTTGTGTCTTGGAAAACGCGGTGAACTCGTTAAGCAGGAATATATCTCCGGCAACCGTATGGAGATAACATTCGACATGCCCCTCGGAGAGATCGTGATAGATTTCTATGACAAACTGAAGAGCATATCCAAGGGCTATGCTTCGTTTGACTATCATCTCCACGATTTCAGGGAGTCTAAGCTCGTGAAGCTTGACATCCTTCTGAACGGGGAGAGTGTGGATGCCCTTTCCACTCTCACTCATGCCGACAATGCCGTGAGATTCGGCCGGCGCATGTGTGAGAAGCTTAAGGAACTCATCCCGCGCCAGCAGTTTGACATAGCCATCCAGGCGGCGATCGGCGCCAAGATCATAGCCCGCGAAACCATCAAGGCTGTGAGAAAGGATGTGACAGCGAAATGTTATGGCGGCGACATCTCCCGAAAGCGTAAACTTCTCGAGAAACAGAAGGCCGGAAAGAAGAGAATGAAGCAGATCGGATCGGTTGAGGTGCCCCAGAAAGCATTCCTCGCGGTGCTTAAACTTGATTGACAATCCGTGTGTTATATAAGGGAGAGGCAGTAACTGCTTCTCCTGATTTTTTCAACCTGTCCCGATGGTCAGGAGAGGAAGTCCGGTGCCTCGATATAGACGGCACACGGACAGATGAAAGATAGAATTACTAAACAAACCCAAATCAATTTAGATATGAACATAGGAGACAAGATGCCCGACCTTCTCGGGAAAGATGCCAATGGCAAGGAAGTGAGACTTTCGGATTTCCCCGGCAAGAAATTCATCATATATTTTTATCCCAAAGACAATACTCCGGGATGCACACTTGAGGCAGTAAGCTTCCGTGAGAATTATGACACATTCCTCAACATGGGCTATCAGGTGATAGGTGTGAGCAAGGACTCGGAGGCAAGTCATCAGAAATTCGCTGCCAAACAGTGTCTTCCTTTCCCTCTGATCGCTGACACAGACACAGAGCTTTGCAAGCTTGCGGGCGTATGGCAGCTGAAGAAGATGGCCGGCAGGGAGTATATGGGTATTGTGCGCACCACTTTCGTGTGTGACAATGACGGCACTGTCACCGATGTTGTCAAGAAGGTTACTCCCAAGACAGCATCCGAGCAGCTCTTTGATCTTCTTGACGGCCGTGGATCAGTCAATCCTGCTCCCTGATAAGATATTTTCTTTTGTTCCCGGCCAGGATTGTGCATAATCCCGGCCGGGACTCATATATTGGGGGATTGCTGGATGATAATAATTTAACACTATACTCACTATGTCGGTATTCTATACAGCGAGAAAGACAATAAAGAACCTCACGGAGGGCGGCAATGTGTTGCTCGTGGCCACAGCTCTGGCTCTGCTGGTGGTGAACATGCCTTTCCTGCATGATTTCTATAACTCACTATGGACGCACGAGATGGCTCTCCAGATCGGCGACTTCAATCTCTTCAGTCATCACGGACACCCCATGAGTGTGATGGCTTTTATCAATGACGCTCTTATGGCTGTCTTCTTCTTCTCAGTGGGACTCGAGATAAAGAGGGAGGTGCTTGTGGGAGAGTTGTCTTCTTTCAGACAGGCGTTGCTTCCGGTGGTAGCTGCCATAGGTGGTATGGCCGTGCCGGTGCTTATCTTCATGCTCATGGGTCAGGGAAGCGACTATCTCAGCGGTGCTGCGATCCCGATGGCCACCGATATCGCATTCTCTCTCGGTATCCTTGCAATGCTTGGTAAGAGGGTGCCTATCAGTCTGAAAATATTTCTCACCACACTCGCGGTGGTGGATGATATAGGAGGCATACTTGTCATAGCCATTTTCTATAGTTCAGGCATAAGCTACTGGATGCTTCTCCTCGCGGCGGCTCTTCTGGCAATTCTCGCTTTCGGTGGAAAGATGGGAATCCAGAGCAAGGTGTTCTATCTGGGTATAGGTGCGTTTGTGTGGTTTCTGTTCCTTAATGCGGGAATACATCCCACGATTGCCGGTGTGCTGATTGCATTCTGTGTGCCTGCGATACCGGTGTATGCACCTAAGAAATATATAAAGACCATCAGGCAGAATATAGGTTATTTCGCACATGAGGATGACGAGAAACTCGTGAACCGCACCATCCTGAGCAAAGACCAGCTCAACTGGCTCAAGGAGATAGAATCTGCATCCGATAAAGTCATATCGCCGCTTCAGGATCTGGAGGACTCCCTTCATCCCGTGGTGAACTATCTTATTGTGCCGCTGTTCGCGTTTGCCAATGCCGGCATATTCTTCGGAGATCTTGACGTCAGCGCACTATTCACCGGAGTGGCTCCGGCCATTATCGTGGGTCTTGTGGCAGGCAAGTTCATCGGAATATTCCTGTTCTCATGGATATGCATAAAGCTTGGCTGGGCACCCATGCCTGAGCGCAGCAACTGGAGTCAGCTTGCTTCCGTGTCTCTGCTTGGCGGCATAGGTTTCACAGTGTCGCTGTTTATTGCCAACCTCTCCTTCGGAACCGGAGATCCCTATATGTCGCAGCTGCTCAATAATGCGAAACTCGGCATTCTTGTGGGCTCCTTCCTCGCAGGATTCCTCGGCTGGCTCTTCCTCCACATCACTCTCCCCAAGGAATCGATAGAAGATGAGGAATAACTGAGGTTTATTCTCCAATTATATAGAGGCGGCACGTGTAACAGCGTGCCGTCTTAATTTTTTGCTCTGTTTTGATTCCTTTCTCATGGGATTTTACTAATTTAGTGGTGCGAAAGATTTTTAGAATATTTTCGGTAAGAATTACACTTTTTACAGAATTTTTATACATAAATTCCACATCATGAGAAAATTTCTATTAGCAGCCGGCATATGTCTCACATCCGGAATTGCAGCTGTGGCTCAGAATACACCGGCTGAGGAGGCTGTGATCAACGAGATAATCAAGACAGGCACCACCGATAACAAGGTGATGGATTATCTCGATGTGCTTCTTAACCGTTTCGGCGGTAGACCAATTGGTTCTGATGCCTATGACAATGCTGCCGACTGGATGATCAGGGAATACGGCAAGATGGGCATAAAGGCATGGAAAGAGGAGGCCGGAGAGGTGCCTGTAGGTTTCAATCGCGGTCCTTGGTCCGGTCAGCTTCATGCAGGCGCGGACGGAATGACTCTTCATTTCGCAACTCCATCCTACACATCCGGCACAAAAGGTATTCAGAGAGGACATGTGCTCATAGAACCTAAGACAGAAGCCCAGTTCAACAGAATGAAACATCGTCTGAAAGGAGCATGGGTGTTGATCAGCGGCACAAGTGTGAATGGATGGCCCATCGATAAGACGAGAAAAGGTGATTCAATCAGGGCAGCGGTAAAAGCAGAGAATGCTGTTATCTCTCATAAGAATGATTCCTTGATGTCGGAAAACTGGGAGAAGGGCACAAAGAATGAGATGCTTCCGCTTAAGGAGGAACCGGCTCTTTTCTATAGGGAGATGATTGATGCCGGAGTACTTGGTTTCGTGAAAAGTGCTAAAGTGCCTATCAGGGCTTTGTATGACCGTGGACTTGTAAATGATTCCACCACATGTTTCGACAGCCTTCCCCGTCAGGCTGAGATTCTGCTCGACGAGCATCAGTATGCGGTGATTGAGGAGATGGCGAAGGAGCGTCGTGACATACAGCTCGAATTTGATGTCCGCAATCACTTCAAATTGGGTCCTGTGAAATATCATTCGGTGATAGCGGAGATTCCCGGCACTGAGTTCCCTGATGAATATGTGATTATAAGCGGCCACCTTGATTCATATGATGTGGCGACCGGCGGAATAGATTGCGGCACAGGTATCGGTCCGATGCTTGAGGCGGCACGTCTCCTTGCTCTGTCAGGAGCGAAGCCGAAGCGCACTATCCGGTTTGTGGCTTTTGCCGGCGAGGAATTCGGACTGTTAGGTGCTCAGGCCTATGCCAAGGCCCATAAGGATGAACTTGAGAAGATTTCCATGCTCTTCAATCGAGACGGAGGTCCGCTTCCTCCCGTGGGTATGCGCGTTTCTGCTGCCATGAAAGATGATGTGGAGAAAGCCACTGCTCCCATTCGCAGAATCAACAGCGAGTATCCCTTTGAGGTGACTGTGGCGGAACCTCGTGTAAAGCCCACCACTACAGGAGGTACTGATGCCTCTGTGTTTGCCATTGAAGGGGTGCCGGTGTATGGTTTCCAGGAAAGGGATTTCAAAGGATATGATTTCAACTACGGAGAGATATGGCATACAGAAAGAGACGTATATAACAAGCATATCCCCGAATATCAGGAGTATACGGCGGTTGCCACAGCCCTTGGAGCTTTGGGCATAGCCAACCTCGACCATCAGTTGTCGCGCGAAGGTATGTTTATAAAGGAGAATCCCAAAGACAAAAAGAAGGGTAAATCCACAAAGAAAAACAAGAAATAACTATAAATATTGATAATAAAAGAGATAGACTGTGGCTTCAGAGTCATGGCCTATCTCTTTTTTTGATTGTAGTGCAGGTGCTTTCTGTTATGCCGGATTTGGCAATTCAGAAAAAGCTTTTAAGTCCGCTCTTAGAAGAGGGCGGTGGAGCAGAGGAAGATGAAGAGGAGAGTGATGATGCCTGTTGCGATCACCTGGTCTACCGGATGGTAGTGAATCTTGAAGCCGTCGAGGGTGGTGGTTACAATCATTGATCTTGACCGGGGAAGGAGATTCCCTTTCCATGCCTTCACGGCAAACGCCCCGATGATAAAGCAGAATCCTCCGCTTAAACAGCCGATTACAGTTCCGGCAAGGAGATCGCCCGGATAGTGCACTCCAAGATATATTCTTGAATAACAGCTGAGAAGAGCCCAGAGGATTATGAAGATAGAGAATCTTCTGCGCCAGAAAAGCAGCGACATTATTGTGGCCACTGCAAATGTGTTGGCGGCATGACAGGACGGGAATCCATAGCGCCCGCCTCTGTATCCTCCGACAATATGCACAAGGTGAGATATAGGATTTTCGAGATTTGCAGGACGCAGACGTTCGAAAATAGGACGCAGGAGTGAGGCTGTGATCTGGTCGGCGATTACCACTGAGGCCACGCAGGCGATAGTCATCACTATTAGAGTTTTCCATCCGAAAGTGCGCCATATGGCATATACGAGCACCATATAGAGCACGGCCCAGGTAAGTTTACCGGTCACTATTTTCATTACCACATCCCAGAAAAGGGAATGGAAAGAGTTTATCCAGAGGAATATTTCAGTGTCGAGGTTTAATATGAATTCATTCATCGTGTTGCAAGATCGTCGTAAAGAGTTTGAAGAAATGCTTTGGCTTTGTCCATATCTGTATCTTTCCCTGATTCCTTTTCAGAGGTGTCGAGATTGAAGACAGTCCGGTCGCTGTCAGTCACAAATCCAATGAGTGAAGGATCGGCGAAAAAAGCGAAGTGTGGTGATTTGGGGTTTAGAATATTCTTTGAGAATCTGAATTCCTTATGGTCAAGTCCCATGGCGGAAAGGAGAGTGGCTGTGATGTCTATCTGACTCCCTACGGTGTCTATCCTCCCTTTACGTTGCAGTGCACCACCGGTGAGAATAAGGGGAATCTTGTGTCTTTCGATAGGGTCGGTAAGATCCGGATATGCACCATAATGGTCAGGCACGAGAACCACAAGGGAATTCTTCCATTCAGGAGATTCTTTGAGACTGTTCACGAACGAAGCCGCGCAACTGTCAGCATATGCGAATGCCACGGCTCTTTGGTCGGCGAGTCGGCCGCGAGCATCGTAAGGCACCTCAAACGGTTCGTGGGAACTGGAAGTCTGTATCACTCTCAGCCGGGGATTTTTTGAATCATACGGTTTGATATCGGCAAGCGCCTTTTCAAACACCACTTCATCATGTGCTCCCCATTTGCTGAGTTTCTGAGAAATCGGGAAGTCCTTGTCAGAAATAATTTCACCGAATCCTGCGGAAACGAGATAGGCGTTCATATTGGTGAAATTGGCATCACCACCATAGAAGTATGAATTAGTGTAGCCGGCATCCCGCTTCAGTGTCATAGGGAGGGAGGGTAGATTTTCTGTCTTCTCCACAAATTTCATGATAGATGTGGATGGCTGCCCGGGGTATGCGCTGAGCACAGAGGGTATTCCGCGGTCAGTGCGGAAACTATTGGCATAGAAGTTTGTGAAGAGAAGGCCGTCCTGTGCTATTTTATCGAGATGAAGAGCCACATCCTCGCCGCCGAGAGAGGGGAAGAGATGTGACGAGAAGCTTTCGAGAAGAATGATGTATATGTCTGGACGGGTATTGGAGAGAAGAGATAGTGCTTTGATGGAGTCCGTCAAGGCTTCCTGTATTGAATCGGAAACATTGGTTTTTGTGAATTCCGCGTCAGTGAGAGTGGCAAACAGTTCTGCAGCTTTTTCAGCATCCATGAAACGATATTGGTTGCCGAAATCGTTCTGGTGAGACAATGAATACATGAGAGAGAAAGCCGGGTTCACGGCCGCATGGTTGAGCCGGGTGTCCGGACTGAAATAGGCTCTCGAAAGGTTCATCGTAGATACCGTCACTCCTCCACGAATGGGGATGAAGAGAAGAGCCGTGAGAAGCAGCATGGCAAACACCGGGAGTGTTTTCCTCGGACCTCTGTAAGGACGTATGTCTCCGCAAAGTCTGATTGCTGCAAAATAGAATATGGCGTAATATACAGCTGCAAGAAGAAGCCAGAGAACAGGACCTGCCAGATATTGCCACCATTCCGCACTTGCGAATGCCGCTGAGGGTGAGGAGAAGAAATAGAAGAGCGGTGTGGAGTCGAGCTTGAATTGCCAGTAGCCATAGAGCACGGTGTCAAGCACGATGATAAGGCTGACAAGCAGGGAAGCGAATGCGAAATAAATCTTGAAGATACGGGTCACGGTCCCTTTCAGTCCTACGCAAATTGCGGCTATAAGGAGAATGGACGGGATTACGGTGAGATAACCGGCCATTGAGAAATCCATTGAAAGTCCATGACCGATAATGGCGAGAAAATCCTTAATCCCAATCTCTTCGAACAGGGAGAAATTCCCCGCGAGGAATATTATTTTCCCAAGTATAAATGCCAAAGTGGCGGCAAGGAATGTGGCAATATATTTTATGAAAGTTTTCGTCATTGATGCAGGTTTTTCCGGTTGATCACGGTTATTGAGAATGGATATGGATAATCCGGAACCGGAGGTATGCAAAATTAGCAAATTTTCAGCTAAATGCCCTCTTTTTTGTTCTTTAATTCGTAATTATTATAGTTTTTTATGAGGCAACGCGGCGTGTGGGAATGATGGCATAACAGAAGCCGGTGCATCCCGAATTCGGAATGCACCGGCTTTATCAGTTATCTCTCACAGTCCTTTCCGGACCTGAGAAAATTCATATGCCGTTTAAGCTCAGGCTTCAGCGTCGAAAAGATAGTCCTCGATCTGCTCGGGACGGAAGTTTGCGATAAAGTCTGAGTGACGGGCCACTTCAGCCTGACCGTACTTCACATAGACAACGAGTGACTTTCTGAATGACTCGTTTCTCTGGGTGTCCTCAAGAAGAAGATAGCCCATGATGATGTGTCCGGCCATCTCCACAAGACGACGTGCCATGAAGTCATGGAATTTGGGATCGTCAACAGCGCCTACCTTCTCTACGGCATCGGCATACTTCTGGGTCATAGACACGAGTGTGCTCTTTGCTGCCTCATCTGCGGGGTTGACCTCCATAGCCTCGAACTCACGGATCTTGTTGAGATATGTGCCGGTTGTGACGTGGCGGATTGCAGCCACCACCTGAAGCTGTGTTGTGCCCTCATAGATGGAAGTGATGCGTGCGTCGCGATAGAGACGTTCGCAGGCGTAATCCTTCATGAAGCCTGAACCGCCGTGGATCTGGATACAGTCGTAGGTGTTCTGGTTGCAGAATTCTGAAGTCATACCCTTTGCAAGAGGTGTGAATGCATCGGCGAGACGGCTGTAAAGCTTCTGCTCCTTCTTCTCCTCTACCGAGAGAGAACGCTCTTTGGCGATGTCGTCATAGATCTTATACATGTCAACAAATCTTGAGCATGCATAAAGGAGTGCGCGTGAAGCGTCGAGTTTTGCCTTCATTGTGGAGAGAATCTCAGCCACAGCAGGGAACTCAATGATTGCCTTTCCGAACTGCTTGCGGTCTTTGGCATAAGCGAGAGCCTCACGATAAGCGGCCTCGGAGATACCAACTGACTGTGCGGCGATGCCAAGACGTGCACCGTTCATAAGAGCCATCACATACTTGATGAGGCCGAGACGGGTGCTGCCCACGAGCTCTGCGGGAGCGTCTTTATAGACAAGCTCGCAAGTGGGGCTGCCCTTGATGCCCATCTTGTTCTCTATGCGACGAACGTTAACACCGCCGTTGCGCTTGTCATAGATGAACATTGAGAGGCCGCGGCCGTCTTTTGAACCCTCTTCAGAGCGTGCGAGAACGAGGTGGATGTCGCTGTCGCCGTTGGTGATGAAGCGTTTCACGCCGTTGAGCACATAAGAGCCATCCTCTTTCCTGGTGGCCTTGAGCATCACAGACTGGAGGTCGGAACCTGCGTCGGGCTCGGTAAGGTCCATTGACATGGTCTCTCCGGCACATACACGGGGGATATATTTCTGTTTCTGCTCCTCGCTTGCGAACTCATAGATGGTCTCAGCACAGTCCTGGAGGCCCCAGAGGTTCTCAAATCCGCCATCAGCACGGCTCACCATGTCGGCAGCCATGATATAGGGGGTGATGGGGAAGTTGAGGCCGCCGAGTCTGCGGGGCATTGACATGCCCATAAGTCCGGCTTTTCTTGTGGCGTCGAGGTTCTTGAGAGTGCCTGAGGCATACTCCACGCGTCCGTTTTTCACAACGGGACCTTCGTGATCGACACTTTCGGCGTTTTCAGCCACCACGTTGGCGCAGATGTCGCCCACGATCTCGAGAACACGGTCGTAAGAGTCCATGGCATCCTCGAAATTCTGGGGAGCGTAGTCATATTTGTCGGCATCAGCGAAGTTTCTCTCCTTGAGCTCCACGATCTTGGCCATCATGGGATGGTTGAGGTGATGCTTCAGCGAGCTATTGTCGTTATAGAAATTAGCCATTATTTAGAGTTCTTTTTGTAATACTTGATAAGTTTGGGAAGCACATCCTCGATCTTGCCTGTGATGACATAGTCGGCGATGGTGTTGATAGGTGCGTCCGGATCAGTGTTCACAGAGATGATGATGGAGGAATCCTGCATTCCGGCGATGTGCTGGATCTGACCGGAGATGCCGCAGGCAATGTAAAGTTTCGGACGTACGGTCACACCGGTCTGGCCGATCTGACGGTCGTGGTCTGCCCATCCGGCATCTACAGCCGCGCGGCTTGCGCCCACCTCGGCGCCGAGGGTGTCGGCAAGTTTGTGAAGGAGATCGAAATTCTCACGGCTTCCAACTCCGTAGCCGCCGGCTACAACGATGGGGCTTCCCTTGAGGTTTACTTTTGATTTCTCCACGTGGCGGTCTATGATCTCCACAACGAAGTCTTCGGGACGGGTGTATTTGTCAACATCCTTCACCACAACCTCGCCTTTGTAGTTTGCATCGAGTTCCTCTTTCTTCATCACGCCCTCACGCACAGTGGCCATCTGCGGACGGCAGTCAGGGTTGACGATTGTAGCCACGATGTTGCCACCGAAAGCAGGACGGATCTGATAAAGGAGGTCTTTGTATTCCTTGCCGGTCTTGGCATCGGTGTAGTCACCGATCTCAAGAGATGTGCAGTCGGCGGTGAGGCCGCTGTGGAGGGCTGACGACACACGCGGACCGAGGTCACGGCCGATTGAGGTCGCGCCCATGAAAGCGATGCGGGGCTCTATCTCCTTGAAGAGATTGATGAGAATAGAGGAGTGGGGGAGGGAGGTGTAGGGATAGAGGCGGTCTGACTCGAATTTATAGATGGTGTCGACACCGTAGGGGAAAATCTGCTTTTCGATATCCTTGAGATTGTTGCCGGCTACCACAGCTTCGAGCTTGATGCCCAATTTGTCGGCGAGCTGACGACCCTTGGTGAGGAGCTCGAGGCTCACATCGGCCACTTTGCCGTCTTCATACTCGCAATAGACTATGAGGTTGTTCTTATCTGCCATTTTGATTCAGAAGTTTGTTTCGTTGGTAATAATTTTGGTTTCCCTGAAGTAAAACTGTTTCATGCCCAGATGACCTGAATGGCCGGGTCATGAAGATTCACAGACCGGGAGAACCGTAAATCAGCCTATTGTGTGGTTGGCGATGAGGTCTACGATAAGAGCTTCGAGTTCTTCGTCGGTGTTTTCCACGCGACGGGCCTCTTTAGCTGTGAAGACCACGTTTTCAATCTGTTTCACCTTTGTGGGTGATCCTGCGAGACCACACTGGTTGAGGTCAGCATCTACAGAAGAAGCCGACCATTCACCGATGTTAAGATAGGGACGGCTTTCGATGAAGGCTTTCCTTACCTCGTCGGTTGCCACTTCTGAGGGCACGGCTGCATATTTGTATTTCTGCACTGCTTTGGCATTGCGGGGACGGCACTCGTCGGCCGAGCCGTTTACAGTCACCACGAGAGGAAGCTTGGCCTTGACGGTCTCAACTCCGCTTTCGATGCGGCGCTTAACGACTATCTCGCCATTGTCGGCGCTGATGATGTCTTCAGCATATGTGATCTGGGGAATACCGAGTTTTTCGGCAATCTGGGGACCCACCTGTGCAGTGTCGCCGTCGATAGCCTGGCGACCGCCTATGATGATGTCGAAATCCCCGATCTTGCGAACAGCTGCGCTGAGCGCATAGGAGGTGGCGAGAGTGTCGCTGCCGGCGAAAGCTCTGTCTGAAAGCACGATGCCTCCGTCAGCTCCGCGGAACATGCCTTCACGCACGATTTCAGCAGCGCGGGCGGGACCCATGGTGAGTACGGTAACCTTGCTCCCGGGATAGAGTTCTTTAAGTTTGAGTGCCTGCTCAAGGGCATTGAGATCTTCAGGATTGAAGATTGCCGGAAGGGCCGCACGGTTGATGGTGCCGTCGGCTTTCATGGCGTCTTTCCCTACATTGCGGGTATCAGGTACTTGCTTTGCCAGTACAATGATATTTAAGCTCATATAGATGGAATTTATGTAAAATATATATTTGTTGCTATGCGAATTTGGGGCAAAGTTAACAAAAAATCTTTAAAAACGTGCACACAATTCCCGAAGTAGTGCATCGGGAGTTTGAAATATCGGCTATTTTGATTAATTTTGCTCTCAAAATCACCTCTTTTGGATATTTGTCAACCCTCCGGAACTGCCGGAGTATCGTGAGGTGAGAGTGAATTCAGATATAAAAGAAGAATACAGGTGGAAAGATTTTTATCTTCAGCTATAGGATTATGTTTAGCACTCAGTGCGTTTGCGGGGCCGATAGACGAAGCGGCTCGCCTTGTAAAAGAGGGCGACTACTGGGGTGCAAGGCAGCTCCTTGAAAAGGAGGCGGCCGGTAACGCCAAAGCCACACAGACAGCTCAATTCAACTATCTGATGGGAGTGTGTGATTATGAGACCGGCGACTATGCCAAGGCTCGCAAACTCCTTGAGACTGCCAAGCAGAAAGGGAACGGAGCTTCCAATCTCTATCTCGGACGTCTCGCTTTCCTTGACTATGACTTTGAGAAGGCGCAGGAGCTCTACGGTGAGTTCAGGAAATACAGGGAGCGCACGAATCAGGTGCCCGGAGAGGACGTGGAGGAATCTGAGCGTCAGCTCATGGCAGCAGAGAACGCGCTTGAACGCGTGGAGCGAATGACTGTTATTGATTCGATAGCTGTGCCTGTTGAGGGATTTTTCAAATCCTATAAACTTCCCGCCTCGGCAGGACGACTGCTTTCTCCGGAGGAGATGCCTCTGAAAGAGAAACCAGACGGCACCGTAATGGCTTTCATCAACGAAGGTGGCGACTATATGATATGGGGTGAGCCCGACAGCATAGGAAATGTGCATCTTGTGGAGACAATGCGTCTCACCGACGGCACCTGGCAGAAGCCTGTGGAGACCCCTTCGGAGCTCAACAACGGCGGATATGCCGACTATCCTTTCATGATGCCTGACGGAGTGACACTCTATTATGCCTCAGACGGCAAGGGCTCTATGGGTGGTTATGACATATATATCGTGACCCGCGATCCTCAGACCGGAGAATATCTCCAGCCCCGCAACATTGGCATGCCATATAACTCACCCTACGATGACTACATGCTCGCGATAGACGAAGAGAACGGAGTGGGGTGGTGGGCCACCGACCGCAATCTGCTTGGCGATAAACTTACCATATATGTATATAAGGTGAATGAACTCAGGGAGAATTTCAGTCCTGACAGCGAGGATATCCTTGCCAAGGCAAAGCTGACAGATTACCGTTCTACCCAGAAAGAGGAGGATAAGGAGGATATCACGGCGTTGCACGGCGTGATTGACAACATTGATGCTGATAAGGTCAAAACTGAGGCCGAATTCTATCTTCCGAAAGGGGACGGCACATATTACACTGCCATGAGTCAGCTGCCGAATACCGCCACCCGCGAAGCCATGAAGCGTTATGTAAAGGCTTCTGACTTTTTGAAGAGAGAGGAGGCAAAACTTACGGCGCTGCAACACCGTTACCTCGTGAACCGGGCTGACAACGTGAAGCAGCAGATACTCTCTTTTGAGAAAGATCTTGATTCGCAGCGCGCAGAGCTTATAGAGCTCCGCAGTGAGGTTTACAAACTTCTTAAATCCGCCCGTTAATTATTACCCGAACACATTCAAGTACTCTCTGAAACAAAGTCATGGCTACAGATATCAGAACAATCGTAGATACTACCACCGACTATAATCTTCATGCCCATTCCCAGTTTTGTGACGGCCGCGACACTATGGCCGACATAGCACGTGGTGCCAGGGCTGCCGGAATGCGCTATTTCGCGTTCACTCCTCATTCACCCATCGTGGTGGAGTCGAGTTGCAACATGCTCGCCGGGCAGGTGCCGGAATATCTTTCCGAAACTTCAAGACTCAGGGAGCTTTACGCACCAGACATGGAGATACTTACTTCCCTGGAGGTGGATTTCCTCAGCCCTGATTTCGGCCCGCATATCGATTATTTTCAGAACCTGCCTCTCGATTTCATACTCGGATCCGTGCATTTTGTGCCGAATCAGGATGGCGTGCCTATTGACTGCGACGGCAACACCACGCATTTCCGCAAAAACCTCAAGGAGGGGTTCCGCGGTGACCTCCGCTATGTTGTGGAGAAATATTTCGAGCAGGTTCTCACAATGATCGAGCGGGGAGGCTTCGATCTTTTAGGCCACTTTGATAAAATAGCCGGCAATGCTTCCGATTCCGAACCCGGAATTGAGGATAACGGATGGTATGAGTCGCTCATCGATGATGTTATCAGTCATGTAAAGGGCACCGATATTGTGGTTGAGATCAACACTAAGGCTCTGGCCGACAGGAAAAGATTTTATCCGGCTTCAAGATGGTGGAAAAAACTGCTTGATGCCGGTGTGCGGCTGGCAATAGACAGTGATGCCCATTACGAATCTAAAGTCACAGCCGGCAGGGCCGAGGCATTCCGGCTTCTTTCCACGATGCGGTGATTTTTCGAAGATTTTGATTTTGAGGCTATAAAAAGTTTGGCAGAGTGCGGAAAATTTATTAATTTTGCAGCGGTTTTCGCGGGATTTTGTCTGATTAAGACATATTCTTGGTGAAAATCAATAAGATAAAATAATTAACAACAAACGAACAACGTATGAATTGCTACGAAACCGTTTTCATTTTAACTCCCGTTTTGTCTGATGATCAGATGAAGGAAGCGGTAGAAAAATTCAAGGGCGTTCTTCAGCAGAACGGTGCTGAGGTAGTCAATGAAGAGACCTGGGGCCTCCGTAAGCTCGCTTACCCCATTCAGAAGAAATCGACAGGCTTCTATTGCCTTCTCGAATTCAAGGGCGAGCCCACAATTGTAAAGAAGCTCGAGGTGGCTTTCCGTCGCGACGAGCGTGTGATCCGCTTCCTTACCTTCCGTCTTGACAAATATGCACAGGAATATGCAGTGAAGCGTCGCAATCTGAGAGCAAAGAAAGCAAGTGAAACACCCGCCGAAGCACCCGCAGAGGCAGAAAACAAGGAGGCTTAATTATGGCAGCAAATAGCGAAATCCGTTATCTCACTCCCCTGTCGGTCGACACAAAGAAGAAAAAATATTGCCGTTTCAAACGTAGCGGCATCAAGTATATCGACTACAAGGATCCCGAGTTCCTCAAGAAATTCCTCAACGAGCAGGGCAAGATCCTTCCCCGTCGCATCACCGGTACTTCTCTGAAGTTCCAGCGTCGTGTGGCTCAGGCCGTTAAGCGTGCCCGTCACCTCGCACTTCTTCCCTACGTAACCGACTTGATGAAATAATCATTTTTTAACCACGACAAATAGATTCAGAATGAAACTTATACTCAAAGAGAATGTAGCCGAACTTGGCTATAAAGACGACGTTGTCGAAGTGAAAGATGGTTATGGCCGCAACTATCTTATCCCCCAGGGCAAGGCAGTGATCGCATCTGCCGCCGCTCTCAAGCAGCTTGCCGAGGATCAGAAACAGCGCGCCCATAAGATCGCCAAGATCAAAGCTGATGCAGAGGCTGCCGCCGCTGCTCTCGAAGGCGTTAAGCTCACCATCGGTGCCAAGACAAGCTCTACAGGCACTGTATTCGGTTCTGTAAACGCTCTCCAGATTGCTGAGGCTCTTGCAAAACTCGGACACGAAGTTGACAGAAAGATCATCTATCTCAAGGAGCCCGTGAAAGAGGTTGGTACTTACACCGCCACTATCAAGTTCCACAAAGAGGTAGCTAAAGAGATCGAGTTCGAAGTAGTAGCTGAATAAGATTTCTTAAGATAGTAATGAAAGCCGATGTAGCATGCTACATCGGCTTTTTATCATATAATCCCCTGTCATGATATTCAAGGAATCCGGTTTGTTCGTCATAGCTGCCATGATTACAGTCCTCGTGGTTGAAGCTATATGGTTTCTTACTTACAAACGATATGTTCGCAGCACCCTGCGTTATTCTGGCAAAATCGGAAAAACCGGATATGTAACTTCCTACGCAGTAGCTGCGGTGTTGTATTCCGTAGTGGTCTGGCTTCTGGTCAAATGTGATTTGATCAGACTTGTGTCGGGCTTGCTGCTTGTCGTGCCTCTCTTTGTGCTGATGCCATTTCAGTTCAGGTTGATTAAAAGAGAATCACAGAATTTTACAAATAGGATTAAGCCATTGTCTGATTCGAGGCTTTTGCGTCATTATACCATGATGTATCTGCTTATTTGCGTGATGGCGTCACCATGGCTTTATCTTGGGGTTGAGAAATCTCTTGAATGCCTATTCCCTTCGATTACTGTCGTTAAGCTCGGCGAAAAGCGGTTCTCTTCAGAGGTTGTCTATGGTTGGCCGGAGGGCAGGAAAGTTTCTCTCGGTGAAGATTATCTTCTAAACAATACGCAGGATACTCTTTTCAGGGTGCTTGTGATATACGCCATTCCCGGAGAGGATCTTCGCCACAATTATGCTTTGACTGATTCTGTTCCTCCCGGAGATTTCATGAAGATAAAAGGTCGTGCGGATTTTTGCATGAGGAGGATTCCTCCGTTCAGAAAATGGAGTGTGACTAAAATGGGAAATAAAGTAAGATGTCAGACTGCTTTTATAGTCAACAGACCTCAACTTAGCCTGTTTCAGAATTATGATCTTTACCCTATTGGTCTCAAGCGGAGCCTGAAGGTTAAATCAATTAAGGAGCAGTCGCGCAATATCTGGGAAGACACGGTTGAGAAGAGAAAACTGGAGCATAAAATCGAGTCATATCTCCTTAGGAAATCACGTTGAACTGACTGGAGGAAGATGCATGTTGGGATGTCGTAGAACCCTTGGCAATCCTGCCGTGCTTCATCCGGTCTGCAGTGACAAAAAATGGCCCGTCTTTGTGTCTAATCCGGAAAATTTTTATTAAATTTGCAAGATAGAGTGCGGAATAGGTCACGATAACTTACTCCGCGTTTTTACTAATTGAAAAACAAAGAAATATCATCATATGAAATTCAATATCGACGGAAAGCTGTTTCAGCAGCAGCTTCAGGCAGTGAGCAAGGTGATCAACTCCAAGAACGCACTTTCAATTCTTGACAATTTCCTTTTTCAGCTTAACGACGGCTGGCTCACCATCACCGGAAGCGATCAGGAGAACATTGTTTCCACCAGAGTTGAGGTTATGGATGCCGAAGGTGACGGAGCAGTGGCAGTGCCTGCCAAGACTCTTCTCGAAATCATAAAGGAGGTGAGCAATCAGCCACTTACATTCACCCTTAATGAGGAGACAAGAGAGATCGACTTCGCTTTCCTTACCGGTAATTTCCATTTTATGGGCATCAATGCCGATGAGTATCCCCAGGGGGAGAAAATGGATGAGGACGCAAAGGTGATGACTCTCCCGTCGTCGGTAGTGAAGAAAGGTCTCGAGAAAACCATCTATGCTGTTAGCCTTGAGCCTATCAGACCAATGATGACAGGTATCTTCTGGGATATCCATGAGAATGACATCACATTTGTGGCCAGCGACACCCACAAGCTTGTCAGATATATCAATTCTGAGGTGGCTCCGGGCATGACAGCATCGTTCATCATGCCGGCCAAGCCTGCCTCTATCATCAAAGGCATCCTCGATAAAGAGGAGAAAGATGTCAAGATCACCATCGGAGGGAAAGGCGCCCGTTTCGAGTTTGGTGATTTCACCATCACATGCCGCTTCATTAAAGGGAATTATCCCAATTACAACCGTGTGATTCCTGCCAGCAATCCTTTCATGGTGAAGGTGAACCGCGAATCATTTCTTAACGCCATGCGAAGAGTGGCCATTTTTGCAAGCAAGGCCTCCAATCTCGTGAAATTCGATATCACGGCAAGCGAGATGAAGCTCAGTGCCCAGGATCTTGATTACGGCACATCCGCTCAGGAGCGAGTAATATGCGACTATGAGGGTAATGACATGACAATCGGATTCAATTCCGGATTCACGGTCGAGATTCTCAGCAATCTCGGAGGTGAGGATGTGGTTGTACGTCTCTCTGATCCTGCCCATCCCGGAGTGTTTGAGCCTCTCGAGCAGGAGCCCAATGAGAATATCGTTACCATCCAGATGCCTCTTCAGGTGATTGAATAACCCTCTTTAGCGCCATAAGGCGCACCCCACTGAATATGGAAAATCAGATAAAGCTGAACCTTGAGCGCCCCATCATCTTCTTCGATCTCGAAACCACCGGCACTAACGTGACCCAGGACCGTATCGTAGAGCTGTCGTATATCAAAGTCTATCCCGACGGCACAGAGGAGAAAAGATGCCGGAGACTCAATCCGGAGATGCATATACCCGAAGCGAGCACGGCCATACATCATATCACTGACGAGGATGTGGCCGACGAACCTACTTTCCGTCAGATAGCAAAATCGCTTCTCGACATCTTCGAGGGGTGTGACATCGCCGGATATAACAGCAACAAGTTTGACGTTCCGGTGCTTATGGAGGAGTTCGGGCGCTGTGGCATAAACTTCGATATCACCGGTCGCAGATTCGTAGACGTGCAGAACATTTTCCACAAGATGGAGCAGCGCACGCTTGTGGCAGCCTATAAGTTCTATTGCGGAGCCAAGCTTGAGGACGCACACAGCGCCCTTGCCGACACTCAGGCCACTTATGAGGTGCTTCTCGGTCAGCTGAAAATGTATAGTGAACTTGAAAACGATATTGACTTCCTTTCAAAATTCTCACGCATAGGCCGCAACGTTGACCTTGCTGCACGCATAGTGCTCAATGACAATGACGAACCGGTGTTCAATTTCGGCAAGCATAAAGGGAAGACTGTGAAGGATGTGCTCAGACGGGAGCCTTCGTTCTATGACTGGATTATGCAGGGAGACTTCCCGAAAAACACCAAGGATGTGCTTTTCCAGCTGAAATTCAAATATGACAAGGAGCGCAGAGAGGCTTCGAAGAAATAATATGCTTAAAGGGAAACATATAGTTCTGGGAATTTCCGGAGGTATCGCCGCTTATAAATCTGCGGTGCTTCTCCGTCTGCTCATCAAGAACGGGGCAGAGGTACAGGTTGTCATAACCCCCAACGGAAAAGAGTTCATCACACCGGTGACTCTCTCGGCTCTTAGCGGCAAACCGGTGGTGAGCGAGTTTTTTACGGCCAACACCGGAGAATGGCACAGTCATGTTGACCTCGGTCTTTGGGCGGATCTCATGATTGTGGCTCCGGCCACAGCTTCCACTATAGGGAAGATGGCCAACGGTATCGCCGACAACATGCTGATCACCACATATCTGTCGGCTAAAGAACAGGTGATGGTGGCTCCTGCTATGGACCTTGACATGTGGGCACATCCATCCACCCAAAGGAATGTGGAGCAGTTACGCCGTGACGGGGTAATCATCGTGGAGCCGGCATCCGGTTTTCTTGCCAGCGGACTTTCCGGAAAGGGGCGTATGCAGGAACCGGAGAAAATTCTTGAGGCAGTTAAGGATTATTTCGCAAAGACACAGTCCCTGAAAGGGAAGAAAGTGGTGGTGACTGCCGGACCCACTTATGAGAATATCGACCCCGTGCGTTTCATCGGCAATTATTCAAGTGGAAAGATGGGTTTTGCCATAGCCGACGAATTTGCATCCCGCGGTGCTGATGTCACACTTGTGGCAGGTCCTGTGAGTGTGAATTGTGAGAATCCCGGAGTGAAACGAGTCGACGTTACGTCGGCCGTACAGATGTGTGATACTTGCCTTCAGGCAGCGGAGAACGCCGATTGTGTGGTGCTGGCTGCAGCTGTGGCTGATTATGCGCCGGCAGAAGTGGCCGACAGCAAGATAAAGCGGGAAAATACGGATGGCATGACACTCCGGCTTGTGAAGAATCCTGACATCGCGGCCACGCTTGGCAAGATTAAGGGAGACAGAATCCTTGTGGGTTTCGCTCTTGAAACCGATCATGAGAGGGAGAATGCGCTTCGCAAGATAGAGAAGAAGAATCTTGACTGGATTGTGCTGAATTCACTGCGCGATCCGAAAGCGGGATTCATGAAAGACACCAACAAGGTGACGATTTTCTCGGCCGACGGCAGGGAGTTCAGATTCCCGGCCAAATCCAAAAGAGAGGTTGCATCCGACATTATCGACACTGTGTTCGGCTCTCTTTCAGAGTAATCTTTTACAAATCTCAGGGAATCAGCATGACCCCCGGAAGCAGACATATGCGAGGCAGTTTTTTTCAGGCGATAATGGCAATCGCCATTGCCATGTTGGCCATGCCCGCAAGTGCGCAGGAGCTTAACTGCGAAGTGGAGGTTAACACAAGCTCCATAGAAGGCACTGACAAAGCTGTTTTTGAGGAATTGGAAGGGAAGATCTCTGAATACTTCAACAACACAAAGTGGACAGATGCCAGGTTTGGCAGAAACGAGAAAATAGACTGTCGTTTTTTTCTTACAGTGAAGGAGTATTCCGGAGGGAAAATAGGGGGTGAGTTGCAGGTGCAGCTGTCGCGTCCTGTCTATAACAGCTCATACACCACGACTTTACTCAATTTTAAAGATACAAAAGTGGAGTTTGATTTCCGTGAGGGGGACCAGCTTGTACGCAATGACAACACCTGGGAGGGGAATCTCACCGGTCTGCTCGATTTTTATGCCTATCTTTTCCTGGCTCTGGATTTCGACAGCTTCTCGCCTCGTGGCGGTCAGGCCTATTTTGACAGAGCGGCCACAGTGGTGCAGCTTGCCCAGTCAGACGGAGCAGCCGGATGGCGCACGTTTGATGACAACCGAAACCGTAGCGCACTTCTCAATGCTTTCACCGATCCAAACACCAGAGCTATGAGAGATCTGAACTATCAGTATCACAGAAAAGGACTCGACGAGATGGCCACAAGTCCGGATCGTGGACGCAGATTCATCACGGAGAGTCTTGATATTCTTTCAGACGTGTATCGTGCAGCTCCCATGAGCGTGGCTCTCCCTCTGTTCAGAGATGCCAAACTCGATGAACTGGTCAATGTCTATTCCCGTGCCCCACAACAGGAATGTGATGAGGTCTACGAGATTTTGTCACCGATATTTCCATCGGATTCCGAACAGCTCGATAAAATTCACAACAAGGCTCAAGAATAAAAGATGTTAGAATCTCTGATTATAAAGAATTACGCGTTGATCGACAATGTCAGTATGCGTTTCCGTCCCGGATTTACGATTATCACCGGTGAGACCGGAGCCGGAAAGTCGATTATGCTTGGCGCCCTCTCCCTTCTTCTCGGAGAGAGAGCCGATACTAAAGCGATATCCGACAAGCAACGCAAGTCGGTGATAGAAGCTGTGTTCTCACATCCGGATCCCGAACTTGAGCCATTGTTTGAGGAGCAGGGTCTTGAATGGAATCCGGAGGAGATACTTGTACGCCGTGAGATTTCAGCGTCCGGTAGATCACGCGCATTCGTCAACGATTCTCCTGTCACACTTCCTTTGCTGACATCAGTGACCGGTAATCTTGTCGACATACATTCCCAGCACAGCAATATTCTGCTCTCCCAAAGCTCGAGTCATCTCGCCATAATTGATGCTTTTGCCGGCAATAACACCGCTTTGGCCGAATACAGAAGTGATTTCGGACGATATGTCACTCTCAGGGCAAAAATCAGGAAGATAAAGGAGAGGATCGAGAAGAACAGGGAAAATCGCGACTTCATCGCGTTCCAGCTTGAACAGCTTGACAAGATCAATCCCAAGGAGGGTGAGCTGAAGCAGATAGAGCAGGAATTCGATATGCTGAGCGATGCCGACCAGATCAGGGAAGATCTCGGATCCGCCTATAATGTGCTCGATGGCTCAGACCGCGCGGCGCTGACTCTCATCAGCGAGGCTTCTGCCTATCTCTCAAAGGTTAACCTTTCGCTATTCGGAGAGGATGAGGGCGCAGAACTTCTTAAGAGACTCGACAATGTAAGGATAGAGCTTAAGGATATTTCGGAAACGGTCAGGGATTATCTCGAAAGAGTTGACACGGATCCGGCTCGCCTCTCGAGGGTGACGGCAAGAATGAATGCCATCTATGATGCCATAAAACATTTCCGTGTGGCTGACGAGGATGCACTTGTCGCGCTCCATAAGGATCTCAGGGCGAAACTCAACACGATAGATTTTGGCGATGACGATGTGGCCGAACTTGAGCAGGAGGCAAGGAAGCTTGCACATTTGCTCAAGCAGAAGGGTGAGGCACTCTCGGAAAGAAGAAAGGAGGCCGCTCTCCGTTTCTCGGAAAAGCTTGTGGAGACCGCAGCACCTCTCGGACTACCCAATCTGAGATTTGAAGTGGAATTTGTGCAGGGTAAGCTTACTGCCGACGGTTATGACAATGTGGAATTTCTCTGCAGCTTCAACAAGAACCATCCTCTGCAGTCGATGGCGAAGGTAGCTTCTGGAGGTGAGACCGCGCGCCTTATGCTCAGCATAAAGTCAATCATGGCCCGCTGCATGAATCTTCCCACCGTTATTTTCGATGAAGTAGATACAGGAGTATCCGGAGAGATTGCCGACAAAATGGGAACAATGATGAAGCAGATGGGCGCAGACATGCAGGTGCTCGCCATTACGCATCTCCCGCAGGTGGCATCAAAGGGTGATGACCATTTCAAGGTCTATAAGACAGACGAAGAGGAAAGGACAGTCTCTCATGTGAGAACCCTCACCAAGGAGGAACGTATAGACGAGATTGCCGGAATGCTTTCTGGCACGGAAGTGAATGAAGCCGCCCGTCTCAACGCAAGAACCCTGCTCGGGTTCTGACCATCTATAAACGCAATAACTTAACAGAATGGATAGATCAGACTATATTTTCGGCCTAAGAGCCATCATGGAGGCTATAGACGCCGGCAAAACAATCGACAAGATCCTTTTGCGCAGGGAACTCGGAGGGGATCTGGCCAAAGAACTTCTTGACAAGATAAAGGAGTATGACATCGTGACCCAGAGAGTACCGGTGGAGAAACTAAACCGTATCACGATGAAGAATCATCAGGGTGCGATTGCCATACTGTCGCCTGTGGGCTATGACCGTCTTGACAATCTGATTCCCCGTCTTTATGAGGAGGGTAAGACTCCGCTTGTGCTTGTGCTTGACGGCATAACCGATGCCAGAAATTTCGGAGCGATAGCCCGAAGCGCCGATTGTGCCGCTGTTGATGCCATCGTTATTCCCGAACGAGGAAGTGCCTCTGTCACCAGCGATGCTGTAAAGGCTTCGGCGGGAGCTCTTTTCTATGTGCCTGTATGCAGGGAGAGAGACACACTCACCGCTGTGAAGAAACTCAAGGAGAACGGGTATCTCGTGGTGGGTGCTTCTGAGAAGGGAGCGGAAAGTTATGTGAATGCAGATTTCACTGTGCCTGTGGCAATAGTGATGGGTGCGGAAGACACTGGAATCACTCCCGAGGTGCTCCGTCAGTGTGACGTTCTTGCCGCTATCCCCATTCTCGGCAATATCGGTTCACTCAATGTCTCTGTAGCCGCCGGAGTGATGCTCTATGAGGCTGTGCGTCAGCGCTTGCAGTCAGGATTCTCTACAAAAGGATAACATACAGTTCAGGCTTGTTCTGACCCAGACGCAGGACGATGACGGGAGTTGCGTTAAGCCAACTTATAAGATATAAATTTGGATAATAGCGCCATTTGGCGTAATTTTGCAGTCATAAAACAGGGCCGTGACCTTCCGGGGAATCATTCAGGCCCCCATATTTCAAAAAACGAGCATAAAGAGTTATGATTAATCGTGTGTTGATTAGGATAAAAGTGGTGCAGCTTCTTTATTCCTACCTGTTGATAGAGAATCATTTCATGTTGGAATCTCAGCCTACGGCGCCTACTAAGGAGAAGAGGTTCGCATATTCTCTCTATCTTGATGTCCTGATGCTGATATTGAGAATTTCTGAGAAGATTGAGAAAAGAGGAGGCTATCGCCCTCTCGCTGACACCCGTTTTATAAAGAAAATCCTCACCGATGATAAAATCAAATCGCTCGAAATGAAATATAGAGTGGAGGATTTCTCCTTGCAGCAGCAGGTGGCGTCTTTGGCTGAGCAGATCAAGGAGAGCGGACTTTACAAGAATTTTGTCAAGGAGATCGGTTCCGGCAATGACGATGACCAGATATGGGAAAAGATCGTGAATCTTATCATTCTTCCTGATTCATCGTTAAATGCAGCTTTCACACGTCGTGAAAACTATACTCTTGGTGGAGTGGAGAGAATGAAAAATATGATTTCCACTACCTTTACCAATTTCTATGCTTCACGCGACAATATTGATGATGCGCTCAAGACTCTTGCCACAAGTATGGGAATGTCGCGCAATCTGTATTTCCGTCTGCTTATGCTCCCTGTGGAACTTACAAATATCCGTGAGAACCAGCTTGAGGAGAACCGTCACAAGTATGTGCCCACTGCTGAGGATCTGAACCCGAACATGCGTTTCGTGGAGAACGGCATGGTGAGAGCCATCACCGAAAACTCCGCGTTTATGGACATCTGCGAGAGCAAGGGAATTTCATGGCTTCCAGACCATAGTATAATGCTTGAGTCTCTGCTCAAGAAGATTATTGACTCGGATCTTTATGCCGACTATATGAATTTTCCGGTCACGGATATGGCCACAGACTGTGAGTTCTGGCGTAATGTGTTCAAACAGATTATCCTTCATGACGAGGATTTCCTTGATTCTCTTGAGAATGAATCGGTGTTCTGGAATGATGACCTTGAGATTATCGGCACATTCGTGCTTAAGACTTTCAAGCGTTTTGAGGATAATGACGGCTCTTATGATCCGGTGCTTCCGATGTTTAAGGATGATGAGGACGCTGCCTTTGGCAAGCAGCTTTTCACGGATGTGGTGAGAAACAAGGATCTCTACAGAAGATATATCGACGACAGCATCAATTCTCATAAGTGGGATTCAGAGCGCCTGGCATTTATGGACGTTGTTGTGGCCATGACAGCGCTTTCGGAGATTATCAATTTCCCGAAGATTCCGCTTGTGGTGAGCATTAACGAATATATTGAGCTTGCAAAGAGCTACAGCACTTCGAAGAGCGGAGCCTTTGTGAATGGCATTCTTGGCACAATCGTGGAGCGACTCAGAGAGGAGGGGAAACTCAACAAAGCCTGAGAGACTGTTGAATCGACACGATTTCACAGCCCCGAGGGGCATCTGTCAGAAACTTGAAAAAACAGTTTGGAAATCTGACTTAAAACAACTACCTTTGTGAAGTAAAAATTTAAAAATAAATTATAAGGAATGAATATTCTTAATTCAATACTTCTTCAGCAGGCTGAAGGGGGTGGTCTCAGCGGAATGCTGATGATTGTGGCCATGATCGTGATTTTCTATTTTTTCATGATCCGTCCGCAAAACAAGAAACAGAAAGAGATCAAGAAAGCCCGCGAGGCCATGCAGAACGGAGACAAAGTCGTGACTGCAGGTGGAATCCATGGCAAAATCAAAGAGGTGGGCGAGAACGTTCTCATTATCGAGATTGCCTCCGGAGTATCGATCAAGGTCGACAAATCTTCTGTCTATCCCTACGTGGAGCAGGAGAAGGCTGCGAAGAAATAAGGAATTCAGTCATTCTGAATACTCATTTTTCACGATAAAGATATAAAGCCGGTTGCCATGTTTCGGCACCGGCTTTTTCCTTTCCTTGTCATTAACCAGGATTATCATCCTTAAGAAAGTATAGCCATGGGAATTGATTCCGACTCACTAAGACAGAAATGGAGAGCAGTGAAGCGCACGGTGGCGTTTCACAATCTTGTGCTCTTCCTTGTGTTTGTGGCCATAGCTACTCTCTTCTGGGTGATTATGGCGCTCAATGACAGCGCGCAGGATTCCTGCTACGTGAAAGTGTCAGTAAGCAATTGTCCGGATTCTGTAACGTTTATAAGTGATATTCCTGAAAGAATAAATGTGACTGTCCGCGACAAGGGCACTAATCTCTGGCGCAATCATTATCGTCATCCCACCATGAATATCAATTTCCGCGACTATGCCTCCAAAGGGGTGCTCAAGTATTCGCGCAATGATATCCAGACATCTCTCAAGGCAATTTTCGGCCCTACAGCCCAGATTATATATGTCTCGCTTGATTCCATAAGTCTTGATTACACCACCAACAAAGGGAAGCGTGTGCCCATTGTGATTGAAGAGAATGTGGAGGCTGCTTCAGGTAGCATAATCGAAGGACTTCCCACTGCCAAGCCCACGAATGTGCTTGTGTATGGGGAGAAAAGTGTGATAGACACTATCATGAAGGTTTATACTGAGCGTATCGATCTTAAAGATCTGTCGGAGACCCGTACTGTGGAAGTGGCGGTGAAGCGTATCAGGGGCGCGAGAATAATGCCTTCCAAGATAAATGTGACAATACCCGTGGAGCCTCTTGTGAAAAAACAGGCGCTCATAACAATCACACCTGTGAATGTGCCGAAAGGGGAGAGTCTCCTTCTTTTCCCCTCCAAGGTGCCGGTGGAATATTTTGTGGCTATGAGCAGGCTTGGCGATAATGATGATCCGAGTATTGTGCTCAATGTGGACTATAATTCCATATCTGCCAACACCGGAAAACTCAATGTGAGAATTGCCAGATATCCTGAGAGAATAAAGAATCTGTCATTGAAAAGCGATAGTGTGGAATATACTATTGTAAAGAACTGAAATCGCCGACATGAAGAGTTCTGATAAGACAATCATAGGAATCACCGGGGGTATTGGAAGTGGCAAAAGCGTGGTGTCGAGGATATTACGCCTTAATGGATTTCCGGTGTATGACTGTGACCTTGAAGCCAAACGTCTCATGACGTGTAATGACGGACTTCGGCAGTCACTTCTGGAAATACTTGGAGAGGGTGTCTATTTGCCTGACGGTTCTCTTGACCGCAGATTTGTATCGGAGCGTATTTTTGCCGATGCTCAATTGTTGAAAAGAGTGAACGGAGCCGTACATGCCAAGGTGAAAGAAGATTTCCTTGACTATGCCGACAGGGAGAAATCAGAAATGGTTTTTTGTGAATCGGCGATACTTTCCACAAGCGGTTTCGATACTTTTTGTGATGGAATATGGCTTGTCACTGCTCCTGACGATGTGAGGTGCAGGAGAGTTATGTCGAGAAACGGAATGCGTGAAGAGGAGGTGCTCGCAAGGATGCAGGCTCAGGAAGGGGAATGGTCAGGGATTCCGGAATCCAAGCTTAAGGTGATACGAAATGACGGCGAGAGTCTTCTTTTGCCTCAGGTCCTGTCGATCTGCAAGGATAAGGAGATATCTGAATATGAGATTACTATTAATATAATTAACGATAACCAAAAATAAACAAAATGCTGAGAGAGATTTTAGCAATCACAGGAAAGCCCGGCCTGTTTAAGATTATATCCCAGGGCAACAAGATGCTTCTTGTGGAGGAACTGAAAACAAAGAAGCGCTTTCCGGCCCACACACGCGACAAGGTGGTTTCACTGGGCGATATCGCTATGTATACCGATTCCGGCGACAAGCCACTTGGAGAGATCCTTGATCTGGTCTATGCTCATAATGACGGTAAGACAATAGATGTGAAGGGTCTGATTTCAGAAGGGAAACTTCGTGATGAGTTTGAGGCTGTGATCCCTGATTTCGACAAGGAGCGCGTCTATGATAACGACATAAAGAAACTTTTCACATGGTATAACATCCTCGTGGAGGAGGGTTTCACTAAGTTCACCGAACCGGAACCGGAGGAGAATACAGAGGAAGAGAAGTAAGTTGATACTTATTGAATAAACTGAAAGGAGAAGTGCTGTAGAGGCTACTTCTCCTTCTTTATTTATAATACTAATTAAACAGGCCAGTTATCAGGACGATTACAATTCCCAGAATCATGAATACCCGGGAGTCGAACCAGCTTTTGCGCTTACGTTCGTGCATAAGCTCGAGTTCCACATTTCTGAGCCGGACATTCATCGGTCCCAAGGCCTTTGTTTCACTACGTGTGCTGAGTTTGGCCCACATCCAGAGCACACATCCAATCGTCATAAGAATAATTCCAAACGTAAACATAATCCTCAAACTTTTAATTCGTAAAAACGATCGGCTTTGATAATAAAACCAACATCTACAAGAAACAGTTCGACCCCAAAAAGTCAAAAAAACAAAACGAATTCAAAAAAGCAACAACTGCATTGCCTATGACCAAATGCTACAGGTCACGTGTTTCGGCAAGTAAATCCCCATCGATTCTTAGGCGATGGGGATTTGCTTTTTGGTGTAGTATGTATTCTTTACTATTGTCTGGTGAATGTGGTCATTGGATTCTGATTAGCTCGGGGATGTATGCTTTGACTTCAACCGGGTAGGGGATTCCGGGGACTGTTTCCGTTGTGTCTTTATCGGAGAATACCATAGCGACCTTGTTGTCTGATTCGGTATCCGTCTTTATTATCACGAGTATCTCGGCTTCTCCGTTGCGGTATCGGTTAAATTCCTGTGTCCCTCTCCACATGGCGGGATTATCTTTTCTGAAATGCATCACCTTGGCCACATAATTGTAAAGGTGGGCTGCTCGGTCGCTGTCAGCCATGGTATGTCCTGATGTACGCGCGGCGTTGTCAGGCTGTGATCCCTCCGCATCTCTGCTGAGATCCCCGAATTCATCGCCATAGTACATTGTTACGGGTCCCGGATAACCTGCCAGAATGGCATACCTTGTCATCACGTTTACTTCATTGTCTTTGTCATAGAACCTGTCGGCGAGCCTGAATCCGTCATGATTGCTGAGAAACAGATTCGGAAGGACAACCGCAGGGCTGTATCCTCTCTCTGCCGGACTTGAGTATACCTTTATGATATCATCCCATCCATCGGGGAGTCCTCCGCTACCGATATCGCCCATCGGACCGCTTATAAGTTCTTTCCCATCAAAGTCAAATGCACTTATCAGTCCGTTGTCCCTCAGGATTCTTTCACTTATTCCGGAGGCATCACACCAGTCTTCACCAACCATATATCCGAGCACACCCCATGTCTTGCCTTCACTCCTTCGTCTGTCACATAGATCCTGAACTGCCTTGCGGATCTCACACCAATAGTTGTGTCTGTCCTGACATAACTGATAGGCCTGGTCCAACCGCCATCCGTCTATATCAAACCTGTCAATCCAATAGGTAGCAACCTCTTTGAAATAATCGAGTGATTCAGGATATTTCACATTCCCTTCCTCTCCCCGTTCGTTTATAGTTGTTGTGCTGTCTATTCTGTTCCCTTCAGGCGAAGGCTTGTCTACTCCTCCATGATGTCCGAAAACTCCATCGAGCAAGACATATAATCCTAATTCATGTGCTTTCTTCACAAGTTCACGGAGATCATCCTCGGTGCCGAAATGAGGATCAATTGAGAAGTAATCTTTTGCGAAATATCCGGAAGCCTGGAGTTTTTCTCCACCCTCAGCTCCTGTGCTGTCGAATATAGGAGTGAGCCAGATGGCATTTGCTCCCAATGATGCCACATGAGGAAGAGCCTCTGTCACACCCTGAAGGTTCCCGTCTTTAGTCTCATTGTCAGGACCCCATAGTGCGCTGTATCCCTCGGCACCATTATCAGAGTGGATGAATGAGCTCACCATAATCTGATAAATGGTGAGACCGCGGAAGTCTTCTACAGGATGTTGAATCTGTTCTTTTTCCATAATACTGTTTTGTCTTGATATTCAATTCACTGATTAATCATACCATTTTATAACAATGTAAACATGCCAATTGTGCGGAAACGGAATAACGTGCTTCGTGATTACCTCTTTTAGATTATTCAGTAGCCTGAAGAGGACTGTCAATTTACCCGAATCAGGGGATTGTGGTGGCTTTCAATCGGTTGTAATTTTGCAGCATGAAAATTTATAAACTAACAAGCATGAAAAAAGTAATCAAAACAATCGTAATGCCTCTGTCAATCACCGTGATTTCTGTAACGTCGTTCTCTTCCTGCTCCATCAAGCCGGAATACCTTATAATGCCGTCGTCGATAGGATTTTTTGTGATGATGATATTGATGTATCTTACGAGCATCCCTAACGGTTGTCCATTTCTCAATTTCTTTTCCAGGAAGAAAGAGGGTATGGTAAGACATAATACAGCGGTGGTAACCTTTATGGAACTCAATATGATTATGAGGGCCAGTTATCTTGTTCTCTTGCTTTGTTATGACAATCATATACTTGGCGACAGGCATCCTGTCACTCTTCGAAATGCTTCTGATAGCCGGAGCTTTCCTGGCAGTGTCAACAGGTGCTGTAATTATTTCAAACCGGAAAAAGAGTTTATGACAAAATGAGGGTGAGCAGGGTTAATGCTCAGCTTGCACTGATGGTATGAAACAAAACACTTCTAAAGATGATTGATAGACAGACGGGATATTGTGGCTCCAAAACAATGCGCGAGATGGTTCAGGACAATAATTATCTGCTACACGTAATAAGCCGTTTTGATATTGCCTATGGGTTTGGCGACAAGACCATACAGGAAGTCTGTGCTGATAACGGTGTACATACGGGCACTTTCCTCGCCGTATGCAATCTCATAAGCGGATATAAATATTGTGTGGCAGACATTTCATTGGAATCCCTAACCGGCTATTTAAGACATGCTCATAAATCGATTACCTCTCTTACACTTCCACACATACGCCATCATCTTGTGGAGGGTATCGGTCATGCATCCGGAGAAAAGGTTTCATTGCTTCTGCTCAGATTCTTTGACGAGTATGTGGCGGAGGTCCGCACGCACATGGTTAAAGAGGATGAGGAGATATTACAGCCTCGGACAGCAAAGAGGGTGTCAGAGAAATGCCACAACTCGGAGAGCGGGAAAAAGAGATCATTATCCATATCGCCAAAGGAATGACCAACAAACAGATCGCTGACAAGCTGTCAATCTCTACCCATACAGTCGCAACCCATCGCCGCAATATATGTGCTAAACTTGACATCCACACCTCATCTGGGCTGACTCTCTATGCCATAGTACACAGCTTGATAGATCTTTCCGAAATACACATCTGAATGTTTGAACCATCTTTCGAGACGGTCTGACAATAAGCTTATCCATTAATTTAGAGAGGTTGTTCCAACACATACCCGGCAATAATCCGTTATAATAAATAAGTGTGAAGAATCAGTATTTATGATAGCGAGTATGGAACAACTTGAGGGGGCTGCTTTGCGCTACGGTATGCTCCCGTTTTTTGCCAACAGGATATCCGGATTCTCGGTAGAGGAGATGGCGGCTCCCGGCATGCTGTTTGGTGACACACGTGATGATTACGGATGCTGGGAATGGAAAGGTCCCGTAATTCAGGAGCAAACTACAGCCTATGGGAAGTTTTTCAACCGTAAGGCGGGTTTTGTAGCTACGGATCTGCTGCCGGATTTCCTGAACTACCGACGAAACGCATATCCGGTAAAAGAGGGTTCTGCGGAGCAGATGATTCTTGACATCATACGCCGGAATGAAGGCCTTTCATCCACCGAGCTGAAGCGTGAGATTTTCGGAATGCCTTCCGGCAGAAGGAGACCGGATAGTCTCGTAGATACCATTGATTATGTAAAGCCGAAGCGGCATAGTCTTGAAGGGCCTCTGCAACGGTTGCAGATGGGCGGCTGGCTCCTGATCGCTGATTTTGAGTATAAACATACTTCGAGAGGGGAGCGTTATGGTTGGGGTGTTGCGGTTTATTCCACACCTGAAATCTGGTTTGGAAGAGGGTTTGAGACAAAAGGAAGTACTCCTCAGGATTCATTTGAATTCCTTGTAGACGCACTTTCAGAAAAGCTGCCCGGGGTCAACCGCAAACTAATCTCTGACTTGATAAAATAGATCACATTGGAATGATGAATATCTTTGTGTTGTAAATGTTTGGCGTGGATGTTTATGATTTCGCATTCTGAAGTGTTATTTAGATATACCAATTCGAAATATTATGGAATTTGAAAAGAAACTGATAGATGACCTTCACAAATATCTCGTTGCTGAAGGCAAGGTTGATGAAAAGATGCCGGAATGTCCAGATCTTGAAGAACTGTGGAAGCCTGTAGCAAAAGCATACCTTCCGGATGGTGTCAGGGAATTTCAGGAGTATCCGGTCACTTCTTTGGGTTGGATAATGTTTGTGGGAATGGCTTTGGCTAAGTTCTGGGATGAGGACTGGGAAAAGTATTCAAAAGAAAGTGGCGAGTCGCTCTATAAGCAGTTGCGCGATGCCAAAGGTTATGACAGCATGGATGACCATATTCTTGAAAGTATTCTTGGCCTTCAGGGAGAAGATTCAGAGAAGACAGCAAAAATTGTCGGTGAGTGTGCTTCGCGCACTTTAAGTGCACTGAATCATTCCGGGATAGAGCCTGGCACCAAAGAAGCCTCGCAGGCATTCATAGCATCTCTTCATGCCCTTTACACCATGGGGATAGCTATGGAACTCAATGCCTTAGGCTATCATATGACACCAATGAGCATCTGATGTGTAGAATCAGACAATAGAGCGCGTCTCCGATATTCAGGGAGCGCGCTCTTATTATTTATTACGGGGAGTGCTTCTGAGTGAGTATACTGATGCCTTTCAGCTATTGAAATCGGGAGATTATAATATTATCAGTTATTTGTTCATTAATTATTTGGCCAAGAAATATTCTTGTTATATCTTTGTATCGCCGACTGTATCGGAGGCCCACAAGTCGTGGGGCTGCGGGAGGGAGGTGACATTTTGACAGAGCGTTTTTCATACGCTAATATCTTGACAGCTTGAGAACTTCGCAACTTTTCAGATTGGAGTCAGGAATTAGGCAGTTGTGGAACGCCGCATGGTTTCGTGAATTCTATGTGTGCCTCCTTGTAAAAATACAAGGAGCATATGTCTAATTCATAAAAACGCGTGGGCTTCTGCGTTGCCGTTCAACTCCAATAGGTAATGCGAAGACCTTCAAGCTGTGGGACGACAACGGATCAGGTTCCACGCTTTTCGTTTTTATACGGTTGCTATTACGAATTTCCGAACTGAATCCCTCATTGTCTTTCTTTAGATTTTGGCGATATTGTATTGATTCGCCTTTGGCATTATGTAGTTAATTGTAAATACTAATTTATACAAGCGTGAATTATGCCAATTATTTATCATTCCACTGACCTTTTATACCCATTATGGAAAAAGCTTTTTGCAAAATCCAAGATTAGAACACATCTTATTAACCATATATGGTAATGAGGCGCAATATATTATGTGCGTGATATGATACACTGCTCATATTATTATGATTTGAGTAGTTAAGATTTGAGTAGTTAAAAAATTAGTAGTAGTTAAAAAATTAGTAGTAGTTAAGAAAATGGTACGTTAATAAATAATGAAAAAGGGATGATTCTTTGTGAAAAGAGGAATCCTGTTATAGTAAGTAAGCAAAATTTGGGCATTAAATTCTAATTGGCGGCACGTCTTCATGGCGTGCCGTTTTATTTTGATTATGGTTTAGTGTAAGATTATGCAAATGTGTGAATTATTATTCTTCGGTATTAGCTAAGTTGTCCAGAAATATTTTTAAGTTGCATATAATCAATGGATAATAAATTTTATTGACGGTAAAAGTTGTCCAAAAGTGAATTATATCGTGCGTTTTTGTGTTAAAAAACTTGACCGATAATATATAAATCCATATCTTTGCAGCCGATAAAAATAACCCTTAAATCACCTTTTAAAACCCCTCAAACAGCAACCTCCAATGATTCAGTTAGTAGAGAAACGTGATGGTCGAGTTGTCGGCTATAACGAAGAGAAGATAAAGGCCGCTATCCGCAAGGCCATGCTTGCCACAGACCGTGGCGAGGATGAACCCCTCATTCAAAAAATCTCCGACCGCATAGGCATGACCGGTGAGGAGAAGATGACAGTCGAGGACATCCAGGACCGTGTGGAATATGAGCTCATGAAGTCCAAGCGCAAGGACGTGGCCAAAAGATATATAGCTTATCGCGACCAGCGTTCAATTGCGCGTCAGGCCAAGACCCGCGATATGTTTCTTGAAATCATTGAGGCTAAAAACAACGACATCACCCGCGAGAATGCCAACATGAACACTGATTCTCCTGCCGGCATGATGATGAAATTCGCTTCGGAAACCACAAAGCCGTTTGTGGATGATTATCTTCTCTCGCAGGAGGTCAAGAGTGCTGTCCGCAGCAATTATATTCACATCCACGACAAGGATTATTATCCCACAAAGAGTCTCACATGTGTGCAGCATCCGCTCGACAGGATTCTTGAACATGGTTTCGTGGCCGGGCATGGGGAATCAAGGCCAGCAAAACGCATTGAGACTGCAAGTGTGATCGCTTGTATATCACTTGAGACAGCTCAGAACGAGATGCACGGAGGCCAGGCCATTCCTGCTCTTGATTTCTATCTCGCACCTTATGTGCGCGCGAGTTTCATAGAGGAGGTGAAGAATCTTGAACAGTTTGCCGGACGTGATCTTTCACATCTTTATAATGCTCAATTAAAGGATTATGAGAAGAAATCGCTTGACGGACTTGAAGGTGATGCCCGTTATCTTCAGCATGCGATCAACAAGACTGTAGGGCGGGTGCATCAGTCGATGGAGGCTTTCATTCACAATATGAACACCATTCATTCGCGTGGTGGCAATCAGGTGGTGTTCTCCTCCGTGAACTACGGAACGGACACTTCTGCCGAGGGCCGTTGTGTGATAAGGGAACTTCTCAATTCCACATATGAGGGTGTTGGCAATGGAGCAACAGCCATCTTCCCCATTCAGATATGGAAAAAGAAGAGAGGGGTGAGCTATCTTCCGGAGGATCCGAACTACGATCTCTATAAACTTGCCTGCAAGGTTACAGCCCGCAGATTCTTCCCCAATTTCCTGAACCTCGATGCTTCTTTCAACCAGTCGGAAGAATGGCGTGAGGATGATCCGAAACGATATCTTCATGAAGTGGCAACCATGGGATGCCGCACCAGAGTCTATGAGAACCGTTACGGCGAGAAGACTTCCGTGGGCCGTGGAAACCTCTCGTTCACAACAGTGAATATCGTGCGCCTTGCCATTGAAGTGATGGGGATAGAGGATAAGGAGGAGAGAATAGGCAAGTTCTTTGAAAAACTTGACAAGACTCTCGACATTACAGCCCGACAGCTTGATGAGCGCTTCCAGTTCCAGAAGACAGCACTTGCAAAGCAATTCCCTCTTGTGATGAGCGTGCTGTGGAATCATTCCGATGAACTTTCTCCAAATGAAACTATAGAGAAAGTAATTAATCAGGGAACTCTCGGAATCGGATTCATCGGCCTTGCCGAGACTCTAATCGCGCTTGTCGGCAAGCATCACGGAGAATCTGATGAAGCCCAGCAGCTCGGACTCCGTATCGTCGGACGTATGAGGGAGAAAGTGCAGGAATATTGCGACAAATATCAGCATAACTATTCAGTTCTTGCAACTCCTGCCGAGGGACTTTCCGGTAAATTCACGAAAGTGGACCGCAAGGCGTTCGGTGTTATTCCCGGCATTACAGACAAGGATTATTATACTAACTCCAACCATGTTCCGGTTTATTATCATTGTTCTCCCCGCCACAAGGCCAAGATAGAAGCTCCCTATCATCCCCTTACAGGAGGAGGACATATCTTCTATGTGGAGATAGATGGCGACGCGACGCATAACGAGGAGGCCATAATGCAGATAGTGGATCTAATGGACAAGTATGACTTGGGTTATGGTTCTGTGAACCACAATCGAAACCATTGTCCTCGTTGTGGCTATGAGAATGCTGAAAAAGGTGTGGATAAATGTCCGAAATGCGGCACTAGATTTGAGACAATTCAGCGAATAACAGGGTATCTTGTGGGTACTACAGACCGCTGGAACTCCGGGAAACTTGCGGAACTTCGTGATCGCGTGGTTCACGAATAATAGAGGACCTTATTATTAGGTTTGTCTCAGGCTATAAGATTTTAAGGCCGGAGATAATAATGTAAGTAAATATGTATAACGTATTGGCAATAATGCGCGGAACCACGGTTGACGGACCGGGGTTCCGCACTTCCATTTATCTGGCAGGATGCCGACATCATTGTCCGGGCTGTCATAATCCTCAGTCATGGGATCCGACCGGAGGAGATCTGATGACACTCGATGATATAATGGATATCGTTGAAGAGGAGGATTTCGATGTGACTCTTTCGGGAGGCGATCCGTTGTATAATCCGGAGTCAACGAAGATTCTGGCAGAGGCTCTGAAAGCCAACGGCAGAAACGTGTGGCTTTACACAGGATTCACTTGGGAAGAGATTCTGGAGGCTCCTGCGCTCCGCGAGGCAGTCGAGAAAGTTGATGTAGTGGTGGATGGCCAGTTTATGGAGGGCTTGAAGGATACGGATCTGCGTTTCCGGGGATCTGCCAATCAGCGTCTTGTAAAAGTGAAGGAAAGTCTTTCTTCAGGTGAAATCATACTTTATTGATTGGTCGGTGTAAGATTATTTGACAAAAAATTATATTCGTTAAGTAATTTTTGTGATTTTGTTCGTTATTGTTATAGATAGCTATCAAAATTGCATCGCTAAATATCTACAGGTAACATGTCAAAAGTCACAAAAGAAATGGCCCTCGATTATCACGAGGAGGGCAAGCCGGGCAAGATTGAAATCGTGCCCACCAAACCTTATGCGTCGCAACACGACCTGGCACTTGCTTATTCGCCGGGCGTGGCATATCCATGTCTGGAGATAGAGAAGGATCCGCAGGACGCTTACCGCTACACCAACCGCGGCAATCTTGTGGGTGTCGTGAGCAACGGCACGGCAGTGCTTGGCCTGGGTGATATAGGTGCCCTGGCAGGAAAACCGGTAATGGAGGGTAAAGCCCTTCTTTTCAAGATTTTTGCCGGCCTCGATGCTTTCGACATCGAAATCAATGAGAAGGATCCCAAAAAGATCGTTGAGATTGTAAAGGCACTTGAGCCCACGTTCGGTGGTATCAACCTTGAAGACATCAAAGCTCCCGAATGTTTCGAGATAGAGACAGAGCTTAAGAAAAAATGCAATATCCCTGTAATGCACGACGACCAGCACGGCACAGCCATTATTTCCGGCGCCGGCCTGCTCAACGCAGTTCAGATTCAGGGAAAGAAGATTGAGGATGTGCGCCTTGTTGTAAACGGAGCCGGAGCGGCTGCCATCAGCTGCACCCGTTTGTATGTGGCGCTTGGTGTCAACCCACGCAATGTCGTGATGTGTGACTCCAAGGGAGTGATTCGCAGTGACCGTCCCAATCTCAATTCACAGAAGAAGGAATTCGCAACTGACCGCGACATAAACACTCTTGCGGAGGCTTTGGTTGACGCGGATGTGTTCCTCGGGCTCAGCATCGCTGATGTGGTGACCCCCGAAATGGTGAAGTCAATGGCTCCCAATCCCATTGTGTTCGCCCTGGCAAATCCGAATCCGGAGATTGCATATGAACTTGCGGTTGAATCACGTCCTGACGTGATTGTCGCAACAGGGCGAAGCGATTATCCGAACCAGATCAACAACGTGATCGGTTTCCCCTATATTTTCAGGGGTGCCCTCGACTGTGGTGCCACAGGAATCAATGAGGATATGAAGATTGCCGCTGTCCATGCAATCGCTGATCTCGCAAAGGAACCTGTGCCGTCGGTAGTGGACGAGGCATACGGAATGAACAATATCAAGTTCGGCCGTGACTATATCCTGCCAAAGGCACTTGATCCCCGTCTGCTCCTTTGTGTGGCTCCCGCTGTGGCGAAAGCCGCCATGGATTCAGGCATAGCCCAGCGTCCGATTGAAGACTGGGAAGCATATCGCTCAAGACTGCGTTCACTCATGGGCGATGACGGCAAGATGATGCGAAGGATTGCAGAACTTGCAAAGGCCACTCCCAAGCGTGTGGTGATATGCGAGGGCAATATGGACAACACACTTCGTGCCGCAGTGCGCCTTGCTCACGATCACATCTGTAAGCCGGTGGTTCTCGGCAACGAGGAGATGATTGAGAAGCGTGCTGACAGACTCGGACTCAGTCTTGACGGTGTGGAGATTGTAAATCCCCGTCACGACCGCGAGCAGAAAACCAGAGAACGTTATGCCACAATACTTGCACAGAAGAAATCACGCGAAGGTTTCACCTACGACTATGCTTGTGAGAAGATGTATAACCGTACTTACTTCGGTATGATGATGGTTGAGACCGGCGATGCCGATGCATGCCTTGCATCTTCTTATTCAGCAGGCGAGGCTCAGGCCAGCAATGTGGTGTCCATAATAGGATTGCAGAAGGGCTTCAGTCATTTCGCGACAATGCATATTCTCAACACACGCAGAGGCACTTTCTTCATCGCTGACACCGCAGTGAATCCGGATGCAGACAAAGCAGCGCTCGTTGACATAGCGCGTCTCGCTGATAAAACAGTACGTTTCTTTGCTCAGGATCCTGTAATCGCTATGCTTTCCTACAGCAATTTCGGTTCATCGTCACATGACGAGGCCCGTATGGTGGCAGAGGCAGTGGAAGAGCTTCACGAGAAATTCCCTATGTTGCAGGTAGATGGTGAAATGCAGCTCGACTATGCTCTCAACACTAAAGAGCGAGACCGCAATTTCCCGTTCAATGCCATCAAGGGTAAGGATGTGAACACTTTGGTATTCCCGAATCTTACTGCAGCGAATACCACAAGCAAGATGCTCCTTTCCATGGGTGTAGGTTCCATTATAGGTCCGATCCAGATGGGTCTCAAGAAACCTGTATATTTCACAAACAGCAATGCCACCGAACGTGAGATTGTGGATCTTGTGACAATTGCAGCGCTCGATGCCATTGTCCTTGAAAAGATGTGATCGCCCAACCATTGAATCAGAGCTTTTATGAATATAAGGTTCTGATTGATAAATGGCTTATTTGACGATGAAAAAGAGAAGAGGCTGTGTCAAAATAGGCACAGCCTCTTTTCGTAACCTACTGTAAAACATAAAACAAAGCCCTGACTTTCGCAAGCCGGGGCTTTGTCATGTCAAAAAGTTTATGTAACTTAGTGA
>JAAGKN010000968.1_pt1 | contig 51616 bp, 54 predicted proteins | sample 6206371 | NCBI WGS metagenome assembly JAAGKN01 (sample SAMN11533720, study PRJNA540317) | gut metagenome | isolation source: fecal pellets from male and female animal of same cohort | host: Peromyscus leucopus | place: USA:CA | collected 2017
TTCGATTGACTGCTCGTGGTAAAAGCGAACGGCAAGTTAAAAAGAATATGGAACAGAAATTGTTGGAGTGGCAGAAGGAACAAGACAAGCTCAATAATAAAACTATATTTCCTGAAATAAACTTCAAAGTATTCGCTGATAATTGGTACGAACTCAATATAAAAAATGCTAACATCAGTGATACAACTAAAAGTGATTACAAATATTACTTGTATTCAAACATCATTCCATACTTTGAAAAATTCAAATTATGCGATATTACAGAAGATGACTGCCAACGATTCTTAAACAAATATGTTGGCTACAGTAAGGCTAATGTGTCAAAAATACGAATGACATTAAGACGAGTGTTGCGTAAAGCTCAAAAGCAAAAACTAATCGGTGAAAATCCTGCAGAAGATATCGTGCTGCCTCAAGTCACAGAAGGTAAACGTAGACCTATTACAGATGAAGAACGAGCACTAATTTTAAAACAAGTTCCCAACCATTATGCAGGAGCTATGGTATTAACAATGCTCTGTTGTGGACTTAGACCATCTGAAATCAGACGAATGCAATGGGATTGGATTGATTTTGATAAAGCAATTCTCACAGTTGGCAAGAGTAAAACAAAGGCAGGCACCGGCAGAAAGATACCAATGCCGCCACAATTAGTAAAAGCCTTGCAGGAACACAAGGCTAAAAACTTAAACGAACAGTATGTATTTGTGAGATGCAAAAATCCAAACTTACCGATGGACGAGAATGCATTCTATCACGCATGGCACAACTTTAAAAGAGAAATGGATATCGCAAATAGTGCAAAGGTATATCGAAACCAAATCATCGAATCAACATTATCTGAGGACTTAGAACCTTATTTATTAAGACATACCTTTTGTACTGATTGTCAAGCTGCAGGAGTTCCAATCAATGTAGCAAAAGAATTAATGGGACATTCAGATATTTCAGTAACTGCTAAAATCTATACTCACATGGTAGATGAAGTATTTGAGCAGAACAGGCAAAGGCTTGCAGAATTTACAGAAAACAAGTTTAAGACGGCTTAAATTCTGAACCGCCCCTCCCTCATAATATGAGGACAAACAATAATAAAACCAAAATTTTTATTAAGTCTGGACTTCAGAGATAAAGTGTGGTATGTATTGTGTTGCAGAAATGCATGACTCCGATAGTTGCTACACAAAATTTGACTGTAGAGAATACAAGTTCTCTGCAGTCGAACTCATTTACAAATAATATCAAATCGGCAATATCTGTTAAGTGTCTGCATTTTGATTGGCTATATTTGGCTGTTTTGTGCAATTGGAATTACGATTTAGTGGCACATTAGTGTCACACAAGTGTCTCATTTATAATGAAAACGAAATAAAAAAGCACCTGAAAAGGTGCAAAAATGTGCCAAAAGGCGAAAAATAAAGGACAGTTCGCTATGAACTGTCCAACTTTGGCAGAGGTATAAGGATTCGAACCTTAAATGACGGAGTCAGAGTCCGGAGTGTTACCGTTACACTATACCTCTATATTTAATTCAATGGGCAAGCAACAACGCTTTGTTTCTTACCACGACAGAGATTATAGCACAAAGCGCTGATGAATGCAAGCATTTTTTTATTTTTTTATCCATCTTTTAATTGTTTTACGCTAAAGTCCATTTTTATATCAGCAGACAAGTAATCAATTATACTTTGCACATCTGAAAAACAGCCATAAAGCAAGCGGCAATTTTCCTTAACAAAATGCTGATCTATAGCATTATCAAGCATTGCTTCCAGCGCTGAATAATAGCCGTCACAATTATAAATTATTATTGGCTTATCATGCCTGCCAAGCTGTTTTAAAGTAAGAACTTCAAAAAGCTCTTCAAAGGTACCTATTCCGCCGGGAACTGTGATAAAAGCATCTGCTCTGCGCTCCATAGTTGCTTTTCTTTCACGCATTGTATCGGTATAAATCAATTCATCGCAATCATCATAAATCGCTTCAATATCCGCATCTTTAAAAAATTCAGGTATCACACCTGTAATTTTAGCACCGCCTGCTCTGAAGCCACGTGCGGCAGCACCCATAAGTCCCTGACCGCCTGCCCCAAATACAAGATTGTGACCTGATTTTGCAAGCGTTTCGCCCATAAGCTCAACAGCCTTTATATATTTATCATCTATTTCACTGCTTGCTGCACCAAAAACACAAATATTCATAACGAACTCCTTAAAAGTCTATAATATATATTATATGATGAATTTTTATTAATGCATATAAAATAACAAAACAATTTTAACACAGTGTTAATTTTGTGTCAATTTCTTGTTTTTGTGCTTTGTTTATAGTATAATATTTTTATTCAAATATAGAAACTGGTGCAAAATTGAAAATTTTAGCGATTGGTGACGTTGTATCATCACAAGGATGCGAGTATTTAAGACAAAAGCTGCCGGCACTAAAAAGAGAGCTTGGTGCAGATATAGTAATAGTAAATGGTGAAAATTCAGCAGTCGGAAACGGAATTCTGCCAAAAAGTGCGGAGCATATACTGGACAGTGGAAGCGATATAATAACGCTGGGCAATCACGGATTAAAACGAAGAGAAATATATGATTATTTAAACGATGAAAACCATCCTGTTATCAGACCTGCCAACTACCACAGCAGTGCTCCGGGAGCAGGTTATATGATTATTGACAAGGGCTATTGCCAGGTGGCAGTAATCAGTTTGCAGGGTACCGTTTATATGGAGCCGGTTGAAAATCCGTTTAATATGATTGATAAAATTATTGATGATATAAAAAGCCAGGGAATAAACATAATTATAGTAGATTATCATGCAGAAGCAACTTCTGAAAAAAGAGCAATGGGATTTTACCTTGACGGCAGAATTTCTGCTTTATTCGGAACCCATACACATGTACAGACAAGTGATAATCAGATACTGCCCGGCGGCACAGGATACATTACGGATTTAGGAATGACAGGCCCCTATTACAGCGTGCTTGGGGTTGAGCCTGAATGTATAATTGAGAAGCTGAAAACAAATCTGCCTGTTAAATTCACAAATCCTGACGGACCCTGTGTACTTGAAGGCTGTTTGTTTGAAATTGACACCGCCAGCGGCAAAACAATAAATACAGAGCGAATCAGGAGGTAACGATGCAAAAAAGATACACAGCATTATTTCTTGCAATTGTAATGATTATTTCCTGCTTTACAGGCTGCAGCACAGCAAACAATCAAACTGTAGAAAAAACCACACAACCCACTACAGCAAAGGAAACAGACGATTCTTCGTTCAAATTAAGTTACACACAATCTGACAGTCTTGACCCTTTCAAATCAGAAACACTTAACAATCAGGTATTGGCAAGTCTTGTTTTTGAATCACTTTTTGATGTTGATGAAAGCTATGAACCAATTGCCAATATTGCCACAGGATATGCTTTTACGGATAAAAAGACCCTTCGGGTTGATATAAATCCTACACTTAAGTTTTCGGACGGTAGTGAAATTGATACAGAGGATATACTATACTCAATAAACGCCGCTAAAAAAAGTGATGCATATGCAAGTTCACTAACCTGTTTGGGAGATGCTCAAGCACAGGGCAATTCAATCATAATTCATCTGAATTATGCAAACCCTTATGCTGTAAACCTGTTAACCTTCCCTATCACCTCCATTAAGGATGATGAAAATGGTTTTCCTGTGGGAAACGGAAGATATAAATACGCCAGTACAAATGAAAAAACAATTCTTACTGTTAATGAAAACAGCGATTTTGACCCATATATAACAACGATTACACTTGTAAATATAGCTGCAGCTGACTCAATCGACAATGCTGTAAACATAGGCAACATATCATATGCTTTCAGAGATATGAGTGCTGACACTTCAAAAAGAATGTCAAGTGCAAAAAAGGCTGTTAATATAAATAATTTGGTATATATCGGAGTCAATTCAATGGGAGGCATTACATCGAATGCACAAATAAGAAAAGCGATCTCCCTTGCGATTGACAGAAAAACGCTGGTTGAAAGTGCCTATTCAGGATATGCAGATGCTGCACTTTCGCTATTCAATCCCGACTTTAAGGCTGCAGGCAATACTGCCCTGTTTTCTGAAAATTCCGACACAGCAACTGCCAAGCAGGCAATAAATCAGAGCGGATATGAAAACAAGGATTTGACACTTTCCATTTTAGTTGATTACAATGAAAACAGAGCAGCTGCCGCAAATCTGGTTAAAACACAGCTGGAAGCTGCCGGCTTTGGCGTTAAGGTTGAACAGGTAAAACGAAGTGAATATACAAGACGCATAGCAAAAACAGAATTTGATTTATACATCGGTGAGGTTAAGCTGGCAAATGATATGTGTTTGTATCCGTTTTTTGACACAAAGGGCGGCGTAAGATACGGCATTGATGACAAGGATTTAACCTGCGACGATATATATGTAAAATACCTCAACGGCGAGGATGAGCTTGGAAAGTTTATGCTTGCTTTCAATGATGAAATGCCGTATATCCCCCTTGTATATAAAAAAGGTATGATATGTTACAGCAAGGCACTAAACGGTGATATGCAGGGATATTACGGTAATTTCTTCTCAAATATTGACAGCTGGAATTTTATTTCTTGATTTAATATTAAGTTCGACATATAATTAGAATGATTTGGTATATAGACAATAAATGGAAATTCAGGTCACAATTCGGATTGCTATTTATCATCTAAAGTATTGGGAGGTATTCATATGATTAAATTGGAAAACCCTAACGGATATATAGAAATAACAAACAATTATTTTGCAAATCTTGTAGGAAGAGCTGCACAAAGCTGCTTTGGTGTAACAGGTATGGTAAATTCCAGCCCTTACCAGACAATCAAGAGTGCAATAAAAAACAAGGTGTCGGGTGATAATTCAGACCAGGGTGTTATTGTAAAAAGCATAAACGGCAATCTTGTAATTGATTTACACATTTCGGTTTCCTATGGTGTTAATATAAACGCTATTGTTGACAGCATCGTCAACAAAGTAAGATATACTGTTGAGGAAGCAACAGACCTTAAAGTATCAAAAGTAAACGTCTATATCGACGCACTTAACTGATTGGAGATAAACAATGATTACTGGTTTAATGTTTCGTGATTCAATAATTTCTGCAGCAAACAATATTGCCAACAGCAGGCAGGCAGTTGATGCATTGAATATATTTCCTGTTCCCGACGGAGATACAGGTACAAATATGAGTATGACCATCGGAGCAGCAGCAAAGGAAATGGCTGCTTTGGATGATAACTGCACCATAGAGGAAGCATCTGCCCGCTGTGCATCGGCTTTATTAAGAGGTGCAAGAGGTAATTCAGGTGTAATCCTTTCCCTTATTTTTCGTGGCTTTTCAAAAGGCTTTAAGGGGCTTAAGGAAGCAGGTGCAAAGGATATAGCAAACGCTTTCAAAGAGGGCGTTGACGCTGCATATAAGGCAGTTATGAAGCCTACTGAAGGAACAATACTTACTGTTATCAGAGAAGCTAAGGATGCAGCTGTTGAAATGGCAAAGATTCAGGATGAGCCTCTTGAGGTTGCTTTTGCTGCACTTCAGGCTGCAAAGGATGCTCTGGCAAAAACTCCGGATTTACTGCCTGTACTAAAAAAAGCAGGTGTTGTTGATGCCGGCGGACAGGGCTTAATCCTTATATTTGAGGGTATGGAAAGCGTATGGCATAACGGCGTTATTGTTCAGCCTCTTGACGGCTCAGGCGTAACTCCTGTTTCTGCACCGTCAAAATCAACGGTTGCCAATGCATCAGATGATATTGAGTTCGGCTACTGCTCTGAATTTCTGATTGAAAAATCGGAAAGTGCCAAAGAAAAAGATCCACTTAAGCTCCGTGCATTTTTGGAATCAATCGGCGACTGTGTTGTAGTTGTTGACGACAGTGATATCATCAAGGTACACGTGCATTCAAATGAGCCCGGTAATGTTATTCAGGCGGCACTTAAATACGGACAGCTTATTAACATAAAAATTGATAATATGAGATATCAGCACGCGAATGCTGAGGTTGGAGTTAAAGACGGTGAAGAAGCCATCAAGCCAACCTCCCGTAAGCCGGAAAATGATTATGGCTTTGTTGCAGTATGTGCCGGTGATGGAATTTCGGAATTATTCAGCGATATCGGAGCAGATGTTATTGTAAGCGGCGGACAAACGATGAATCCGTCTACAGACGATATTCTGGGTGCTGTTATGAATACACCTGCAAAAACTGTATTCGTTCTTCCTAACAATAAAAATATCATTATGGCTGCCGAGCAGGTAATTCCTCTTGTTTCTGACAGAGAGGTACGTGTTTTGCAGACAAAAACAATCCCTCAGGGTATTTCAGCAATGCTTTGTTTTGACGAAACTGCAAGTGCTGATGAAAACCAAATGGCTATGATGGAAGCTGCTGCTGCTGTAGAAACCGCACAGGTAACCTTTGCCGCACGTGATAGTGAGGTCGAAGGACAAAAAGTAAGCGAAGGTGAAATAATGGGCCTTTGCAATGGAAAAATTAAATTCATCGGCAACGACATTGTCGATATAGCTGTTAAAACAACCGAAAAGCTGTTTCGCAAAAACGAACACTCACTTATAACAATCATTTACGGTAGTGAAGCAAGCGAGGAAGACGCTGCAATGGTTGAAGAAAGGCTTGCTAAAAAGTATTCAACAGACGCTGAAATAAGTGTTGTAAACGGCGGTCAGCCAATCTATTACTTTATTATTTCAGTGGAGTAAACCATGTTAAATACTGAAAGTAACATAAAATTCATTAAGGGTGTTGGCGAAAAAAGAGCCGAGATGTTCTATAATCTCGGCATCTTTGATGTTGACGCCCTTATTCATTTTTACCCAAGAAAATATGAGGATTGGACACAAACAAAACCTGTTTCTCAAATAAATAACGGTGAAATATGTACTGTTCGCGCCACAATGATTACACCTGTTAAAGAAAGTATGATCAGACGCGGTCTCACACTTTACAAATGCAAATTCAGCGACGGCGAAACAGTAATTAATGTTACCATATTCAACAATAAATATCTTGCAAAAGCATTAAGAGTATATGAGGATTACGTTCTGTACGGTAAAATTGAAAAAACACTTACAAGTGCATCTATGTCCTCACCAAAAATTGAAAAGCTTGACACAGGCATCAGTATACACCCTATCTACCCTGCTACTGAAAAGCTGACATCAAATACTATTGCCAAAGTAATGCGCAATGCACTTGATAATCTTGATGAAATACCCGAAACGCTTAACCTTGATATAAGAAAAAAATATGGCCTGATCACGCTGGATTCAGCAATAAGAAAAATACATTTTCCCGAAAACAGCACCGATACGCTTGAGGCCAGAAAAAGGCTTATATTTGAAGAACTGTTAATCCTTCAGCTTGGCCTTTCCAAACTGAAATCCACAAAGAAAAATGAAACTACTTTAAAAATCAATCACAATTTCACAGAAGAATTCAAAAGACTTCTTCCCTACAATCTTACAAATGCACAGGAAAACGCAATAAATCAATGCATTGCAGATATGGGCAGAAAATATCCAATGAACCGACTCCTTCAGGGTGATGTCGGCTCCGGCAAAACGGCAGTCGCTGCAGCATTGATTTATACCGTTGTAAAAAACAGCTATCAATGTGCACTAATGGCCCCGACAGAAATACTTGCCATTCAGCATTATAAAGGCATATGCAAAACCTTTGAAGGCACAGGCATAAGGGTTGAGCTGCTTACAGGCTCAACAAAGCCAGCCGATAAAAAAGAGATAAAAGCACGGCTCATTGACGGTGAAATTGATTTGCTTATAGGCACTCATGCAATCATTCAGAATGATGTTGAATTTAAAAATATTGCATTGGTAATAACTGACGAACAGCACCGTTTTGGTGTAAAGCAGAGAGCCAGCCTTGCCAACAAAGGCAGCGCAATACACACCCTTGTAATGAGTGCAACACCAATTCCAAGAACACTCGGACTAATCATTTACGGTGATCTTGAAATCAGTGAGCTTAATGAAATGCCGCCCGGCAGGCAGGAAATACGAACAGACGTTGTGGACTCAAGATACCACAGCAGGATATACAAATTCATAAAAGATGCTATTGCGCGCGGTGAGCAGGGATATATCATCTGTCCAATGGTTGAGGAAAGTGATGAAATTTTCGATTTAAAATCGGCGCAGCAATATGCACAGGAGCTTTCCGAAAATGAGTTCAAGGGTTATAACCTTGGATTGCTTCACGGAAAAATGAAGCCTAAAGAAAAAGACCAAATAATGAAGTCCTTTGCAGGCGGTGATATTCAGCTGCTCATTGCAACTACGGTTGTGGAGGTTGGTATTGATGTACCTAATGCAACCATAATGGTAATTGAAAATGCAGAGCGATTCGGTCTGTCACAGCTTCACCAGCTTCGCGGCAGAATCGGCAGAGGCAGCAAAAAAAGCTTTTGCATTCTTGTATCAGACAGCAATAGTGAATCAGCACACAACAGACTTATGACAATGAAAAAATATTCAAACGGCTTTAAAATAGCCGATGAAGATTTGAAACAGCGCGGACCCGGTGACTTTTTCGGCGAAAGGCAGCACGGTCTGCCAAAGCTGAAAATTGCCGATATGCTTGAAGACATTGAAATTCTGCGCCTTGCACAAGGCTGCGCAGCAGATATACTTACAGAGGATTGCAATTTGGACCTTGCTAAAAATAAACAACTGTGCAGCTCTATTACAAATATGTTTTCAAATATTGAATATTAAATCCTCTTTTGTTTAATCCTATTTTTCCAAAATCATTATTTCAATACAATGGTGCAATATATTTTTAATACTATACAGAGGAGCTGATAATATAAAAACATCAAAGAAAAATCTTGAAGAATTTGCTATATCCGGAAAAGACAACATTATTTCAGGCAAAGCAATTGCACAAATCTGTGGTCTGATTGCAATACATGGAATCTTGTTATGTTTATACAGCGAATTTGTCGTTGTACCTGTCTGTTTTACAGCTTTATTGTTATTCATATATTTTTTAACATACAGATATGTAATAAAGAAAAACGGCTCTGTCACAAATGGTTATAATTTTTTAATGATTTCATTAGCAGGATTCATAATTTCTATAATGGCTTTAATAATCAGCATTACAATATATTACAGTAAACTGCATAATGTCAAAGAGATTATTGTTATGTTGGCTACATTTTTCGCTTCTGTTATATTATTTTATGATTTATTTTACCTGAAAATAAATCATTTCAAGTCAAAATCAGAAGAAACAGATATAACTTTAAGCAAAACAAATAAAAAATCAAAACAGAAAATCGGAAACTATCCATTTTATATAGGATTAATAATGCCGATTATTTTTATGGCAAGCAAAGCAACTCAATTACTGGAATTGCCAAAACGTGAATTCATGCTTATTATTACTTTTTATTTAGTTTCTTTTATCTATATGTTTGCCACGCACTCTATAATAAAATTTATATATCTAAAAAAAGAAAACCTCATTTGATTGCTATATATTACATCAATTAAGATTTGCAAAAACATAATGAAGTTTCACTAAAAACAATTATTTCAGTAATAATTGCAAAAAATCCCATAAGGCAATAAAGCCTTATGGGATTTTACGTTTTATTCTTCTGTATCATCTGTTGTTTCAGGCTGGGTTGTAGTTACAACCTCGCCGTAAACCTGAATAATAATTTCCTCACCTACTGCAACTTCTTCGCCTTCGGCAGGAGCACTTGCAGATTGTGATTTAACCGTATCCTTTTTATGGCTTCCGTCATTATAAACCTCAACTGTGGAAACCTTAAAGCCAAGCTTTTCAAGCTCCTTAACAGCCTCTTCAAGTTCAAGGCCGCCAACATCCGGTACGATTTCCGTTTTAACACCTTTACTTACTGTAAGAACAATTGCTGTGCCGGCATCCACGGTTTCACCCTTGGCAACACTTTGCTTGAATATAACGCCTTCGCTAACTTCTGTAGAATAATCAGACTCAAAGGTGATTTTAAACTGATCGTTCCAGGCACCGTTATTCTGAACATCGCTCTGTGTGTAGCCCTGTGAGGTAAAATCAGGCACAGTATATGTTGCTACGGAAACAGGAGCAGTTGTTGACTCCTCCTTCTCAAAGCCGCCGGTTTTAAACACATATGCGCCCACACCTGCAGCAGCAACAATAAGTATAACCAAAATGATTATTACAACCTTTGTTGCCTTTGATTTCGGCTTTTCATCATCATAACCGGGATATCCTCTGTAAAATTCCTCCTGCTCAACAGGATCCTGTTCAGGGATTGATGGCCTTGGCTCTGTTGCCGCAGCAGCAACAACTCCGGGTGCAACATTTAATTGCTCACGAAAAGCTTCTACACTTTGTGTTCTTTTTTCAGGATAAATCTGAAGTCCGCCGCCGAGCGCCTTAATTACGTGAGTAGGTATTTTTTCGGCAATCGTATTTGGAATCATCAGCTTATCATTGGTTTCTCTTGATTTCGCATCAGGCGGATTCTGGCCGACAAGAGCACGGAATATACACGCTGAAAAAGCGTAAATATCTGTAGCAGGGCACATTTTATGATTATTTTCATATTGCTCAAGAGCTGTATACCCTTCATTTGCAGTAAACTGCAAATCTGAAGATATGGAGTTAGCCTCTGTAATACAAAAGCTCTTAAGTCTTACCTTGCCGTCACGGCAAAGAACAAGATTATCCGGGCAGATTGCACCGTGAATAATATTGTTGCTGTGAAGCGCCTCGAGTGTAGTAAGCACAGGCATAAACATAAGCCTTGCCTGCTCCCACAGCACATTGCCATCAGGATTTCTCAAAAGAAATTCACGCAATGTAATGGATTCCATATGCTCACTTACTGCATAAGCTGTACCGTTAAGCTCAAACACATCGTAAGTAGGAATAACAGCAGAAAGGCTGCGCATTTTTATAATTGTTGTCCACAAATTCACAAAAGAAGCCTTATACTTTTCAAAAACAGGCTTATAGCGTTCTCTTATATGAACATCCATATTGCCCTCAAGTCTGTTGGCAATACCTTTTGGCAAAAACTCCCTTACATCAACAACCGAATTGAGCTGTGCATCATACGCTGCATACACAACAGCATCACTTTCGTGCGACAAAACAGCGCCTATAACATACCTGTCACCAAGTATTGTTTTAGGCTGAATATACATCATATCAGTCTGCGAATCATTATCATATCTGCAATTTTCACACACGCTGCCGCTTGTTAATTGTGAAAAGCAGTTCATGCAAAGATTATCTATGTCCATAAACGAATATCACTCCATATTCTTAATATATAAATTATAATACCAACCGCACATTACTTTGTCAAGGCAAATCAAGATTTAGTCATTGAATATAGTGTTAATTTATTGTATAATATTTTTAAATAAGATCGACATTTAATCAGGTCGGCGTATTAACTGCGAGGTAAAAAAGATATGGCATCTTTTGCTATGATTAAGGAACTTAACGAAAAAAAAGATAAAAACGGCAACGGTTTTCTTGATATGACAATCATAGGAAGCGACAAAAAGGAATACCCTGCCAAGGTGTGGAGATTTGAAAACAACGGCCAGTTTGCTGCCGGTGATGTTGTTGAAATTGAATACACCGTAGATAACTACAAGGGCAAATCACAGCTTAACATTTCAACGATAAAAAAAGCACCCGATGAAATGATTAAGGAATTTGTTCCTGCATCTGAATATGACGGCAATAGCGTATTTGCAATGCTTCTTAACAAGGTAAATCAGTTCAATGATACCGAGCTGAAAAATATAGTTTCACATATAATGCTCAAAAATCGTGAAAAGCTTGAGGTTTACCCGGCTGCATACAGACTTCACCACGCGATTGTGGGCGGGCTTATGCTTCACACCGCATCAATTGCCGAAATGGCAGAAAAGGTGTGCCAGGTTTACCCTAATATTAATCGTGAGCTTTTACTGTCAGGTGTAATTCTGCATGACGTAGCAAAAACCTTTGAAATGCAGACAAGCAAAACAGGATTATGCAGTGGCTACACAGTTGGCGGTGAATTGATTGGTCATCTTGTAAAGGGTGCAATGTATATTGAAGAAACTGCCAAAGAGCTGAATATTGACAGCGAAAAGGTTGTGCTTTTAGAGCATATGGTACTTTCGCACCACGGAATACCGGAATATGGCTCACCTATAAGACCTATGTTTTTAGAGGCAGAAATCCTTTCCACACTTGACTCACTTGATGCAACGATTTTTGAAATTAATAACGCAACAAATAAAACCGAGCCCGGCGAGTTTACAGACAGGCAATGGGCACTTGATAACAGAAAGCTGTTTAATCACGGCCTTTCCTCAACAGAACATAAAGTTAATTTAGGAGAATAATTTTGGAAAATACACTTAATGAGAGCTGGAGCGAAATATCAATAACGGTTGCAACAGCTGATATTGATATGGCAGGCAACATTGCAAATATGGTCGTCCCCTACGGAATTTATATTGAAGATTATTCCGAACTTGAAAACGAGGTTATGGAAATTGCTCATATAGATTTGATTGAAGAAAATCTGCTCAAAGCAGACCGAACAAAGGGCATTATCCACGTATATGTTAATCCTCACGAAAATCCGCTTGAGGCAGTCTCTTTTATAAAGGACAGACTGAATAACGAGAACATTGATTTTGAAATTAAAATAGCTGATTGTGCCACAGAGGATTGGGTAAATAACTGGAAGCAGTATTTTCATCCCATGCCGATAGGTGAAAAACTCCTTATCCGCCCCACCTGGGAGGATGAATATGATGCACAGGGCAGAAAGGTTCTGCACATTGAGCCGGGACTTGCATTCGGCACAGGCAGCCATCCCACAACAAAGCTTTGTCTTGAAACGCTGGAAAAGTATGTTGATGAAAATTCAACAGTACTTGATATTGGCTGCGGCAGCGGAATACTTTCAATAGCAGCTCTGCTGCTTGGTGCAAACAACGCATTCGGAGTTGATATTGACTCGCTTGCCGTAAAAACAGCTATGGCAAATGCTGCAGAGAATGGCTTTGACAACAGCCGTTTCACAGCTGTTCAGGGCAATCTTTCCGACAAGGTCAGCGGCACATACAATGTTATTATTGCAAATATTGTTGCTGATATTATTATGGAATTCAACAAAGAGGTAGGCAACTTTCTTTCTGATGATGGTGTGTATATTACCGGTGGAATTATCGAAACACGCGAGGATGAGGTGCTTTATTCTTTTGCACAAAACGGTTTTGAAGTAATTGAACGCTTTGAAGAAAAAGGCTGGCTGGTATTTGTATTAAAGAAGCAGTAAAAAATTATATAAAAAAGACTGAAGGGAAAGCCTTCAGTCTTTTTATTTTACTGTTTTCAAATAAATTATTCTTCGCCGTTCCAGCAGTAGGTGCAAAGTTTTTCTGCTCCAATGCCGACTGACTCAATCATATCGTCAAGTCTGTGATAACGAAGAGAGGTAAAGTGAAGCTTTTCACAAATCTTATCAACCATTTTCTGATATTTTTCACCATCAGGATTTGTATATTGCTTAAGTGTTTCATCATCAGGCGTTCCACCCTCAAGCTCGTTGATAACACGACGTGTAATAAGCTCCATTTCAGATGTTGAACGTGAGAAGTTAAGATATTTACAGCCATACAAAAGCGGTGGGCAGGCAGGTCTGATATGAACCTCTTTAGCTCCGCTTGCATACAAAAATTCAGTAGTTTCCCTGAGCTGTGTACCACGAACGATTGAATCATCAATAAGAAGCAGGCTTTTGCCCTCAATCAAATCATGAATAGGTATCAGCTTCATTTTAGCGATAAGATTACGCTTGCTCTGATGGGTAGGCATAAATGAACGCGGCCATGTTGGTGTATACTTAACAAACGGACGTGAAAAAGGTATGCCTGACTCATTTGAATAACCGATTGCGTGAGCTATACCTGAATCCGGAACACCTGCAACAATATCCGGCTTAACATTATCTCTTTTTGCAAGGGCTCTGCCGCAGTTATATCTCATTTTTTCTACGCTTATGCCCTCATATGATGATGATGGATAACCATAATAAATCCATAAAAATGTGCAGATTTTCATATCTTTATTTGGTGTGATAAGGGTTTTAACACCATCTGCAGTCATAACAACAACTTCACCCGGTCCCATCTCCTTATAGTCACTATAGCCAAGATTGAGATAGGCAAAGCTTTCAAAGCTTGCACAATATCCGTCAGGCTTTTCACCAATAACAATGGGTGTTCTTCCCATCTTATCTCTTGCACAATAAATGCCTTTCGGTGTTAAAACAAGCATACTCAAGGAGCCGTCGATAAGCTCTTGTGCATAGCGTATACCTTCAATAAAATTATCCTTTTGGTTAATGATTGCTGCCACAAGCTCTGTAGGATTGATTTCGCCGTTTTGCATTTCAAAAAAATGTGTATTCGACTTAATGATTTCATCAACTATTTCATCCGCATTGTTGATTTTACCTACTGTTGTAATAGCAAAAGTACCATGGTGTGAGCGCACAAGAATTGGCTGTGCCTCAAAATCAGAAATACAGCCGATACCAAGTGTACCATGCATTTCATTTGATTCCTTAGTAAATTTAGTCCTGAAAGGTGCATTTTCGATATTGTGAATCGCTTTGTCAAAGCCGCTTTCTTCGCTGTAAACTGCCATTCCGGCACGTCTTGTGCCAAGATGTGAATGATAATCAACGCCGTAGAACAAATCGAATACGCAGTCTTCTTTAGATGCAGTTGCAAAAAATCCGCCCATAGTTATCCTCTCCTGATTGTAATTTAAAATTTAACAGCCATTTATTTTGCTGCTTAATTTTAACACTTGATTAAAAACTCCGCAGTCATAAACAAACGAAAGCTGAACAAAGCAGGTCCGACTTTCAATTATTTATCAAGTGCAGACTTATTATAACATATTATAACAAAAAGGCAATAAAAATCACAAAAAATAACCTGTCAATGCAAGCCATAAAATACAATGCAAAAGCCGAATACAATAAGCTTCAGCCTATTATATTCGACTCTATTATTTTTAATATTCCTTTTTCTTTTTGAGTTTGAGCTCGTTATAAACAATGTAGCCTGCGAATGCGACAAAGCCGACTGCTGACAGGCATACACCAGCTTTAAGATAAGGTGTTGTATAAACAAGCTTTATGCTGTGGCTGCCTGCTGAAAGCGGGATTGCCATATACATAGTATTAGCCTGCATTATATCTGTCTGAACGCCATCAACATAAGCAGTCCATCCTGTGCTGTACGGAACAGACAGGCAAAGTATTTTATCCTCATCAAGGGTAATTTCGCCCTTTATCACGTCATTTTCAACAGACACGTATTTAAGAACATCCTCTTTGAGTGATTTTACCTGCTGCTTGAAATCATCCATAGGCTGGCATATTACATTGATAGCAGGTATCTCATAAACACCTGCTGCACCGACAGTTATTGTAACTGACTTTTTGGCAGCCTTGCTGTAGCCTGCATTGAACAAAAGATGCTCAATAGACCTGCAGCGTATAGAATATTTTGAATTAATTGTATATGTGTTTTTTGCACATTTGCCGGCTTCTGTTGCACTCTCTACAGTAAAATCAAGCTTACCTGCCGGCTTTTTCTCTGCATCATAACCGTTATAATCCAGATTTACATAGGTTTCACTATTTTCAAGGCCATCAAAATACAGCGTAAATTGCGCATTTCGCTCATTTACGGTAAGCTTGCCGTTTTCCCAAGAGCAGTTACCATCTGTTACAATATCATAATCAACAATCTGCTGTGTGAAAGCGGGTGTAAGCTTATTATAGCCCTGTACATCTTCTTCAAGCAATACACCCTGAATGATAGCCTGCTGCTTTTCAACAGCACTCATTGCATCATACATATCACGTGTAATATAGTCAGTATAAGTATAGCCTATAGGCAGGAAATTTGCATTTTTATATATGCCGTCAGATACCTTGCCAAAACCGTAAGGCTTATTATAAAATGCGCTGCTTGTATAATATTTTACAGATGCCAAAGCATTTAAAGAAGCACGATTATCAAGATCTTCATAATAATACAAATATCTTAAAGGTATTTCCATTTCATCCATAAACTGCGCAATTGCACTATTCTGAAGACTCCAATAGAATGATGTACCCCTTGTGCCATTTACCAAATCGGAATTAAGTGTAACATTGCTGCCGGAATAACGGTAAAAACTGTCATCATCAGTTGCAAAATTCTTAACATCAACACCTGCATTATCTGTCAGTTTTTCAGTAATTGATTGATAGCCATAATAGTTTTCTTTATTAACATTACCACTTTCATTGCTGTTGAAATAAGAATTTGCCGAGAGTGATACGATTATAAGAACGATCATTGCACTGCCGGCAGCTTTTTTTGCACCAAGCTTTGCAGTAACAATAAGTACGGCGATAAAGACAAGTGCAACTGCCAGGCTTATTATAAGATTGATATCCAGTTTTTTTATGCAAACGAATGCAGCCGCCCCGTAAACTGCCAGCATAGCAAACAGGCATATACCCTGTTTAAAGCTGATGCTTTTAAGCGACTCCCACATTTTAACAAAAATATAGGCAATAAGCATAACATATGCCCAAATCCAACGGTTTGCAATATAGGAAAAGCCGTTCATAACATAACCCGTTACAGGCAGCATAAGTGCAATTGTTGAAATTGCAAAGAGTATTTTCAGCTCTTTTTCACCTTTTTTGATAAACAATAAAAACAGCGAAACCAGAGCTACAGATGATAAACCAAAGCAGGTCATACTGCCCATGGATGCAGATGAAGTTATATAAGAGGACAGGAAGTTTTTATAATACCCTGCAGGATAGAACAGATTAACCACTATCTCCTCACCTGTTCTGCTGTCAGACGAAAAGGCAATCACTACTGGAACAAGTATAGCAGCGCTCATTACAAGTCCGATTACAGAGCTTACACCTATTTTGAACACAGCACCAACAGCCTGCTTGAATTCGCCCTTTTTGTAAACAAAAAACAGTCTGAAGAAAACATATATAACGGTTAAAACCACAAGCATGTAGAAGAAATAGAAATTGCTGATTGCACTTATAAATACCATTACAGCAAGCAGATAAGGCCTTTTTCCGTCAAATATCTTTTCAACACCAAGAAGCAGCAACGGCAAATAGATAACAGGATTCATAAAGAATGGATGTATAAATGCAAAATACAGGCTATAGGTGGTAAATGCATAAATAAGTGAACCGCCGATTACAGCAATGTCGCTGCCTGCTTTTCTGTATTTACAGTAAATACCAAAGCAAAGGCCTGAAAGGTAAAAGCGAAAAATCATCAATAAAGTATAAACATAAATGGAATATTTTGCAGGAACAATTATTGATATCAGATCAAGCGGGTCACCGATAGTATAATAGTGCAATGTGGTAATGATATCGCCGCCAAAACCAATGCTGAAATTATATTGCGGCAAAACCAGCGAATGCTCATTTATTAATGTTCGGATAACCTCACGGCAATACTGACCAAAATATACAAACGCTTTGAAATGTTGCTTATATCCGTCACCGGGGGTAATAAAAGTTTTCTTTAAAACAAGGAAATATCCCAAAACGGCCAAAGCCGCTGCTGCAAAAACAGCAGTATATAATATAAAGAATTTTAAATTCTGCTTTTTATTATCATTATGCGGTTTTAATCTTGATGAATTTTTCATTGAACTTCCCTTTTCGTACATTTTAGATTATATATTATAATTACATATAACTGATTCTCATTTTACAATTAAGTATAATTGATAACAATTACTTTGTCAATCTATGTATATAAGCTGACTGAATGATATTTTAAACAAAACACTATTCAGTATCTTATAAATCAACAATAAAATATTCATTACAATATTTTACCACATCGGCAGATGCATTAATATGAACATATTTTGCTGTGACGGGGATTGCAACAGCTGCCACAAGAAGTGTAATCACAACACCTATGGCAATTGCCTTTTTTAGTTTCATTTTGCACAGCGGCTTTGAAGCCCTGCTGTCTAACGCATCAATACAGATTTCCACCAAATCAGCATCCATTTTTTCAGGCTCTTTTTCGAGCTCTTCATCCATTAGCTTTTCAATATCATATCCTGTAAGTTTTTCTGATTTGCAATTCAGAATTTTATGTAATATTTCATTATCCATTAATCAAACCCTGCCTTTTATTTTTCACCTTTTCTTCAGCGGATTTTTTTATTTTTCTTTTCAGCCTGTAGATACGCTGTTTAACCGCCGATATTGAAGTATTAAGAATATTGGCTATATCTTTATATTTCAAATTATCCTTATAAATAAATTCCAGCAGCAAAAGCTCATTGGGAGTAAGGTCTTTTTCAATTTCCTCTTTCAAGGATATAAAGCTATTGTCATTTATAATCAAATCAGCCACATTATCATTATAATAAAAATCAATATTTTTTACTTCATACACAAAATTGGTAATATGGTCATTGCTGTTTAAAAAGTTTTTATTTTTGGAATTATTTATTTTGATTAAATTTATTGTCTTGCTCAAAAGCCACGCCCTGACAGATGCAATATATACCCCCTGCTCTACAGCCTCACAGTAAATACAAAAGACTTGTGACACAACAGCATCAATATCCTTTTGGCTGCCATCAAGCTTGCAGTTGCAAAGACTCCTTATAATAGGTTCATATTCACAAAAGGTCTTTTCGCAATTCTTTTTATCATAGTCCATAACGTTTCCTCACCACTAAAATGCAATAAAACAATGTTTAATATAATTTTTGAAACATTCCCGATTCAAATTTAAATCATCACTATTATACATTATCAAATACAATTTGTACATATGTATTGACCAAAAAGACATAAAAAACCAGCTGCAACAACAGCTGGTTTTAAAATTATTTATAAAATTGTTTTATTTTTTCATATTCCCGGTCTGTAATCTCCAGCACTCTTCCATGCTTAAAACCATAAGGGAAGCTGAATTCATCCTTACACATTTTAAAATTACTGTCACCCAAAGACGAAGATACAAATGCAACATACCCCATTTTATCTTTTTCACAACCAAAAAAATCAAGCATCAGGCACCATTTGCCGTCAGGAAGAGAATACGAGGTCGGAGCTTCATAGGAACCGGGACGATATAGAGTTGACATATACGATTCAAAGGCTTCGTCGTGTTCATAATTCCCGAACAGCTCCTTTGAAGTACAATGCATATTCATAGGCGGATCAGAAGAATTTTTATAAAATAAATGGTATGTATCATTTATCTTCACCAAATGTGAATCAAGAATTTCATTGTCCTTTGAAAAGAACAATTCAGGTTCGGTAAATTCCTTAAAATCCTTTGTTTTGCAATAATAAATTGACATATGTGCATAATTATCGCTGCTGACTGTTGAACCCCAATGAATGATATAATCCATATTTTTTTCATCAAAAAACACTTCAGGTGCCCAAAGGCAGCCAAAATCATCCCTGCCGAAATGAACAAGCTCCTGCTCTGAAAAGCTTATTAAATCATCACTTCTCCACATTGAAATATACTTACTTCCGTGGCTGTTCACATTCTTCCAATCAATATTATGGTTTTCATCCATTCGATTTACAATGCATAAATCCGTAGCCAATATTACAAAGCCGCCTGTGTGCAAACGCACAATTTCAATATCCCTGCAGCCCATTTCACCTTTCGTGCAGGTAATAACAGGCTTTGAATTATGAACCGCCTCCCAGTTATAACCATCCTTGCTTACAGCAAAATAAACCTGCTCACCGTCAGGTGTCAGCTTTTCACGAAAATGAGTAAATAGATAAGGCATACAACCCTCCAAAATTATTTCAATAAATTTAAAATTTCGTTCTTTTCCATATAACCGGCTGCCCGGTTATGCACGCTGCCGTCTTTTATTACTACGAGAACAGGTATACTTGTTATGCCAAAAGCCTGTGCCGCTGCAGGCGATTCATCAACATTCACCTTGCACACCTTTGTGCTTTGTGACACCTCTTCAACAATAGGTGCTATCATTCTGCACGGTGCACACCAATCGGCATAAAAATCCACCAAAACAGTTTCAGCAGAATTTAACACTTCACTTTTAAAATTGCCGTCGTTCACATAAAATAAAGACATATTAAAACCCCAAACTAAATTATCATTTTGATTTGTAATACAATTTGCAATGGCAATAGCCCTCAAAATCAGGGTCGGCTATCTGTTCTCTGAATTCCTTGCACATACAAATATTTTCATCAATTCTTTCAACCTTGCAAGGGCAGTAACCGTCTTTTCTTTTCAGTCCCTCACGCAGAGCCGCCAAAAGCTTTTTATTTTCGTTAAACGTTATTTTCATACCGACACCCTTTCGGTATTATTTTAAACGCAAAAATAAAATCTATACGATCAAATCAAACATTTTAAATCTCTTTATAAGCTGCTCCAGATCAGCTGATTTTCAATAAACGAAGCATTGATTTTGCCACTGTCCTTCAACCAGGACAGATATGAACGCACTGTACTTCCTACCAAAACATACTGCTCAAAATTCATTGTAAGTGCATACTTATCAAAAAGCTGTTTTAAAAGCGACTCAAAGCACATCGGCTCTTTAAGCAAAGCCACAATGTCATCTGCAATTTCATAAACAGCGGTTTTATTATACGCAATCAATTCTTGAATATCATCAGATGCATCCGCATGGGCAGGCACAAACATTTTCGCCTGCATTTCCCCCACCTTATCAAGCGTTTTGAGATATTCCTCAACATCATAAATAAAAGGTATTTTATACTTTTCAAGTGTAAACTTGCTGCTGATGCAATCGGCAAGAAAAACAACATCATCAGGAGTGCGAATACCAATCATATCAAAAAAGTGGCCCTTAAGCGGTATAATCTCAAGCTCTTTTGGAAAATCACTGTCACCAATATCACATACCTCGCTTCCTTGTGCCAGCAGAAATTTATGTCTTAAATCCTTACAGGGATAACCTCCATATAAAAACGACGGTTCCAAAACAGGGTGTCTTGTAAAATCAGCTTCAATCCCTGCTGCAAATATTTTACAGCCTGTCTGCTGCTGCAGATACCTATTGCCGCCGATATGGTCTGCATTAGAATGGGTATTTATTATCCCCTTTAAGCTCCAGCCTTTTTCATCAAGGATTTTGCGCACTTTTCTGCCTGCATCTTTATCATTACCGCTGTCAATAAGATACACATTGGTATCATCAATCTTGTAAATGCCTATTTTGGCAGGGCAGTTTATATAATAACAAGTATCACTTATTTTATTTAATTCAAACATTTTTATTACCTTTGCTGACTTAATTTACTGCTGCAGCATTTTCTTCTATAACCTGATTATAAAAGGCAGCTGCATCATCAATCGTACTTGCACCGATTTCATCAAAAGGCTCAAGCACACTGAAAACATGAGGAAGGCTTTTGCCGTTAAATTTATCATAATCACGCAGTGTAACCTCAACACCCTTGCTTTCCAGAAGTTCTGCTGCCTTAAGTGTTTGCGAATGAGCCAGCGAATCGCCGCTGCTGGTTATAAGATATGTTGGTGGAAGTGAAGCATAATCAATAATTTCATCAAGATTCATATAATCATATGTAGGCTTATCCTTATAATCGCTGCCCCATAAGGTCTTGGTATAAATACTCATTGCACCATCCTTCATATATGAAACCGGAGAGGTTAAAAGCAGCGCATCAATATCCATACCTGCATCAACAACATCAAATATTTCTCTTAACTCCTCACTCTGAAGCAATACTGCAGAGTAAACAGAAAGCTGACCGCCTGCAGAATCGCCTGTAAGCATAATATTTTCACCATCACAAGGGTAAGAAGACATATTATCATGAATCCATTTAAGAGCAAAAGCTACATCCTGTATCTGCTCATTAACCGTAACGTCGGGCACAAGGCGATAGCTCATACTGAAAACTGTAAATCCCCTATCGGCAAGTGCACGGCAATAATACTCATTCAAATCCTTTGTGGCATACATCCAGCCGCCGCCGTGAATATCTATAATAACCGGCAGCTTATCACTTGCACTTGTACCCTGCGGATAATAAACATCCAGCATATGATAAAGATTTCCGTCATCAATATAAGGAATATCCTTAATCATCTCAACTTCAGGAGGCGTTTGCTTTTCGTGTTTTTTTGCATCGCCGCCGGCACAAAAATACCAAATCATTTCCATCAGCTTCATAACAGGATTTTTCTCAAGTCCCTTTGCATTTTCACTTTGATAATCAATTGTATCAGAGGTAAGCATTCCGCCCACATACACAATTTTATCATCTGTATCCTTCTGCTTTCTTGTAACAATTGCAATAAAGGCAGTTGCAACAATCGCAATGATCAGAATAACAGAAATAATTATCATTAAAACCCTTAACATTTTACTTTTCGTTTCCTTCTTTTCTTTTGTTTTCGGCATATTCATCCCTCCGGAAATTCTTTAAATTCAGTATATCAAAGTGCCTCTTACGTGTCAAACCATTATACTCTGCTATGAATAATTACGATTCCCGAATCAATTATGTCAACCATTGCATAATCACCGCTTCTGACACTTCCCGGATTTAAAATATACAAACCATTGTTATAATTTGAATACTGCACATGGGTATGACCGTAAAGGCACAAATCAATGCCTGCAGCTCTGCATTTTTGCGTTATTTCCAATAAGCCTGATTTAACATGATACGTGTGACCATGGCAGATTAAAACTCTTTTGCCGTTTAAATAAAGTATCTTTTGAAGCTGATGCTCTGAATACCAGTCATTATTTCCCGCCACTCTTTCATATTTCAAATCGGGATAAAGCATAAGCACATCATCAAAGTCGTCATCAACATCACCTAAAAACACAAACAAATCAGCAGTATCCATATGCTTTTCAACAATTTCAAACAAATTGCCCTTTGCTTTATGGGAATCTGAAAGCACAACAATTCTCATTCATAAAACACCTGCCTTTTTCATAGATTATACTATAAAGAGGAGGTCATTTCAATGAACAATAACGAAATGAACAAACTGCTGAAAAACGCACAGCAGAAAACAGGAATTGATATGAACAAAATGAAGCAGGCAGCTGACAGCGGAAAGCTGGATGATTTCATAAACAAAAACTTATCAAAGGACGCTACAGCCCAGCTGAAAAATGTGTTATCAGACAAGGAAGCAACACAAAAGCTTTTGTCCACTCCGCAGGCAAAGGAGCTAATGAAAAAATTAATGGGAGATAAATAGACAATATGGATAATATTAACGATATAATTTCCGGCTTAAGCCAAGATGATATCAATATGCTAAAGGGTGTTGCCTCCTCGATTTTAGGCGGGGAGGCTGAAAAGCCTGCTAACGAACCTGCCCCTGCTGCAAGCAGCAATCTGCCAGCAAATATAGGGTTTGACAATATTGATTTTGATATGATTATGAAAGCAAAAACAATGTTTGATAAAATGAACAACACCAAAAATAAAAATACAGATTTGATTATGGCACTTAAGCCGCATTTAAGTCCCGAAACACAAAACAAAGCAGATATGGCACTTCGCATACTGAAGCTGTTTGAAATGCTGCCGCTGCTAAAGGAGCTGTTTTAATGGCACAGTTTTCAGAAGCTGACATAAACGCTGCTAAAAGACGCGTACTTGATATGAGAAACAGAGCATCCCAATATACGGGTGAAAATACTGTTCATAATATAAATCCTGAAAATAAAGCCGAAAGGCAATCTGAAAAACAAAATAAAAAAACCGAAGAAAAGATATCTGAAGAAAAAAGCAATAATGAAAGCAATGCAGATACAGACACAGATGCCGAACAGGACAAATCTCTTTTTATCATCCTTGCCTTAATTTTGATTTTATCGCGTGAGGGCGCAGACCATAAACTGATACTTGCCCTTTTATATCTTTTATTATAAATAATATGTGGAAATTTTGGCAATAATATGTTATATTGGTAAATGTTAATATACTCTATTTATGTCGGAGGTACAAATTTGAGTTATAAAAAAAAGGAAATTGCACAGGGCATATCCCTCGTAAGTGTTTGTGCAAATCGTTTTAAGACAAACGAAATTGCCGTAAGCCTTGCCCTGCCGCTGAAAAAAGAAACTGCAAGTGCAAATGCACTTATGATTTATCTTTTATCTAGAAAAAACAAAAGCTACGAAACAATGGCAAAACTCAATGAAAGGCTGGCACTTCTTTATGGTGCAAGCTTATCAGCTGAAGTTGCAAAGCAAGGTGAATGCCAGGTGCTTAAACTGGGCATTACCTGCCTTGATGACAGATTTTCACTTGACAAAGAAAGCATATCCTTCGAGTGTGTAAAGTTGCTTCTATCCCTTTTGTTTGAACCAAGACTTGATGCACATTCAGATTTTTTTGCTGAAGATATTGAAGCAGAAAAAAGAATACTGATTGAAAAGCTTGAAGCAGAACATAACGAAAAACGTGTTTATGTTTTAAGACAGGCAGAAGCGCTTATGTTTGAAAATGAAGCATATTCCATTAACCGCTACGGCAGCATAGAAGATATAAAAGCCATTACAAAAACTGACTGCAAAGCGGCCTATGACAGACTGATTAAACAGGCAAAAATTATGGTAACCATCATTGGCGACACCGATATTGATAAGACTGCCGATTACGTATCTGCTGCATTCAGCCTTATAGAGCGTGCATACGAACCGCTTAAAAGTGCACAATTCATACCAAGCTGCAGCAGAGTTAAAGAAAAGCTTGAACGTATTGATGTTAAACAAGGAAAGCTGATTTTAGGTTTTCGCGTTAATCTTAAACCCGAGGACAAGCTGACCCCTGCTATGCGAAGCTTTTGCGATGTTTTCGGCGGAGGTCCTTATTCAAAGCTCTTTGCAAATGTGCGTGAAAAGTTAAGTCTTTGCTACTACTGCTCGGCAAGATACACAAAACAAAAAAGCTTTATTATGATTCAATGCGGCTGCAATGAAGAGAATATGGACAAAGCCATTTCTGAAATTTTAACGCAGCTTGAAGAAATCAAAAATGGTAATTTTGATGAAGAATTTGCATCATCAAAAATTGGTCTTAAGGACGCAATTATGTCTGTAAATGATACACCTGAATTAATTGAAGGCTGGTACACAAGTCAAATCACTTCAGACAATCTGAAAACACCTGAAGAATCTGCAACGGAAAATGACGAAGTAACTGCCCAGCAGATTATGGAATGTGCAAAGCTTCTGACCCTTGACACGGTTTACAAACTTTGTTCGGTAAAGGAGGAAGCATAATGAAAGAAATCAAATCAGATATTCTTGGTGAAAAGTATTACGAAATTGACCACAGCTCCGGCCTTAAAATATTTGTAATGCCTAAGGAAAACTATGCAAGCACTTATGCTGTTTTCGGCACAAAATATGGCTCGATTGACACAAAGTTCAAACGCTCTGACAGCGACGAATGGATAACTGTTCCCGAGGGTGTTGCCCATTTTTTGGAGCATAAGCTTTTTGAGAGTGAGGATTTGGATGCTTTTGCAAGATATGCTAAAACAGGCGCATCGGCAAATGCCTATACTTCATTTGATAAAACCTGCTACCTTTTCCAATGCAGCGATAATTTTGAGGATTCGCTGGAAATTCTGCTGGATTTTGTTACACATCCTTATTTTACAAAAGAAACAGTTGAAAAAGAGCAAGGCATAATCGGTCAGGAAATCACAATGTACTATGATGTTGCAGGCTGGATGAGCACATTTAATCTGCTTAAATGCCTGTACCGCAACCATCCTGTAAGAATTGATATTGCAGGAACCGTTGACTCTATCGCGCAAATCACCGACAAAACACTTTACGATTGCTATAACACGTTCTACAATCTAAACAATATGTGCCTTGCTGTAGCCGGCAATGCAACGCCTGAACAGGTCATTGCAATTTGTGATAAAATGCTCAAAAAAGCACCTGAACTTAAAATTGAGCGTTCATTTGATGATGAGCCACGGGGCATTGTAACAAAATATGAGGAATACCACCTTGCAATGCGTATGCCTGTTTTCTCCTTCGGCTACAAAGAAGAATGCAGAAAACCTGAACAGGATATAAAAACCATTGTAGAAACAAATATTCTGCTTGAAATTCTTGCAGGTACCACATCAGATTTATACAACAGCTTATTTGAAAAAGGACTTATCAACACATCTTTTTCAAAAGAATACTTCATTGGTTACGGATATGAAGCAATCATTTTTGACGGCGAAAGCGAAAATCCGCAGGCTGTAAGTGATGAAATCAAAAAAGCTGTTTCAGATTTGAAGAAAAATGGTATTGATGAACAAAAATTCGAAGCAGCACGACGTTCTCTATACGGACGGGAAATCATGGAATATAACGACATTGATTCCATTGCTAACGGGCTTGTTTCTTCAAAATTTTCCGGATTCAATTCTATTTTTGATTCGCTTGATGTATATAAAACTGTTACAAAAGAAGATATCGAAAAGCGCCTTTCACCAATAATGCAGGAAGAATACAGCGCACTTTCAGTCGTTAAACAGGCATAGGAGGCAGAACATGGAAAATTATACAAGGGTTTATTTTGAAGGACTCGGAATTGACTTTGACCTGCCCTCCGTTGCATTTACAATATTCGGACATCAGGTTAATTTTTACGGAATTATAATTGCATTCGGCTTTATACTTGCCGTGCTTTACGGCGGTCGTATGGCTTATAAATGGAAAATGAGCCTTGACGGTATGACCGACGTTTTAATATGGGGAACCATATTCGGAATAATTTGTGCACGTGCATATTATGTAATATTTGAATGGTCATATTATAAAGAAAATCTTGCCGAAATACCGATGATATGGCATGGCGGACTTGCAATCTACGGCGGAATAATCGGTGCACTTATAGGTGCTGCAATAGGATGCAAAATCGGCAAAATCAATTTCCCGAATCTGCTGGATCTAGGTGCCTTGGGATTGTTAATCGGACAAGGTATAGGCAGATGGGGCAACTTCTTCAATCAGGAGGCATTCGGTGTTAACACAACCACCTCTCCATTCAGAATGTGGAGTCTTAAAATAAAAGAAAACATCCTTCAGAATGCAGACACAATTGCCTCAAAGGGTATTGATATTGACCCGGATTTGCCGGTTCACCCAACCTTCCTTTACGAAAGTGTATGGTGCATAGCAGGATTTTTCATTCTTCATTTTATTTTAAAAAAGCACAGAAAATTCAAGGGCGAAATATTTATGCTTTACGGAGTTTGGTACGGGCTTGAAAGAGCTGTTGTTGAAGGAATGAGAACAGATTCGCTTTATATAGGCGACACAACATTGCGTGTAAGCCAACTGCTTTCGATGATAATTGCAGCAGTATTTGCAGCGGCACTTATCGTATGCTTTGTAAAGCTGAAAAAAGGCACATTATGGAAAGGATTGCAGCTTGATACTGTTCATACTGCAGCTGATTTAAAGAATACAAACAACAATGAAAATACGGTTGAAGAAACCGAAACGAATAAAAATACAAAAGAAAAAACGGAGATAAAAAATGGCACAGATAATTGATGGAAAACTTGTATCAAAGCAGGTTAGAGAAAGAGTTGCACAGGAAACCGCACAGCTTAAAGAAAAAGGCATTACACCCGGACTTGCAGTAATCATTGTTGGTGAGGACCCTGCATCACAGGTATATGTAAGAAATAAGGAAAAAGCTTGTGAGGAAGTTGGCTTTTACAGCGAAAAATTTGCTCTTCCAGAAAGCACTACACAGGAGGAGCTTAATGCTTTAGTTAAGGAGCTTAACGAAAGGCCTGAAATCAACGGTATTCTCTGCCAGCTCCCCCTGCCAAAGCATCTTAATGACAAAGAGGTTATCGACCTTATCAATCCGATTAAGGATGTTGATGCCTTTCATCCTGTTAATGTAGGGGCAATTATGATTGGTGACTATAACTTCCTTCCTTGCACACCTGCGGGTGTTATGGAGCTTATTCATTCAACAGGTGTTGAAATAACAGGCAAAAAAGCTGTAGTTATCGGCAGAAGCAATATTGTCGGCAAGCCAATGGCAATGCTTCTTCTTCACGAAAATGCTACAGTTGAAATAACACACTCAAAAACCGCTGATTTGGCAGAGGTTACAAAGGGCGCTGACATTCTTGTGGCAGCAATCGGTAAAGCAAAATTTGTAACAGCGGATATGGTTAAGGAAGGTGCTGTTGTAATCGACGTTGGTATGAACAGAGATGAAAACGGCAAGCTTTGCGGCGACGTTGACTTTGACAGCGTAAAGGATAAATGCGCATTCATCACACCTGTGCCCGGCGGTGTTGGTCCTATGACAATTTCAATGCTTATGCAAAACACCCTGACCGCTGCAAAAATACAGAATAATATTAAATAACATCCGGATATAAACAAACATTAATACATACCCGGACAATATACATTGAGGTTTATTATGATTGGTTCAGTAATTTTACTTGTTGTTCTTATATTTTTAAATGCAATTTTTGCTAGTGCTGAAATTGCTGTAATATCCATGAGCGATGCTAAATTAAGCAAAATGACTGCTGATGGGGATAAAAGAGCTTTGAGGCTTACCTCGCTTGTCAGCGAACCCTCAAGATTTCTTGCAACAATTCAGGTTGCAATCACGCTGGCAGGTCTTTTGAGCAGTGCTTTTGCAGCAGATAAATTTGCGCAGCCTATAGTTGAAGCTATAATGGAAACCGGTATTTCAGTTTCCGAATCTCTTATAAGCAACATTGCCGTAATTGTGATTACTATTATACTTGCTTATTTCAATCTTGTATTCGGCGAACTTGTTCCTAAACGTATAGCCATGAAAAAGGCTGATCAAATGGCACTTGGTATGTCAGGATTGCTATGGGCAGTATCAAAAGTTTTTAAACCTATTGTTTTTATACTGACAGCATCAACAAATCTTATTCTGCGTATATTCGGTATAAATCCGGCTGAAAGTGATGACCGTGTAAGCGAGGAGGAAATCCGCATGATGCTTGCACAGGGAATGGAACAAGGCACAATAAAAAATACAGAAAGCGAAATTATTCAGAATGTCTTTGAATTTGACGACATAACTCTTGAACAGGCATGCACACACAGAATTGATGTTGTTTCATTAAAACTTGATGATGATATTGAGCATTGGAAACAGGTTATTGATTCACACAGACATTCTTTCTTCCCGGTATTTAAAAATAATTCTGATGATATTGTGGGCATACTTGACACAAAAGATTATTTCCGCCTTACTGACAAATCAAAAAACTCTGTAATCGAAAACGCGGTTGACAAGCCTGTATTTGTTCCTGTAGGTATGAAAGCAAACGCCCTTTTCTCGCAAATGAGAAACACAAGAAAATACATTGCAGTTGTAATTGATGAATACGGCGGATTTGCAGGAATCATCACACTTCACGATTTGCTTGAGGTTTTGGTGGGCGATATGTATGAGGAGGAGGAAGAAATCCACCCCTCTGATATAGAAAAATGCACGGATAACAGCTGGTGTATCTATGGCTGTGCTGATTTGGATGATGTTGCACAAGCACTTAATATTGCACTTCCATCTGACAGCTTTGACACCTTTAATGGCTACATTTGTTCCCTGCTTGAACAAATTCCGAAAGATGGAGCAAGCTTTGAACTGGAAACCGAAAATTTAAAAATAAAAGTACACAATGTTGTTAATCATATTATTGATAAAACAACAGTTTATCTGAAATAAAACATTGCGGTGATAATATGGCACTTGAAGAACAGGTAGTTGACAAACTTATTGAAAAAGAATACAAAATCGCTTTTGCTGAATCCTGCACAGGAGGTCTTTGCTGCGGCAACCTTGTTAATGTTACCAACGCATCAAAGGTGCTTGATATGTCCTTTATCACATATGCAAATGAAGCAAAAATAAAACTGCTTGGTGTAAGCGCTGATACAATACTGTCAAATGGTGTAGTAAGTGAAGAGGTAGCTTATGAAATGGCAGTCGGGGCTGCAAAGGCTGCAGGCTGCCAAGTTGGTGTTGGCATTACAGGTGTTGCAGGACCCGGCGGCGCAACTGATAAAAAGCCGGTCGGAATGGTTTGCTTTGGATTTTCAATAAACGGAAATGTAAAAACATATACACAGCAATTCGGTGAAATCGGACGAAATCAGGTCAGAAAATCAAGTATAGAATTTGTTTTTAAAACTTTACTTGAACTTCTGTGATTTTTGTGTATAATATATTAAGAAAAGAGGAAATTATATGAAAAGGCTATATAAAAGCAATACGGAAAGAATAATTTCAGGCGTATGCGGCGGACTAGCTGTATACTTAAATATTGACCCTACAATTATAAGATTGGTTTGGGCGCTTCTCTCCATTTTTTCAGCTGCCGTTCCCGGTATTCTTCTTTATGTTATTTGTGTACTTATAATTCCCGATGAGCCTGATTGCTTTGACACAACAGGCACATACAAAAATGATTAGGCAGTAAATAGAAATCAAGCCTAGCAACAGAATTCAATAATAAGCTGATGTGGCGCAGCTGGTAGCGCAACTGATTCGTAATCAGTAGGCCGTCGGTTCAAATCCGATCATCAGCTCCAAAAAAGAGGTTATCGTAATGATAACCTCTTTTTTAATACCTATTTGGATTGTCGGTTCGCTCTAACAAATAGTCAATTGATACATTAAAATAATCAGCGATTTTTATCAATGTTTTATAATCTGCTTCACGCTCTCCTGTTTCATATCTGCTGATTGTGTTTTGATTCATTGATAAATCCATAGCAAGTTTTAATTGTGAAATATCTTTTTGTTTTCGTAATTCCCTTAATCTCATTAAAATCACCCTTGACTTCAATATACCAAAATGGTATTATTAAAATATCCCATATTGGTATATTTCTATAAGGAGGAAAATATGAGTAAAGTAATTAAATCCATTAAATTTTTAGAAGAAGATACTTTGCTTGTCAAACGTATTGAAAAGTATCAAAAATCAAAAGGTTTAAAATCATTTATTGCAGCAGTAAGAAAACTGTGTGATGATGCTTTAACATTAAAGAAAATTTCAAAGTAAGGAGAATTATTATGAAAAAGTTTTTAATTATAACTGTAAGTGTTATCGTATTAATTGTATTATTTGTAAGTTGTTCTTCAGATAGTTCAACATCCTATAACTCAAATTCAGGTAGTGGGTCCTATGGTTATGGAAGTAAATATGATAAAAATGTTAATGATATTGCAGATGCATACGGTAAAAGTGCAGACGAAGTTAACGATTTAATGAATGCAATGGGTGGAGCAATGAAATAGAATTTTTTATATAATGTGAGGAGAATAAAAATGACAAAATCAAAAACAATTAAGTATTTATATATAATGATAGCAATTATTGGAATTATTATTTCTATTGTTTTCTTTTATCAGTATAACTGTTGTAAAGAAAATGCGAAACATGCTGTTGAGTCTGCTGCTTCTTATTATCAAATATATGGAATCGGTAGTGATAATGGTTCATTTTATAATTCTTATGAATCATTACAAGTTAAAGCAAGAGGGTATTTAACCGGAGGAATTATTTCTGTAATTATTGCAATTCTTTCAATTATTGTTTTTAAAATTAGACATAAACAAATTGATTAAAAAATTTGATACAAATATTTTTAAATCCAACTATCAGCTCCAAAAAAGACGAAGCAAAAAGCTTCGTCTTTTTACATTTTATTGTGATTTTTATGATAAGAATAGACGTAATGCTGCGTTTTGTCTTGTTTCAATCAAGCAAAGGTTTTATTCTTGATTTGGCGGCATAAATAGTGTTAGAATGAACATATAGGTTCAAAAGCCAAAAATAAGAAGGGGAATTTTTATGATTAAAATCACGCCGAATACCACGCTTAAAGAAGCAATGGTTAATCCGATGGCAAAGGACGTACTTGAAAAGCTGATGATGGCATTGAGACTGCCGACATCAATGCTTGACAGCAAAATCATGGGCAAGCTGAAATTTAAAACGCTTACAAAAGCTACTGCCGGATTGCTTGATAAAAAAACAATTCAATTGGTCTGTGATATGTTTAATCTTGAGAAAAACGAGGTTATCACTGATAAGGGAGAACTGACGGAAAAGTGGTGGAAAGAGGCTGTAATTTATCAGATTTATCCACGTTCTTTCAAGGATAGTAATGGCGACGGTATCGGTGATTTAAGAGGTATTATTGAAAAGCTTGATTACCTTAAAGAGTTAGGCGTTAATGCAATCTGGTGTTCCCCGTTCTATGATTCACCAAATGATGATAACGGCTATGACATCCGGGATTACAAAAAAATCATGACTGAATTCGGCACAATGGATGATTTTGATGAAATGCTTGATGAAATCCACAAGCGTGATATGAAACTGATTATAGATCTTGTGGTTAACCATACAAGTGATGAGCATGAATGGTTTGCCCAAGCGCTGAAAGCAAAGGATAATCCATACCATGATTATTATATCTGGCGTGATGCAACTGACAAAGGCAAAACACCTCCCAACAACTGGATATCATTGTTCAAGGGCAGTGCGTGGAATTATTATGAACACCTTGATCAGTGGGCAATGCACCTGTTTTCTAAAAAGCAGATGGATCTGAACTGGGAGAATGAAAAGGTAAGAGAAAGCGTTTATGAGATGATGCTCTGGTGGCTTGATAAGGGTATTGACGGCTTCAGAATGGATGTTATCAACTTTATCAGCAAGACAGATGGCTTGCCGGATGCGAATGCTTTTCTCGGTGTGATGACAGGCTACAAGGGTGCGGAATACTATTTCTATGGGCCGAGACTTCACGAATTCCTGCACGAAATGAGAGAGAAAACCTTTGGCAACTATGATGTTTATACTGTAGGCGAATGCGGCGGCGCAGGTATAGAAATGGATAAAATGCTTACGGCTGATTTCAGAGGTGAGCTTGATACCGTATTTAATTTTGATTTCCTTATTAATCAGGGACATACAAATTATGACGGCTATGAGTACAGTCTTTATAAGGTAATGCAGGAGTTTGAGAAGTTTCAGACGCAGTACACAAATCATTGCTGGCCGGCTGTATTCTTTGAAAATCACGATAATCCGCGTATTGTTTCAAAGGTGGATAAGACGGATGCCTACCGCGAGGATATATCAAAGGTTTGTGCAGTGATAGAAATGACACTGCGCGGTACACCTTACATATATCAGGGGCAGGAAATTTCTATGGGTAATGGCGATTTTGACTGCATTGAGCAGATAGATGATGCTGAGGCTAATGGTGTATACAATGATTTAATAAAAAAAGGCAAATCCCCCGAAAAAGCATTTGCACGTGCAAAAACAGGTACGCGTGATAATGCAAGAACGCCTTTTCATTGGAGTGACAGCAAGAATGCCGGATTTACAACAGGAACACCCTGGATGAAGATTACCGGTGATTATCGCCGATTTAATGCTGAAGACGAAATGAAACGAGAAGACAGCGTTTTTAATTTCTATAAAAAGGCAATTGCAATGCGCCGCGAGAATAAAGCTTTAGTATATGGTGAGTTTATTAAAATTGAGGATATTCCGTCACCGCTCTATTGCTATTTCAGAGAATATGGTGATGAGAGCTATTATGTTGAGCTTAACTTGGGCAGAGCACCTATGGAGCACCCTGTTGACACAAGTGAAATGACGCTGATTCTTTCAACTAAAGAAAAAATATCGGACAAATTAAAAGCATTTGAAGGCAATATTTACAAGTTGAAATGAGAGGGGAACAACTATGACTGCAGCACAAACATATACCAGCAAAGAACGTAATTTGTACCTTACAGGTATGTTTGGTCAAAATATGATTTATAACATTGTAGCAACCGGATTATATTATTATTTTCAAAATATTATCTGCCTTCCCGCGATGGCTCTTGGATGGATATTTGCAATAGCCAGAGTATGGGATGCCGTTAATGACCCTATGATGGGCTCCATTGTTGACAGAACCAAAACAAAATGGGGAAAATGCCGACCTTACCTTATCTTTTCGCCTATAGCAATTTGTGCCATTACCTGTGTGGCTTTCTTAAACGGAAACTATGCTGCTGCAAAACAGGCCGGTGATAATACAGCGATGATATTGATTGTTGCTTGGGCAGCAATATCATATATATTATGGGGTATGGCTTATACCGTTGGTGATATTCCGCTTTGGGGAATCATATCACGTATGAGTGAAAATGAAAAAGACAGATCCGTTCTTATTTCTTTATCCAGAATTATTGCATCTATCGGTGCTGCTGCAGTTGTTGTGTCAATTTGTCCTATTTCGCAGGCAGTTAACAAGGCTATGCATTTGGGCGAAAATGATCAAAAAGGCTTTATTATAATCGGTTTTGCAATGGCGATTATTGCTTCCCTTTTATTTGAATGTGCAGGTTTGGGCACAAAAGAGCGTGTTCCTGCATCTGAAGAAAAAAAGACTATGAAGGAAAGCTTTGCGCTTATGTGGAAATGCAAACCTTTCAGAAGGCTTTTAATCAGCGGTATTCTGCGTGCACCGCTTCAGCTGTTAATGCTTGCTGCAATGCCTCTTTTATCTTACTATTACTGTGACGGGGATTTAACGAAAGCCTTTACCAATTTGCATACGCTTTTGGTAATTGTTATGATTGGCGGCGGTTTGTTTGTAGGCCAGTTTCTTACAATGGCAATTTGCCCTGCGCTGATAAAAAAATATGATGTTAAAAAGATTTATAATCTGTTCAGCGGATTTTCCGCAATTCCTTATGCCTTGATTTTTGTTGTATATTTAATTGCTCCGACAAAGCTTCATGAATTTGGCTGGGCTGCTCTTGACGGCTTACTTTTATTTGGTGCAGGTGCAGGATTTGGTGCAGTCAACGTCTGCCAATCCGTTATGATTTCCGACTGTATTGATTATGAGGAATATCATACAGGCTATAGACCAGACGGTGTATTCTTCAGCGGACAAAGCTTTATCACCAAGTTTTCTGCCGGTGTAGCATCCATCATTTCCGCTATGGTTTATAATAAGGTTGGTTATACGGATGTTAATATTGCAGCTATGAATGATGCAATCAAAAACGGAGCAAGCTTTGCAGTTGACTATCCTGATTTTTCAAAAGCTATGTGGTTTTTAATTTCAATACCCGTAGCAATTGGTATGATTATTTCAATTATACCAACGATTAAATATGAAATAACCAAGGAATCACACGATAAAATACTTCACGAGCTTGTTGAAAGGCACAAAACAGAAGGCTAATTCATTAACCGTTAATTCATTGCCTAATCAAAAACAGATAAACTCTTTATACGTAAATAAACCTCCTATGGCATTTTAACCATAGGAGGTTTTAATTTGTTTATACTATTTATTTGAAACAGCGTTTTGTTTAACCTCATCAATTGCAGAAAACAATGATTCATCACGATTTGCATTAAGGTCACAGGAATAATGCCAAATCATCATTCCGCCGCAGCCGCTTTCAAGTGCAAACTCTGTTTTTTCCTTAATCACATCATACGTATTAAAGGAAAAGGTCAGGCCCAGTTCTTTATCTTCATAAAATCCATTATCGTCAATTTTATCATAATAATCTTTGTAATCATACCAATAAGCCTCTTTGGTGGTCGGGCGTGCATAAAACGGAACGCCTAAATCAAGCTTTGCCTTATCGTAACCCTTATTTTCAAACAGCTTTAAATCATCTTTGGCAATCTCTGTTGTTGCATGATTTCCATCATCATCCCACAAATCATAGCTCATAACCTCAAAGAAATCCGTAACCTCGCGTGCTTCTTCCGATTGCTTAAGATTCCAGCCAACCATTGACATACCTATTTTGTAATTATCGCCTAACGTACTGTCCAGGTTAATGATAAATTTGTCAAATGCCTTCCAATCCTTATTTCTTAACGGAAACTCATAATCAAATACAACCCCATGAAAACCATATTTGGCAAGTACATCTTTAATATTATTTTCAAGCCTGCCGCTCTCAAAGGCAGCAGTATTTCTGTCTGCCAAATCATACATCTGCTTTTTCCAGTTATCAGAATCTGTTTGTGAACCGGGACCCAGAATATTTAAATACAAATTCTGACCTTCCATAAGACTGCGTATAAAATCAACATCATCATCAAAAGAATCTGTCAAAACAACATTACCCTGTTCATCATACGAGGCATTGCCAAACAAAATGATATCTGTTACACGGCTTAAATTTGATGAATCAAACGTAGCATTAAGCCTGTCTGCAACAATATAAGCAGTAACTCTGAAATCTTCAGGCTTAACAGGTGTTGAATCTGCTTTTTTAGAACAGCCGAAAAAAGCCGTAATCATAATAACTATGCACAATAATGCTGATAAACACTTCAAAATATTTTTCATAACTTCACCAACTAAATTATAAAATGTCAAATTTGATTCAAGTTCATATTAACATATATCAAATTCCGATTCAACAGCAAAAAACGGCAGGATATTAAACCCTGCCGTAAAGCATATAATAAATCTTTTAACTGAAAGTAAATTCACTGTTCACATAATCAACAGTACAGTTTTCACCCAGTTTATTTTCAAGAATAAGCTCTGACAGCTTATCCTCTATTTGGGTTTGAATGGCTCTTCTTAAAGGTCTGGCACCATAAACCTTATCAAAGCCTGCATCCCCAATTGCACAAACTGCAGCCTGTGTAAATTCCAAAGCTGTACCAAGCTCCTTCATCTGCTTTTTGAGCGATGAGAGCATACGTCTTGCAATTTCCTCAATATCACTTTTTTCAAGCTGGTTAAATACAATGATTTCATCAATACGATTTAAAAATTCAGGTTTAAAGGTACGCTTCAAATCCTCCATAACAAGCTGTTCAATATTCGCCCGCTCATCCGTTTCGCCGCCAAAACCAAGTGCAGCTTTAGGGTCTGTTATCTTTGCTGCGCCAACATTTGAGGTCATAATAATAACGGCATTTTTAAAGCTTACCTTTCTGCCCTGGGAATCCGTAAGAACACCATCCTCAAGTATTTGCAAAAGCATATTGAACACATCGGTATGTGCTTTTTCTATTTCATCAAAAAGAACAACTGAATAGGGCTTTCTTCTGATTTTTTCAGTAAGCTGTCCGCCCTCATCAAAACCAACATATCCCGGAGGGGAACCGATAAGCTTTGATACCGTGTGTTTTTCCATATACTCACTCATATCAAGCTTAATAATTGCATCCTCATCGCCAAACATTGTTTCGGCAAGCGTTTTGCAAAGCTCGGTTTTTCCCACGCCTGTAGGGCCAAGAAATATAAATGAGCCTATCGGTCGTTTTGGATTTTTCAGGCCTGCCCTGCCGCGTCTTATTGCTCTGGCTACACTTGATACGGCCTTATCCTGACCAACAATACGCTCATGCAGTATTTTTTCAAGATTTAACAGCCTTTCGGATTCTTCCTTTGTAATCTGTGTTGCAGGAATTCCTGTCCAGGAGGATACAACGGCTGCAATATCCTCTGTGGTAATTTCTTTAATCTGATGTGAGGAAAGATTTTTCCATTTTGCTTTTTCCTCATCTAAAAGCGTTTTAAGATTGTTTTCCTTATCCCTTATAACCGCTGCCTGTTCAAAATTCTGTGAACGTACTGCAGATGCCTTTTCCTCTTCAAGGGATTTCAGCTCCTTTTCCATCTCCTTAAGATTATCGGGCATGGTATACGCTTTAAGTCTTACCCTGGATGCTGCTTCATCAACCAAATCAATGGCTTTATCGGGTAAAAATCTGTCTGCAATATAACGTGCGGACATTTTAACGGCGTTTTCAATAGCATCATCTGTAATTTTAACTTTATGATGCGCCTCGTATTTATCACGCAGACCCTTGAGTATTTCAATGGTTTCCTCCTGTGTAGGCTCACCTACTGTTACAGGCTGAAAACGGCGTTCAAGTGCAGCATCCTTTTCGATGTTTTTTCTGTATTCGTCTATTGTTGTTGCACCAATAACCTGAATTTCACCGCGTGCAAGCGATGGCTTGAGGATATTTGCCGCATCGGTCGCACCTTCTGCAGCACCTGCGCCCATTATTGTGTGCACTTCATCAATAAACAAAATAACGTCTTTGGCATTTTTAACCTCATCCATTGCTTTTTTGATTCTTTCTTCAAAATCGCCTCTGTATTTTGTACCTGCAACCATAGAGGTTAAATCAAGAGCAACTATTTTTTTGCCTGTCAAAAGCTCGGGGACCTCATCCCTGACAATTTTTAATGCAAGTCCCTCGGCAATTGCGGTTTTGCCCACACCGGGTTCACCAATAAGGCAAGGATTATTTTTTGTTCGCCTTGAGAGGATTTGAATTACTCTTTGTATCTCCTCTTCCCTGCCGATTACAGGGTCTATTTTTCCCGCCTTTGCAAGAATGGTTAAATCCTTGCCGAACTCATCAAGCGTTGGTGTTTTTGACTTACTGTTCTTTGTGCGCCTGCCCGTTTCCGGAGTAACACCGCCTCGGCTTACGCAGGAAACAATTTCATCAAACAGCTGCCTTTCATCAATACCGCAGGAATTTATAAATTTAACGGCATAGGAATCGCCCTCCTGCAAAAGTGCCATCAACAAATGCTCTGTATCAACAAAGCTGTGCAGCATTCCCCTTGCCATCTGAAAAGCAACATCAAGCACTCTTTTGCTTCGCGGCGTAAAATCATCGGGACTCAATCTTGTCGGATTGCCGACACCTATATTGGATTTAATAAATTCCTCAATATCATTTAAAGTAATGCTTTTACTGTCAAGAAGTGCATATGCAGCTCCTGACTCTACTTTTATCAGACCAAACAATATATGCTCACTTCCGACATAATTATGTCCGAAATTCTCGGCTGCTTTAATTGCAAAATTTAATACTTCATTAGATTTTTGTGTAAAATAACTGAATCTGTACATATCTATCCCTCCCTAACAAGAGGAATATCCCCTTGTTATATATTTTCTCTGATAAACTGTGCACGTATACGCTGTGCATCATCGCTGTTCATATCGCCCTGGGCACCTGCCATAATTGACGCAGTACCAAGTGAATAAATCATTTTATCAATTTTATCAAACGGCAAATCAAAGGCGTTAACAGATGCGCCCAGCCTTGCAAGTGAAATCAGATTATAAAATTCGTCTGTGCTTAATTTTCTCGCCATTTTTAGTGTGCCCATTGCTCTGAAAATTTTATCCTCAAAATCTTCATATTCAATCAGATCATTACGCAATTTTCTTTCCTGATTTACAATTTGGGTACATATGGCATTTAAATTCTCCAATACATTTTCTTCGGTTATGCCCATACTTATTTCGTTAGAAAGCTCATAAAATCCACCGTTAAAAACAGGTTTGATTGAAAAGCCAAGCTTGCTGACCATATTGCCGAGTCCCTGAATCATGCCTTTTTGGCTGATTGCAGGAAGGTGAAGCACAACAGATGCTATAAGCCCTGTGCCCAAGTGCATAGGATTTGAGGTTAAAAAGCCAAGCTCTTTATCAAATGCAATTTTTACGCTTTTAATGAATACATCATCAAGTGCATTTGCCCTTTGGTATGCACATTTTAAATCATCACCGTCACATACTGCATTTATACAGATATGCTCCTCTTCACAAAGCATTACGGCACATTTTTCATCCTTTGACAAAAGAAGTGCACAATATTCACTCTGCTTTGCCATTGCTTTGCTTATGTAACCCTTTTCATAAAATGAAAATCTTTCTGCCTGCGAGGTAGAACCAAGCTCATTCCAATCAAAATCTCCTGCAAGTTTTGAATTTTGAAGTGCGGCATAAAGCTTTTTGCAAACGGATTTTCTTAAATCATTGCTCATTCTGCAGGGAAAAGGCATTTTAGCCAAATTCCTCATAAGCTTTATTTTTGACTGAACAACTACGTCCCTGTTATTTTCCTGAATATTATTCTGATTATTCATTGCCGCCCTCCGTTAATGTATGAATCTTATCTCTTAAAACTGCAGCATCTTCAAATCGCTGCTCTTTTATTGCTGTATCAAGCTGTGCTTTCAGGCTGTCAAGCTCACTTGCCGGGTTTGCAGCATTGCTTTTATCGTCTGCCTTCACATCCGTATTATCCTCATCATATGTCACAAACTTGCCAAGATGCTTTGCCTTACCGTGAATTCTTCGGATTGACGGCTCAAGCTTATCACCGAACATTTCATAGCAATCACTGCAGCCAAGATGACCGCCTTTAACGATATCATTAAAGGATGAGCCGCAGGTATGGCAGCGTTCCACCCCTGCAAGCGAATTCATTGCTGCTACACCTGCACCAAGAAAATTGCCAAGGAAGGAATCCTTGAATAAATCAGTCATTGACGGCATTCTGAATTCTTCCATTACGCCAAGCGCATTAGCACAATCCGAACAAAGGTGCATCTCCTCACGCTGACCGTTTATATTTCTTTTAATATGTGTCGTTGCTTCATTCTTATTACAATGTTGACAAATCATAATCGTTACCTCCTAATCAATATATGCCAAAAGAATTTGTTTTAACTGGTTTGCCCTTACAGGGTCTTTTATTTCTTTAGGTAAGCCTTTAAAATTAGAATCCGAAATTATGCACAGCATCATTTTTGCTGCCTTATCACTTACAATACCGTGATAATTAAGATTACAAATATGTGCTCTTGCACTTTTTTCATCTATAGACGAGCCTATGGAATTAATCAAAGACAAAATCGCATTATCCTTACCGGCTGCACGTGTTATCATAATACAGCCGCCGCCGCCTCTTCTCGATTCAATTCTGTAGCCCTGTTCGGGTGTAAACCTTGATGTTATAACATAATTAATCTGACTGGGCACACAGCCAAGCTGTGCCGCCAAATCATTTCGCTGAATCTGAACGGTTGAAGTTTCATCATCAAACATATCCAAAATCATATCTGCAATAACGTCGCTGATTTTCACTTTTCAATCACTTCCTTTTTTAATCAAACAAAAGTCAAATTTTATATTGACTTTGACTTTCTTTGACTTTCTATCGTTATAGTATCACAAAGGTCAGTAAAAGTCAAGAAGTTTTTTGACTTTCTTTGACTTTTGTTTTTTCATTATCTTTTTGGCGCTTTATATGAATGCCTGCTTGCAATATTAGTTTTGCATAAACGATAATTAAATATTTTTGCACAAAACAAAAGCACCCGGTTACCCGAGTGCTTTCGCTTTGTATTGATTAGCAACCGCAGCCACAATCGCTGTTACCACATGCACCGTTACCGCCGCAACCGCCGCAGAGTAAAAGGATGATGATAAGGATGATGATCCAAGATGAACCGCCGCAACCAAAGTTGTTATTGCATCCGCAACCCATAATCGCAACCCCCTTTCCCGTTTCTAAACTATCCTATGAAAAGAAAGGGAAAGTGTTACAACAGCCAAATAAAAAACTGAAATATTATTGCATTCTAAAATAAATACCTGCTGCGACAAGCACAATACCTGCTATGGTAAACGGCACACCAACCCTGAGGGGCAGTTTGATATTATTTTCATCATTAATTACAGCACGAACCTTTTCGCCTTTTTCGTAAACTCTTACCTCAACGGTATCACCTATACTATATTTTGAAGCAGGAACAATACCCATACCTTTACTGTATTTTGAAGAAGATACTCTGTGCTCCTCACGATATGTTTTACCATTATATGTATATTCAAAAACAGGCGTATAACGAATATAACCCATACGATTTTGGTTATTATTATCTATATTTTTTACATAATCAACAACTACAGCCGTTGTAACCGTATAATTCTTGCTTTCATTAAAATACTGAATCAATGCTCTGATTCCAAAATAGAGCAAAGCAACACCAAAAATCAGCATTATATTTTTAAAATCCATTTTCATAATACCTCCAAAATGATTATACAATTCCGCCGTTAACACCAAGTATCTGCCCTGTTATATACGTGCTTTCAGCGAAAAACAAAATTGCTGCTGCAACCTCGTCAGCCGTTCCGAGTCTGCCCATCGGAACCTCATTTTCAAGCTCATTTTTATCAAAGCAGCTGTTCATACGGGTATCAATAATACCCGGGCAAACACAGTTCACAGTAATGCCGCTGGGTGCCAGCTCCTGTGAAAGTGCCTTTGTAAGTCCTATAACGGCAGCCTTGCTCATTGAATATGCCACTTCGCAGGAAGCACCCATCTGCCCCCACATAGAAGAAACATTGATAATTGCACCACTGTGCTTTTTGAGCATTTCGTTAAGTGCATACTTTGATGCAAAAAAATAGGACCTGGCATTAACATTATGAATGAAATCATATTCCTGCGCCGTTGTGTCGTTAATCTGCTTAATAAGACTAACACCTGCATTATTGACAAGAACATCAACAAAGCCGATTTCATCAAACAGCCTCTTAATTTCATCAACACTTTCAAGATTACAGTTTATTGCTGTCACACCTTCATAATCAGGCAAAGTATTGTTATATGTAATATAAACGTCATAATTTTTCTTCAAAAACGCAAGTGCACAAGCCTTGCCTATGCCTGTTGCACCGCCTGTAATAAGAACCTTTTTCATTTAATCACCGTATATAATTGTATCATATACAGTTGTTTTTTTCAATTATATAGGTTATAATTAGTTATAATTTGATAGTAGTAAATAAGAGGTAAAAATATGGATAAAGAATTTTACACAATATCCGTCTATGTTGACGAAAATGAGAATATGATCGGTATTCCCTGCGGGGAAAGCGACCAATACGGCATTGCTGATATTGACAAGGTTGTTTTGCTCAATGCCCCTTATACCGACAAGGAGCTTGAAAACTTTATTGAAGAGGTAATATCATACTGCTATACTAAAAAGCACAATGATGCCTCCCCGCTGTCAACAATTGAAAAATACACAAAAAAGAGGGGCTTTGTAAATGCAACAGCTGATTACACCCTGCTTTCAATTGTAAAAACAAAAACAAATTATTCCCTTATGCCAACCTTTAATGATGAAGAAAAGGGTCCCCTTGCAATTGATGATGATGAAAGAATATTGCTCAATCCTTACAAAGAGGGCGAAATGGCAGAGGTTATACGCGATTTTATACAGGTTTATGTTAAGGCAAATATCTTCTATAAAGAGATACAGGAGCTTGAAGAAGAAAAGAAAAAGAAAAGCGGCAACTGATTTATGAAAAGTATTACCATAACGGATAAAGACGCCGGTCAGCGTGTCGACAGATTCATAGCCAAGACTTTTGACAGGCTGCCAAAATCTTTAATGTTTAAGGAAATAAGAAAAAAGAATATTAAAGTAAACAAGAAAAGATGCACACCCGACCAGATTTTGCAAAATGGCGATGTACTTGAATTATACTTAAAAGATGATGTTTTGCACATAAAAGAAAAGCATTACGACTTTTTAAAAGCCGCAAATGATTTAGATATTATTTATGAGGACAGTAATATCATTCTGCTAAACAAAAAGGTTGGCGTTTTATGCCACCCTGACGGCAGGGATTATATTGACAATCTTGTTGCAAGGCTGAAAAAATACTTATTTGAAAAGGGCGAATGGAATCCCGAAGACGCATCCTTTACACCATCACTTGCGAACAGAATCGATAGAAATACAGGTGGAATTGTTATAGGTGCAAAAAATTCGGCTGCCCTGAAAACGCTGAATGATAAAATCAAAAAACGCGAAATTGAAAAATACTACCTTACAGTAGTTCGCGGTCAAATGCCTAAAAAAAGTGAAACCTTAACCGCTTATCTTAAAAAGAATGAAAAAAAGAATATGGTAACCGTTACGGATGAACCTGTTTTGGATTCAAAAAAAATCATAACAAAATACACCGTTCTTGATTATTATGAAACCGCTTCCCTGCTTGAAATTGAGCTGCTAACCGGAAGAACGCATCAAATAAGGGCACATATGGCACACATCGGCCATCCGCTGTATGGTGACGGCAAATACGGCAGTGAGCACGGCAGATTCAGGCAGGCACTTTACAGCTACAAGCTGAAATTCCGTTTTGAAGATGAAAACAATTTAAGCTATCTTAATAACAAGAGCTTTGAGGCGAAAAATATAAATCTGCTTGATGATTTCAAGATGAGGAAATTCAGATGAAAAATAAATTTATAAGAGTTATATCCCCATTATCCTTGATTGTGGTTCTGGCACTGGATGCCGCCGCTTTATTCTATGCTGTAGTGGCAGTAAAAAAAATAATTGAACTTGCATCCGCAATTAACATTTTCTTTGCTGTTTGTGAGGCATTCGCGATTATAATAGCAATATTAACCACAATAGAAGTAACAAAACATGGTGTGATTTTTCGCGATGATGAAATGGAATTTACAGGCATTGACGATAATAACACGTTTAAATATGCAAGTATAATTAAGGTTGAGGCCCAGAAGGATGAATCACCAAGCTTTGTAAAAAATTTTCTTGACAGGCAATCAAAAATAATACTTACCCTTCAGGACGAAAGTGTAGTTACCATTGATATCGGCCTGATACCCAAAAGCACATTAAAAAAGATTGCAGACGAAATATGCACAAGGTCAAATCTTGAGTCCGCTAAAATCATAACCTCACCAAAGAAAAATAAAAAAAACGTGGTTAATGATGATAATAAAAACAGCGATGAAGCTGAAAAGAATTCAGACAATAGTTCAGAGATTGGAAATTAAAGCTAAAAGCCGCAGGAGAATTTTCCTGCGGCTTTTATATGATTAAAACTACTCTGTTCTTACGATTTCCTCGGGTGGCTCTATTTCTTTAGCAATGGTATGCTCCGTCAATGCCGATAACAATTTTATTTTTGCATTTAAAATCGGACGCATACAATTAGGCACATGCTCCTGGTGAGCACGGTGAATTGCAACGCATTCTTTACAATTACCATGATATCTGCAGGCTTTTTGGCACGGGCAATGGTCCTTTGTCTTATATGTTTCTCTGAACTCTGCAGCAAATTCCTCCTGCAGCTTAAGTCCTTCAGAACGATTGCCATTATGGAATTGCTCCATTGCTTCCAGTTCCTTTGGATTTTTTTCAATTACCATACTAATACCCCCAAAATATAATTTAAAAAATCATTATCGGTTGGAAACCAAATTAAATACAATAAAAATAATTAAAGCAGAGGTCAAAAGACACCCTGCTTTTTAATTTACATTTTTGAAATTTCTTCACGAAATGCTTCAGCGCTGTCAAACTCTTTATAAACAGATGCGAAGCGAACATATGCAACCTCATCAATCATTTTAAGCTTTTCCATAATCAGCTCACCGATTCTTGCTGAAGTTACCTCTCTGTCAATTGCCGACTGAAGAGTGGCTTCAATTTCGCTGATTGCCGTTTCAAGTTCAGATATTGTAACCGATCTTTTTTCACATGCACGAAGCATACCCTTGAGGATTTTATTACGGTCAAAGACCTCTCTGCTCTTATCTTTCTTTATAACTATAATCGGAACATCCTCTATAGTTTCATAAGTGGTAAAACGCTTGCTGCACTGCAAACACTCACGACGGCGGCGAATACGCTCGTTCTCGTCAGTAGGACGTGAGTCAATTACCTTGCTTTCTTCAAAGCCGCAGAATGGACATCTCATTAAAATGACCCCCTCAATTGTTTGTTACAAGTATTATAACACAATATATAGACAAATGCAAGTGTTTTTACTTTACAGCAATAGTTTTCAATAAATGTAATTTATTAAAACCGACAAATCAATTCAATTTTCTTTGTCTATTATTATACAAGAACATCCAAATTGCCATTGCACAAATAATGAAATAACCGACAAATGACCATAAATCCGGTATCTGACCGCCTAAAAAGAAATATCCGCTTATTGCCGTAAAAATAACGTTTGAATAATCGTAAACAGAAATTTCCCTGCTTGGTGCAAAGGTATATGCAGCTGTAATGCCAAACTGACCGCCTGCCGCACTAACACCAACCATAATCAGATAAAACCATTGCACAGCACTCATATGGTGAAAATTAAAGATAAGATACGGAGCAGTTACAACGCAGGAAAAGAGGGAAAAAAAGAATACTGTAAACCTGCCGTTTTCGCCCTTATTGCCCATATGACGTACACAGGTATAAGCACCGCCTGCACAAACACCGCCAATAAATCCGCAAAGCGAGGGGAAAAGCTCAACGTTATGCATAGATGGCTTGATTACAAACATTGCACCTAAAAATGCAATACCGATTGCAGCCGCCTGTTTAGGCTTAACCTTTTCCTTTAAAAACAAAGCAGAAAAGATAAGTGTAAAAAACGGACTCATCTTATTAAGAATAGCTGCATCGGCAGTTGACGCCATTTTGGTTGTGGCATAAAAATTACCAAACACACCCAAAAGCCCTGCACTTGACCTGATTATATGGTATTTTAAACAGCCTTTATGCGGCTTAAAGCTTTCTTTATTTTTTAAAAGTGTGGCAGAGGCTATAAAAAGAGCAACAAGATTTCTGAAAAAAACCTTTTGTGCAACAGGCACATCACCTGAAAGGTTTATAAAACTGCTCATTGCACTAAAGCACAATGCCGACAGCAAAATGCAAATTATGCCTTTCGTTCTGTTACTTACATTTGCCATAATTTTTCTAAATAAACCTTACTTTCCGTTAACTCTTTTGAAACGTCATAATTGCCTGAATATATTTCAATAACACAGTCACCGGCATAATTCCCATCTTCAAGAGCTGACTTGAACTTTTTAAAATCAAATTCTCCCCTGCCGGGCGGGAGGCAATCGCCTTTTGATGAATTATCGCTGATATGAATGTGCCTGATTTCATTTTTAAATTCCTCAAGAAATGCAAAGGTTTCCTGATTCGCTCTGACAGTCTGCTTAATATCAAAAACCATATTAAAATCGCTGCCGAGTGCACTGCGCATTTCTTTACAAAAATCAATGGACTGACTCTTAAATTTATTAACGTTCTCCTGGCACACGGTTACGCCCTCTGCCTTTCCAAGCCGGGTTAAATACCTGAAACGTTCAAAATAACGTTCATTGGGAATTGGAATTTTAGGCACTGCCACAGCGCCGTGAATTACAACATACTTTGCACCGAGAACTGCTGCAGCGTGACAGGTTTTCTGATATATGCCAATAAAATCTTCAAAGCGCCTTTGGTAGTCACCAAAAATACACGATGACTCCAGAAAGCTTGAAAACGGGTGAACGGATATAATATCCGTATCACTTGCGTTGGCAATTATATTAAGCTCCTTTGCAAAACCCTCTTCAAGCTCACAAGGTGCATTCATAAACACCTCTGCTGCTTCAAAGCCAAGTGAACAAACCTTTTTTAAAGCCTGCTCCGTTTCAAGAGGATAGAAGCAGGCTGTAGATGCACCTAACCTCATCAGCCAATCAGCTTCTCAACACAAGCAAGGCGCACACAGATGCAAAGAAGCTCTGCTGCAACATCAAGCTCGTTAACAGGTGGGAATGACGGAGCAATACGAATATTGCTGTCTTTCGGGTCAATACCATATGGATATGTTGCACCTACAGGTGTAAGTGTTACACCTGCCTCCTTACAAAGCTCACCTGTACGCTTTGCACAACCTTCCATAACATCAAGGCTTATGAAATATCCGCCGTTTGGATTAAACCATGTAGCGATACCCTTATCACCAAGCTCATTTTCAAGATGATTAAGAACCATATCAAATTTAGGCTTAAGAATCTGTGCATGCTTCTTCATATGCTCACGCACACCATCAGCATTACCGAAGAACTGAACATGTCTGTGCTGATTCATTTTATCATAGCTGATTGTTTGTGCATTAAGACGCTTTTTGATTGCTGCAATATTATTATCGCTTGCAATAAGCGCCGACACACCTGCACCCGGGAATGTGATTTTTGAGGTAGAGCATACCTCTATTACCATATCTTCATTATCATATTTAGGCAAAACATCGAATATATTAAGAAGGTTATCACCGTCATCCTGCAAATCGTGAATACAATAAGCATTATCCCATATAAGTCTGAAATCCTTTGCTGCAGGTTTCATAGCTGCAATACGCTCAACAATCTCATCACTGAAGGTGATACCCTGTGGATTTGAATATTTAGGCACACAAAACATACCTTTAACGCTTTCATCCTTGATGAGTTCTTCAATAACATCCATATCAGGGCCGTCATTGTTCATTGGAACATTAACCATTTTGATGCCAAAATGCTCGCAGATGGTAAAATGCCTGTCATAACCCGGAACAGGGCAAAGGAATTTAACCTCATCAAGCTTGCACCAAGGTGTACTGCCTGCGCCGTGAGTATAGCACTGGCAAATATAGTCAAACATAAGAGTAAGGCTTGCATTAGGACCAATAATAACATTTTTTGCATCAACATCCAAAAGGTCTGCAAACAACTGCTTACAGCTTGGGATACCGTCAAGCATACCATAGTTACGAACATCAAGTCCGTCTGCAATATAATTTCTTACATCATATATACCTGTTGAAAGGTCAAGTTGGTCCTGACCCGGCTTACCACGGCTCATATCAAGCTTAAGACCTCTTGCCTTAAAAGCATCATATCTTTTTTTAAGAGCCTTTCTTTCTTTAATGAGCTCCTCCTGTGTCATATCCTTATAAAGTTTAGACATATTAAAACCCCCATAAAATTATTTTTAATATTTTATCATAATTGAAATATTAATGCAAAATATTTATATAAATTTAAACTTATTATATCATATATCAAAGGTTAATTCCACGGCAAAGCCTACTGATTAAATGTGGTTTTTAATTAAATTTTTATTCATTTCAACTAAAATCTATTATTTTTTCAAAAAAGCCGCTGTATTTATGTTTAAAATTTAATAATGCGCAAAGAATAAAAATGAAGGTGATATATATGAAATATAACGATTTGCCCCTTGGTTTTGTTATGGCCCTTGCACAAAACGAAGATGCAGTAAAGCAATTTGAGCAGCTTGATGAAGGTGCAAAAGACAAATTGATCGAACAAACACATAATGTGAAATCCAAAAAAGAAATGCAGAATTTAGTAAACGGTCTTACCAATTCAGAAATTTAACAATTAATTCTTAATCTTTTGTTATAAAAAATCCGGTTTAAATCTAAAACTGCAAATAGGAATTATCGTAAAAACTATGCCCGTAATGCAATTTTTGTTGCATTATGAGCATTTTTTTGTTAATATTTTTATTAAGAAGAAATCAAGCAAATCAGATATACTCCCATATTACAGGGAGAAACGGTATTCACAAAAAGGAAGAAAATTATGTTTGTAGATATAGCTAAAATAAAAATCAAAGCCGGTGACGGCGGTGCAGGAGCAGTTGCCTTTCACCGTGAAAAATATGTAGCTGCCGGTGGACCTGACGGAGGTGACGGCGGCAAGGGCGGCGATGTTGTTTTTGTTGTTGATGACAACCTTGCAACACTTGCCGATTTCAGATACAAGCGCAAATATGCCGCTAAAAACGGTGAAAACGGACGCGGCTGCCGCCAATACGGAAAAAAGGCGCCCGACCTTGAAATCAAAGTTCCAAGAGGAACCATAATACGCGAAATAAATTCAGGCGCAATTATGGCTGACATGAGCAAAACCGAAAGATTCATTGCCGCAAAAGGTGGTAAGGGCGGCTGGGGCAACATTCATTTTGCCACCCCTACAAGACAGGTTCCCCGCTTTGCAAAACCGGGAATGCCCGGCGAGGAATGGGAGGTTTCGCTTGAGCTTAAGCTGCTTGCCGATGTAGGACTTTTAGGCTACCCGAGTGTTGGCAAATCCAGCCTCATATCTGTAGTCAGCCAGGCAAAGCCTAAAATCGGTGATTATCATTTCACCACACTTGTACCGAATCTGGGTGTTGTTTCAATGGGTGAAGGCAGCTCATTTGTTATTGCAGACATCCCCGGACTGATTGAGGGTGCAAGCGACGGCGTGGGATTGGGCCATGAATTCCTGCGCCATGTTGAACGCTGCAGACTGCTTGTGCATATTGTTGATGTAAGCGGATTTGAGGGAAGAAACCCGATTGAGGATTTTGAAAAGATTAATGAAGAGCTTGTAAAATTCAATCCCGAGCTTGCAAAGCAGCCTCAAATTGTGGCTGGCAACAAAATTGATATGGCGGAACCCGAGCAGATTGAAGCATTCAAGAATTATGTTGAAGAAAAGGGATACGAATACTATTCTATCTGTGCACCTATATCCGAGGGTACACAGGAACTTATGAATGCTGTATGGAATAAGCTGCAGACTCTGCCTCCTATCAAAGAGTACGAGGTTGAAGAAATACCATTTGAATCCCTGATTAAGGACGATAACGGATTCAAAATCACCGTTGTTGAGGATAACTATTATATGGTTGAGGCAAACTGGTTCCCAAAAGTGCTTAAGGGCATTGACATTGAGGATTACGAGGCTTTGCAGTATATGCAAAGGGTTCTTGAAAAAAGCGGAATTTTTGATGCACTTAAAGAAAAAGGAATTCAGGAGGGTGACATCGTTTCACTCTATGACATTGAGTTTGAATATGTGCCTTAATAAAGCGTATTAACCTGTATTTTTAGTTTTACAAGCGAGAGCAAAATATGAGATTTGTAGATAAAGAAATTAAAGCAAAGCAGTTGAGTCCGCTTAATCTTGCATTTATCGGCGACTGTGTTTATGAAATGCTGGTACGTGAAACCCTTGTTGCAGATGCCAACCGCCCTGTAAATGATTTACATAGTGAAAGTGTAAAATATGTATCTGCCAAGGCACAGACCGAAGCATTTGAAAAGATCAAAGACTTACTTACTGAAGAGGAAGCCGCAATCTTCAAGCGCGGAAGAAATGCCAAGGTGGGTCATTCCCCAAAAAGTGCCACTGAAGGAGAATACCATTGCGCCACGGGTGTTGAAGCTCTGTTCGGCTACCTTTATCTCACTGAACAGCTTGACAGAATAAAAGAGTTGTTTGCAGTTATCAATGGGGTAAATTGTGTACAATAATCCATTCACACAATAATACCATAGACATATAGTTTATTTTTCAAAATAAATGCTTGACAAATGAATTGTGTTGTTATATAATAAATCACGCTGATGGGAGCATAGCTCAGCTGGGAGAGCATCTGCCTTACAAGCAGAGGGTCACAGGTTCGAGCCCTGTTGTTCCCACCATTAAAGACAGTAACATCAAGTTGCTGTCTTTTTTTATTGCTGCAAAATTAATAAACGGCTCGAACCTTGTGAAGGTTTTTGCGTTAATAAAATAGTCCTGTGGACTGTTTTTAGCAAAAAACACGAGGGCGGTACCGAAATGCTCTGCATTTGGGTGACCGAGTGA
>JAAGKN010000809.1_pt1 | contig 51602 bp, 44 predicted proteins | sample 6206371 | NCBI WGS metagenome assembly JAAGKN01 (sample SAMN11533720, study PRJNA540317) | gut metagenome | isolation source: fecal pellets from male and female animal of same cohort | host: Peromyscus leucopus | place: USA:CA | collected 2017
TAAAGCACCCTGCTGCACTTGGCGGCAACCTTTGGGTCGTGGGTAACGCACATAATTGTAGTACCGTCACGGTTAAGTGAAAGCAGCTCGTTCATTACTTCATCAGAGCTTGAACGGTTGAGCGCACCTGTTGGCTCATCGGCAAAGATCATCTTCGGAGAATTTATCATGCTCCGACAAATACAAGCCCTCTGAAGCTGTCCGCCCGAAACCTCGTTAATATCATTGTCGCCAACATCATCAATACCAAGCCTGCGCATGAGCGTTCTGCCACGCTCCTCGGTCTGCCTGCGGCTCTCTGTATTCTTTTTCGACTTTACCGCAGGAAAAATAATATTATCAAGCACCGAAAGATTTTTCATCATGTACATCTGCTGAAAAATAAAACCCATTTCATCAAGTCTGAGTCTTGCAAGCTCCTTATCTCTAAGCTTTGCCGTTTCCCTGCCGTTAAAGAACACCTTGCCCGCAGTCACTCTGTCCATTCCCGAAACGCAGTAGAGCAGTGTACTTTTACCTGAGCCGGAGGGTCCCATGACCGCTACCATTTCACCCTCGCTGATCGTCAGGTCGATGTTTTTTAGTACATTGTTCTGGTGCTTGTTCACGATGTATGTCTTGCAAAGTCCCTTTGTCTGTAAAACCGTATTCATTGTAAAATCCTCCTTATTCGATAGAAGCCGTATCGCTTGCCTTGATAGTTTTTGTGTAAAGCGCGGTCAGATACGAGCCTATAACAGTAACGCCTATGAGAATTGCCGGGCAGATTACAAATATTTCTATCGGGTCAAAATCGCATTTCAAGCCTGATACATCACCGACCATGTTACCTACCCAATTCATCATTACATTGCTGATTGGCATAAGCACTGCCGAAGAAACGATACAGGCAATAAGCGATACGATTACAAATCGCAGTGCATGCTGCAACAATACTGCTGTTAGGAATCCCCACCGCTTTCATAAGTGCAATCTCGCTCTTTTCCTTTGAGATGAATGAACGCTCCATAAGTATGACAATCATTGCCGTAACAATGACGGTAATGATCATCATAATCTTCTTGATAGCGTTCAGCGTGTCGGACATTCCCGTAAAATTATTGATGAAGTCCGAGGTCGAATACACCTTGTCGGTTTCGAGCAAGTCTTTGAGCTTTTCAATGTTTTGGTTTATCTGCTCCTTGTCGGGACTGCCGTCAAAGTGTATCTGTACACCCATCACGTTGCTTGCCGCCAGATGTCCGAGGTCAAAATTTTTATATAGAAAAGCTTGGCTGATGAACGAGGAGTATGTTCCCGTGATAATAAACTCATACTCTTTCTCATTGATTACTGCCGTTACCCTGTCGCCGATTTCTGCACCCAGGTTATCGAGGGTACTTACCGTTACGGCGATCTCGTCCGTCTTCTGTGGAGCGCTGCCTTTGTCTACAGAAAGAGTATCATTTGTTTCGCCTTTCATGACGCGGAAATTAATCTTTGCTGTTTTGTCTTCGTGTGATGTTTCAAGCTGTGCGCCTATCGTCATTGTGCATTTACCCGGCATTCCGTTATCGGCAAGGAGTTTTTCGGTAGCTGCGATGATCTGCTTATGCGCACTCTGATCTACCACGACCTCTCCCATTATTTCAGTATCTATGATATGTGCTTCACTTGAGGGTACATCGAAGAAGCGCAGTATCTTTTCACTTTTGAGTGTTAACGCAAAATTTGACATGATCGTCATCAGCAGTAAACAGAGCGTAAACACAACTGTTATAATAGAAAACTGCTTTGGTGAACTCAGCACGTCGTTGACCGAGAGAAATGCGGTTGACGGAAGCTTTGAGCGACCTAAGCGCAAAAGGCTCCTTTTTCGGAAACGCTCGCCCGTCTGCCCGTTTCTTACCGCGTCAATCGGCGAGAGTTTGTTTACTCTGCGTGTGCAGCTATAGCAGAACAGCAGGATAATGATAACTACCGCCGCAGAGCTTAAAATCCCCATAAGAGTGCCGCTCTCGCTGCTGAGAACCATATTTCCCGATACGGTTTTCATCATCATATCCCCGAGAGGAACAGAACAGAAATATCCTATCAGTGTACCGACCACGGCGATGGCAAGATACTTGACGATATACAGGCTTCTTATACTGCCGTTGTCGATACCGACTGCCTTCATCACACCGATCTCACGAAATTCCTCGCTTATTGTAAAACCTATCGTGAAACGCAGCACCACAAAGGCTGTGAACATCAGCACGACGCTGATTATCATTAAGATATAAGCCGAAAGCATATCATAGAGATAAATACTCTTACTTTCTTCCCGTGTGTTGACAAATACACGGTCATAGCTCTTTGCAAGTTCCCTTATTTCATCAACATCTGATGTATTTATATAAAGCTGCTTGTAATTCAGGATATGAGTTGCTTCGTCCTTGTCAAGATAGTCATAGTCAGCAGAGTTTATGATACAATATGGAGAAGCAGTGTTTCCCGAATCGAAGAGCGCACCCTTGAACTGCCCCATAAATCTCAGCGTAAGATGGCTGTCACCGATATCAAGCTCCACCTCGTCGCCCTCTTTTATATCAATGTCCTGTAAAAAATTAGTGGTGGCATAAAAGCAGCCCTTGTCCACGCTTTCAATAATGTTATTGTTCTCATCGAAATAGTTGACAGCCATTTCACTATCGGAGATTAAATCGGCGGTATTCGTGAAATTATCAAGTTTCTTTCCGTTATGCTTGAAATACTTTGAGCTGGATACACACAGCCAATGCTCGGTCCTTATCTCCTTAACGGAGGCAAGCTCCCCAATCTTTTCCCCAAGATCGTTTTCCCCACTGGTCAGCCCATCACGGTGACATCGGGAACATTCGCTACATCGAAATAATGTTCAATACCGCCCGTCACGGCTATAATGTTGTTCACCGCCGCCGCTGCAAACATTGAGCATAAAATGACAAACAGCAGCAGGATAATATTCATGGTCTTTTTTCGTTTCAGATCTTTTTTAAGTATCCTCCAGAACATAGTTTATACCTCTTTTCTTGCGTTTTATTTTCTCTATGTTCTGATTATAACATAAAAATTCTTAACAAGTCTTTAACTTTTGACAGAAAATGAAAAAAATAAAGAGCAATTTTCTATCCCTGCAATATTTATCGCTGCTCCGAAGCTTGAGCTTTCTTGCGTTAATTTTTTCCTGACTAAGACAAATGAAAACAGCAACAAAAAAACAAGCTATCCTTGCCCGCACTATAAACGGGAAGGAAGCCTGTTTTCGTTTTGGATTACTCTGCTCCAATCAGCTCAAGCTGTTCAAATTCTTCATCTGATATCATATCAAAAAAGCGATCGTAAAAGGGAAAAGTCTTTGACATATCCATGACAGTCACCCTGGCGCCATGTACCTCACCCTTTATTTCTCTCCACTGCTCATCCGCAGCTGCGCGTTCACCAGGCCATAGTAAATCCCCTGCTTTTCCAGCAGTTCGTTGTGAGTGCCAATCTCGGCCACGCCGTGTTTGTCGATGACCACCAGACGGTCCGCGTCCCGCAGAGTGGACAGACGGTGGGCGATGGCAAAGGTGGTTCTGCCCTTTACCAGACGATTTAGCGCCTGCTGAATCAAAAATTCGCTCTCCGTGTCCAGCGCCGATGTGGCCTCGTCCAGAATCAGTATCCGGGGATTGTTCAAAATCGCCCTGGCGATGGCAATGCGCTGCCGCTCTCCGCCGGACAAATTGTAGCCATGCTCGCCCACATAGGTGTTGTAGCCATCCGGGGTCTTGCAGATAAAGTCATGGGCATTGGCCGCCCTGGCCGCCATAATCACCTCCTCCAGAGTGGCGTCCTGCTTGGCAAAGCGAATGTTGGCCAGGATGGTGCCGGAAAACAGGAAAGTTTCCTGCAGCACCACGCCAATCTGGGAATGCAGGCTTTCCATCTGCACGTCCCGCAGATCATAGCCATCCAGCGTAATCCTGCCCTGATCCACATCATAGAGCCGCATAATCAGATTGATCAGCGTGGACTTACCCGTACCGGAGGCTCCCACCAGGCCGATCATCTCCCCCGGCTTTACCTCAAAAGAGATATGCTCCAGCACCGGCTCATAGGTCTGATAGCCAAAGGACACATCCTCAAAGGTAAATGCCCCCTCTATGGGAAATGCCTTGCTCTCCGCCTTGTCCGCCAGCATAGGCTCCTCGTCCAGCACATCGTAAATTCGGTTTAAGCTGGTCAGCATCTGCATCACTTCTCTGGGCAGATGGGTCATCCAGCTAAGTGGTCCGAACAGATAGCCGCTGTAAGTCACAAACTGCACCAACTGACCCACACTCATGCTGCCGTCCAACACTTGGATACCGCCGAAATAGATGGCGATATAGGTGCCCACACCCAGCAGAAAAGTCATGATGGGGAAAAAGACGGCCCAGAAGGTCTCATTCTTTTTTTGTATGGCGGCAAAAGCCTTTGTTTTCTCCGTAAATCTGGCGCTCTCCCGCTCCTCCTTTCCAAAGGATTTGACGATACGCATGCCGGAAAGAATATCCTGCAAATTGCTGCTTAAGTCATCCGCCCGCAGCCATTGCTTGTGAAAAATGGTGTGGATATGATGCCAGAACATTCGGATAATCACCAGTACCGCCGCCACAAACACCAGGGAAAGCAACGTCATCTTCCAGCTGATAATCAGCATCATCACCAGGGACACGATCATTGTCACCAGCGTAGAGAACATATCTCCAAACACATCCTCCATAAAAATACGAATCTGCTTGGTATCTCTGGACACCCGGTTCATCAACTCACCGGGTTTGCGGTTGTTGATAAAGGACAGGGACAGCACCTGAATCTTGTAGTACAGCTTGGCCCGCAGGCTCATACTCAGGGAGGCCCCCAGCTTGACGCAGAGCCAGTAGCGGTAAATCCAGCAGATCATCCCACCCACCGTCAGCACAAAAGTCAGGCCGATAAAGAGCCACAGGTCTTTCGTGGTTCCCTGACCGTTAGCCAAAGCGTTATCAATAAAGTATCTCTGTACCATGGGGTTAAACATATTGATTCCCGCCAGCAGCACCAGCAACAGGGAAATGGCCACCAGCTTGCCCACAAAGTCTCCGCACAGGGCCATAAACTTTTTCAGTATTTCAGATTTTCCGTCACAGTACATGCACTTGCTGGTCCCCGGCAGAGCGCGGCCGCATTTCTCACAGTATTTCTCGTATTCCCGGCTCTCTACCCGGCTGACCATCTTGGTATTTTTCCCTTCCTGTATGGCCTGAACCAGAGTCTGGGCCCCCCGGACCGCGTAGGCCACCCGGATAATATGGCGCATGGAGAACCGGGCTATGCATTCCGGCAGGCCCTCCCTGGGAAATACGGTCACAATGCCGCAGCCCACCTGATGCTCACATTTTATTTTCTCGCAGTCCGCCAGCAGATGCTCGGAGGTCTTTTCCTCCCCCCGCAGCGTCATCAGACGATCCTCTGTCACGACAATCCAGGTCTGGTCCGTGTAGCTGACCTGGGCGCTGTGGCCCCTATTATCAAAGGCCAGGTCCACCGGAACGCAGTACCAGATAGTCTCGCCGTCACGCAGAGACAGGGCCTGCTGCTGGGACTCCTTTAATGTGTATAATAGTTTCATGAATAGTTACTCCTTATTAGATAAACAAGTCCAGTTTCTTCCGCTCCATCACCGTCAGAGCATAGATATCCGGCAGTTCATAGCGGTTTCCGTCAATGTCCGTAATCTGGTAGCGGGCGTCGCCCAGAGACACCACAGCGTCACCGCCCATATGTGTGGTAAAGCGGCAGCTGCCAAAGTCCGTCTGCACATGCCAGTAGGCATAGCCGTACTCGTCCTTGACATCCATAACCTTGCGGATCACAGGCATAAAATAACGCAGTCGCACCTGCTCCTGAATCATATCCTGCACATCCTCCGGCATATCCTTCAAAAACCGGATCATCCCAATCTCCTTGGCCTTCTCATCCGCCTCCCGGATGGAAATAAACTCCTGAGGGTTGGTCAGCGGAAAGGTGAGATAAACCCCCACCCGGTCATAGGTCTTTTCCCCAAACTTCAAGGACAAAAATCCCCCCTCTGTGCGGGAAAAAACCGCATTCTCTGCCGTCATCAGACGCATCTGCAGCACTTCCTCCGACTCCCTCTTCAAAGCCTCCTCGTCGAACTCCTGCAAATCCAGCAGGTCTGGCATACCATTTTCTCTATTGTCTTCCATATAATATACGTTCCTTTCTTAATCACACACTACTCGGTCAAGCCCTGACTCACACCACCCGGCTCAATCCTTATCCCATACAGAACACTCTGCGGGACCCGACTTTCACCACCCGGCTCAATCCTTATCCCATACAGAACACTCTGCGGGACCCGACCCTCACCACCCGGCTCAATCCTTATCCCGTGAAGAATATCCCCCAAGGGATATTCTTCAGGAGTTGGTTAGTACTTCTTAGGCGGCGTACTTTGCCGCCTTAGAAGTACTTCCTACTCCAAGCCTCGCATCGCCAGCGCTTTCGTCTGCAACTCACTCAATTTATAGAAGGTCCCCTTCATAGCCATCAGTTCCTCATGGGTCCCCGACTCCGTCACCCGGCCGTCATCTAACACAATCAAGTGTGTTGCGTTGCGCAGGGTAGACAGACGATGGGCGATGGACAGCACCGTCCTGCCCTTTTCCAGCTGCTCCAGCGACTTCTGAATCGCCAGCTCCGTCTCCGTGTCCACCGCCGACGTGGCCTCATCCAGAATCAGAATTCTGGGGTCCGCCAAAATAGCCCTGGCAATGGAAATCCGCTGTTTTTCCCCGCCGGACAGCGACCGGTTAGAAGAACCCAGAATCGTATCATACCCCTGGGGCATTTTACAGATAAAGTCGTGGGCGCTGGCCTGTATAGCCGCCTGGATAATCTCCTCCCGGGTGGCCTCCGGTCTGGCGTAAGCGATATTCTCCGCCACTGTGCCCATGAAAATATAAGTCTCCTGAGATACCATGGACACATTTTTTCGCAGTTCCTTAAAGCCGTACTGTTTTACATTGACGCCGTCCACCAGCACCTGTCCCTCTTCCGTGTCATACAGTCGGGAAATCAGGTTTACCAGCGTGGATTTTCCGGCTCCGGAGCGGCCCACAATTCCCAGTACCTCCCCAGCCTCCACATGGAAACTCACGTCTTTCAGAATGGGCTTGTTAGGCTCATAGCCAAAGGTCACATGCTCCAGAGTAATCTCTCCCCGCATCCGCTCCGGTCTTATGGGATGGGGAACCTCCTTGACCTCCGGCACGGCGTCCACAATCTCAAAGAGCCGCTGGGCTGAATTCATGGCATTGGTATACCAGCGGATAATTCTGGACATAAACTCCAGAGGCCCCTTTAACTGACCCACATAACCGCTGAACGTGATCAGCAGGCCCAGCTCCATATTGGAACCACTGATAATCAGCGCACCGCCCACTGCCCATACCAGGAACGTCAGCATATCCTCCACGAAAATGTACAGCGCGGAGAATTTACAGTCATATCTGGACACATCCAGCTCTGCATCCCGCACCTTGTTATTATTTTTACTGAAACGGGTCATCTCCTGGTCTTCCTGACCGAAGGCCTTAACCACACGGGCCCCGGTGAAATTCTCGTTCATCTGCCCGTTGAGCCTGCGGTTGGCCCGGTGACGCTTGCCGTAGTAGTGCCACAGCCTGGGCATCAGCAGATAACTGATGAAAAACAAAATGGGCATCAGCACCACCGAGGCCAGCGCCAACAAAGGGTTTAAAATAAACATGATGATACAGGTGGCGATAATCGTCCCCACATTGATAAAAAAGTAGGGGATACCATCAATAAAAAAGCTGGAAATCTCCTCCGCGTCATCGGATACACGAGTCATCAAACCGCCGGTCTGTCTCCGGGTAAAAAAGCTGATAGACAGCTTTCCCATGGAATCAAAGACCTGGCTCTTTAACTTTGCCACCACTTCAGGGGCAATGTGGGCCGTAAGGACACCCTGCAGAATGCCCAGCCCCTGTAACAGTACCTTGGTGCCGATCATCACCACCACCAAAATCCCCAGCGCCAGCACAAAGCGCCCTGCGGGCAAATGCAGCATGGCCAGAAACTCCTCATCCTTTTCCAGCACCTTATCATACAGCACCGTGCCGCTGAGATAGGGCCACACCAGATTCAGTCCCGCCGTGGCCAGATAGCAGAACATCATAACGATGAGTCTCAGCTTATAGGGCTTGAAATAAGACACCACCCTGAGTAAAATGGAGCCTTTATCCATGCACTTAGGGCAGACCTTGCGCTCCTGGTCCGGGTAGATCATGCCGCACTTGGGGCAGCATTCCTTTCCCCGTTTCACGTCCAGGTCCTCCTTGGTGATCTCCTCTTTCTTCTGCATTTTCTCCAGGAGGCGACCAATCCGCATAAAGGCTTCCATCCTGGTGTTGGAGAACTGGCACAGATATCTGTCCACCCCGCCGATGCGTCCCATCAGAATGCCGGTGCTGACCTGCCGGATCACCTCCAGCTTTTCCACATCTGCCAGATCATACAGCACCACCGCAGGCTCCTCCATGCGTTTCTCCTGCTCCAGAGACCAGCTGTTATATCCACCCAATCGGTACTCCTGTTTTTCCATATAGGGATATCTGGCTACAATCAGCTTTTCCCTGGTAAGCGCCACGATGGAGTCCGCAAACCGCTGCTCCTCGTCCAAATCTCCCGTGGCGGCAAATATCACATCTTTTTTGTCAATGCCATACTTCTGTATGACATTCGTAAAACTTCCCGGTAAATTCATTTCTTCCTCCGCTCACTATTACCTCTGCTCCCGAATGCATCTACAGACGCAGAAAAGGCATAACCTACAAATGTATGTCATGCCCTCAGTTCATCTATATATGCCATGCGTAAATATTCACTTACGCATTTGCGTGCCGCCACAGCCTATCAGCCCGGCAACACCGCATACCCTCGGGAGACAATACCATTCATATCATGATTGATTCGCTTAACATTAAATACCTTTCTGAACATCTTGATTGCCTCCTTTCCTCTATATTTTGTTCCTGTTTTTCGCTACATGTAGTACTATAAACGCTTTTCCATCATCTGTCAACTACTTTTTGAGTTGAGTTTCTTCAGACATATCTCCCAGCCTGCGTTTCAAACATTTTAGCGTATATGCCATTGTTCTTCATTAGCTTGTTATGGGAACCCTCTTCAGCCACCTTACCGTTTTGAATCAAAATAATCCTGTCCGCCATTTTAGTTGTGGATAACCTGTGAGAAATAAGGACAATCGTCCTCTTCGGCAGCATATGGAACACAAGCTCATTAAACTCACTTTCCGCTTTAGGGTCCAACGCGCTCGACGGCTCATCCAGAATCACCATTCTTTTATCACTTAACAGTACTCTTGCCAGTGCCAGTTTATGCTTTTGTCCCCCTGAGAATACTACACCGTCTCCATTGAATTCTCTTGAATAATCGCTGTTTCCCTGATCAGGCAAACGCTCCACCACATCACTCAGCCCGGCCATATTAAGCGCCCTGTCCAAGCATGCGCCATCCGCTTTTAGGTCAACAATATCCATTTTGACGTTCTCATACAGCGTCAACGCAAATAGCTGGAAATTTTGAGCTAATATACCGCATATATTCTTTCGATAGAACTCCACGTCATAGTCCTGAATATCAATTCCATTTACCAGAATTTTACCACTGTCAGGATCATACAGTCTCAGCAAAAGCTTAACAAGCGTACTCTTTCCGGCTCCATTGTTGCCGACAATTGCCACTTTTTCATTCGCATTGATTTTTAAATGCAATCCATCCAGAATTTTATGTTCTCCGTCATAGGAGAAAGACACATCGACAAACTCAATCGTGATCGGCGTATCGGCATTGTTTTTCAGACCCTTATCCAATACGATGCTGTTTTCAATTTCCATGAAATGAATGAACTTCTCGATATATATGCTGTTATTATGCAGCTCTTTTATCGAATCGACAAAATGATTCATGTTTCCTTTTATTGTACCGTAAGCATTCCACAGAGCAGTCATTACATCAAAAGTATATGCGCATTTCACAAGCACCATATAGGCAAGATAAAATAATGTCACAAAATCTCCAAGGATTTTCTTCATCAGATTATCACCGGAGCAAACAACCGCCTTTTTTACTCCGTAGGCGGTATGAATCTCCATAAGCTTTTTTGAAGAAAAGTGCAGCTTATCAAGCAAAATACCGCCAATATTTGTCATCTTAATGTCTTTGGCGTTTTGCCTTAAGAAAAATATGCGGTTTACATAGTCGATTTCTTTATTATAGGGCATCGTTTTGTTATAAATTTCACCGTTCATTTGATTAAGCTTACTCTGGTACAAAAAGGAGAGAACGTTAATCACAACCGCCAGAACAAAAACAACAAAATCCAAAGAACTGATAATATAAAACAACGAGAGCAATACCGATCCGTTTTCAATCAAATTGACAAAATTCCTGTAAGTGTTCCAGGCCCTTTCATTTGATTCACTGTTGGCAGCAACCAGATCGCTATAATACTTCTGGTCGTCATAGCATCTAAGATCGATGGAACCGGACTTCTCGAACATCATTTTCGTAAAAACACGATTGACCTTGATTTCCGCGCTTTTCGTCAGACTATTATGAAAGATTCCCTCTATGACGGTATTAGACAGAAGCACCAGCCCATAATATACGCACGTCGCAACAAGCAGCTGCGTCAACGTTTTCTGTAACTCTTCCGGATGCGCAGCAGCAAATTCCACCGACTTAACAATATATTGTATAAACAGAACATTTCCTACCGTATTGAACAATACACTTCTGGCTACGATCAGCAATGCATAGCCAACAGAATACAACGGAACTGCTCTAAAAAATATTTTCAACATATACAGATTATTATGTATTACTTTTTTCATGAAACCCTCCTTACGCATTGTCTCTATAGTATTTCGCCTGCAAATTGAACATCTCCGCATATTTTCCGTTTTGCAGGATCAACTCATCATGCGTCCCCTGTTCGACAATCTGCCCCTTCTCCATGAAGTAAATTTTGTCTGCTATTTTAGACGCCGAAAATCTATGAGAGATGTAGATAACTGTCTTATCTGCCAAATAACTGTTAATCGTCTCAAAAATTTCTTCTTCTGCAACAGGATCAAGCGCGCTGGTAGGCTCATCCAAAATGTAGAGCTGTTTCTCCGGATTGATAAAAATTCTCGCAAGCGCCAGACACTGGCACTGACCAATGGAAAGCATCTCACCCGAATCAGATAATTCATGGGTCAACTGTGTGTTGAACCCGCCTTCATAATTGTCTATCTTTTCTCTCAGATGAAGCGCATCCATAACATTTTGCATTTCTTCATCCGAATAAACCTTCGTATCCATCGCGATATTTTGGCCGATGGTCGCTGCATACACATTGATGTCCTGAAAAACAATCCCATATTTGCCGCGATAGTTCTCTACATTGTAATCACAAATATTCTTATCATTATAAGTGATGCTGCCCTGCTCCGGATCGTACAGGCGCAAAATCAGGTTGATCAGTGTGGATTTTCCCGCTCCATTGTACCCAACCAATGCTATCTTTTGTTTCGGCCGGATTTCCATACATATATCTTTCAAGATATAATGATCACTTTCTTTATATTTGAAATATAGATGATCTATCTTCATTCCGCTGAAAGATACATCCACCATTTCCTCCTTGTGCGATACAACCTTCGATTCATACCGGTAAAACGCGTTGAATTTGTTTAAGTACATAGTATCATTCAAAATACCGGTAAAGCACCTTATCACCGAAGACGCCCTCCAGGTAAACTGCGCGATCGCCCCCATCAAAGGCAGAAACATTGCAATTGTTACCGTTTTATCAACGACTATTCTATGTATCGAGATGAGCGTTGTGACACAGGATACAATTCCAAATCCGAAAAAGACCTGAGCGCTGTCAAGCATTGTTATTTTTCTGTAATACTTTTTAAGAAGTGCTTTTAATCCCCCAAATGCATCATCCAGCATTTTATTGAGAACGTTTTTTACATTCGTGGTTCGCAGCTCCCCAGCGTATTCTGCCTGAATGGAAATTCTTTTTATATAATCATATTTTCGTTGATATTTTAAACTCTCATTCGTATAACGATACTTGTACTTATTAATAACAGGTTCAAAAAACAATCCTGTCAATACAGAGATAAGTGATATCATTACAATGACAAAATCAATCTGGGCAAAATATCCGATCAGCACAATAACACAGCAGGAATGGGAAATGAACTGGGCTATGTTATTTAAGATGCTGTTCACTCTGTTAAACAAATCATTTAAGGCAAAAGTTACGTTATCGTAATATTCCGGGTTATCAAAGCATTCTATGTCAACTGTCATGATTTTCTTATATATCATATTCTTAAGAAACAGCGAGAGTTTGACGTCGCTTTGAGGAATATATGCCTGTTTATAACAGGAATTCAGCATTTCAAATACAATGTTGACTATAATAAAAATAATTAATACCTTACCGATCGTGGCAATGCTTTTCCCTTTTTCCACCGCGTCCATAAAATATGCAAAAAAGAACACATTGTAGAATATTGCGAATAAATCATTGATAACTGTAAAGCATATATTCAGCCCAACCCGTACTGGGGATATCTTGCATATTGTTTTCAGCATAAAAATAACCACCTTTCTTATCCGTTTGAAGTGCGCGCTCAAAAATCATAGCACAAGGAAAAAAGGTGGTGTACAAATAGAAGGTTTTAAGTTTTTAAAATATATTCTCCATCTCTGTTTTCAGTTCACAGAGCTGTAAAGCTTTCTCCCGCAGGTGCAGCAATTCCTCCAGATAACGGTCAGAACGATAGCGCAGCTCTTCGCTCTCCTGAGGACTCAGCAAAAGTTTCTCCGCGCTTTTCGGCTTACCGTCGTCCCACTCCTGCATAAAGCCTTTAATTGCCATCATACTGTATCCCGTATCCAAAAGCAGTCGTATTACATACATACGGTTTAGAAGTGTCTGCCCGTAGAATCTCTTTTGATAGGGTTCCTGCTGACCCAGCAGACCGTTGCGCTCCCAGTTGCGGATGGATTCCTGCGTCACGCCCACCATGGCTGCGGCCTGCTTTTTGGAGTAGCGGCTGCCCTCCCCTGTCTCCTGTTCCATCTGGTTCATGCAGATGGATATGGCATTGCGTGTGCCGCTGATATCCTCCTCCACTGCCCTCAAATAATTGGCGGCTGCCTCTCCATAAGCAGCTATATCCCATCTGACACTGGTCTCCAGAACTTTCCGGCTCTCCCTGCGCAGCCGCCGATTCACAAAACCGCCGAACACAAGCCTGCAAATACGAATCTGATAGATATGCCGTCTGCGATAAAGCCGATAATTGTTGGAAGTCCGCTCTACCGGACCCACAAAACCGCACTTTTCATAGAACCGGATGGTTCCCGCTTTCACCCCTGTGAGCCTTGAAAGCTCACCAATCCTGTAGGTTGAATTGCTCGTGCTGCCCTCATCTGACATGGTAATATCCTCAATCACTTTCTATTTCCGTTGGCTGGGTTGTCCAGCACTTCATCTGTCAGGCTTCCTTCTCAAATTGTGAGTAATATATCTCCTGATATACCTCGCAGTCCTCCAGCAGCCGCTCGTGAGTGCCCATTCCCACAATCATACCATCGTCCAGCACGATAATCTGGTCCGCATGACGGATCGTAGAGGCACGCTGGGACACGATAAAGGTGGTTGTGCTGCCCTCCACCTCTTTCAGGGCCTGCCTGAGTTTGGCGTCCGTAGCATAGTCCAATGCGGATGCGCTGTCATCCAGAATCAATATCTCCGGCTTTCTGACCAGCGCCCTGGCAATGGTCAGACGCTGCCGCTGTCCGCCAGAGAGGTTCTTGCCGTTCTGGGCAATCTCGGCATCCAACTGTCCCTCCTTGCCCTCCACCACTTCCCGGCCTGGGCAGTGTCAATGGCCTGCCACAATTCCTCGTCCGTGGCATCGGGCTTTCCCCACTGCAGATTGCTGCGGATCGTTCCCTTGAAAAGCACTGCTTTCTGAGGCACTACGCCGATACGGCTGCGGAGTTCCTGAGCCGGTATCTCCCGAATATCCTGTCCCTCCAGGCGGATAATCCCTTCCGTAGCAGGGTAAAAGCCGGGAATCAAATTCACCAGGGATGATTTGCCGGAGCCTGTTCCACCGATAATGCCGATGGTCTGTCCTCTCTCCACCCTAAAATGCATATCCTGCAAAGTTTTGTCTCCCGCTCCCTGATAGGTCAGCGATACATGGTCAAATTCCAGATAGGGCGCCGCCCCGGATTTTTCCGCTCCGTCTGCCATGACTTTGTCCTGAGACATTCCATATACCTGCACCGTTTCCTCTCCCGTGGGTATCTCCAGCACTCCGGCCACACGATCCGCGCAGGCCAACGCCTTGGTGATGGTGACGATCAGGTTGGCCAGTTTCACCAGCTCCACCAGAATCTGAGACATATAATTAATAAGCGCCACTACCTGGCCCTGCGTCAGATTGCCAATATTGACCTGCACCGCCCCGGTATAGATCAGTGCGATAATCGCGCCGTTTACCACCACATAGGTCATGGGATTCATGACGGCGCTGATTCTTGCCACAGCCGTCTGCAGGTGGGACAGCTTGTTATTCTGCTCCCGGAACCGATTCTCCTCCATCTCCTCCTGATGGAAAGCCCGGATCACGCGCACGCCGGTAAGATTTTCCCTGGTGATGCCCAGCACCTTGTCCAGAGCGCTCTGCACCTTTTTGTACATGGGCATGGTAATCATCATCACGCCAAAAACCACCAGCGCCAGCAGAGGAATGGCCACCACGAAGATCAGCGCGCTCTTCACATCAATGGTAAACGCCATGATCATGGCGCCAAAGACAATAATCGGAGAACGTAAAAACAGCCGCAGCACCATGTTCACCCCGGACTGCACCTGATTGATATCGCTGGTCATCCGGGTAATAAGCGTGGAAGTTCCCGCCTTGTCGATATTCGTAAAATTCAGTTCCTGAATATGTTCAAACACCGCCTGCCGCAGCTTGGTAGAAAAACCAACCGCCGCTTTCGCCGCAAAAAACTGCGCTGTCACTGAACTGGCAAGCCCCACCACCGCCAAAACCAGCAGACAAAGTCCCATTCTGACAATATGGCCCATATCCGAAGTGCCGGGAGTGCCGATACCCTTATCAATTATGCTGGCCATGACCAGGGGCACAAACAACTCAAAAAAAGCCTCCAGCAGTTTAAAAAGCGGCGCCAGTACGGATTCCTTTTTGTAATCTTTCAAAAATACGAACAGTCTCTTCATCTTTATACAATCTCCTTGCCGCATACGCATTAGCATCTTTTAACATATTACGCTCCGGCTCATTCTCTGTCAAGCCTTTCTCCGCACACACAGACGCGGTAACCGGATAATCCCCCGTATTCATACAGATGCGCGGGAACGTCCTTTAACATACTGCGCTTTAGCACATCCTCCGTCAAGCCGGTTCCCAGCAGTTTTCCGTAAGCCTCCTTACGGCACCAGAGGGTGTAAAAAAAATCGGCTCTCGATTCCTGTCCCAAAATGGTTTCAAGAATCAGTCGTTCATAGGCCGCCGTTTCCTCTTCCGCAAAGAAACGTTTCACCAGCGAATTCTGATAGAACCTCATCTGCTGAATATCAATTCCCACGGGAGCGTCGCTGACCGCCAGGGCCGCATAATCCCCCGAATGGGACAGATTATAATGCCAGGGCACCTGACGGATATAGGGCTTTCCCTTTGGCCCATAGGCTGCCTGTAACGGCAAAGGCCTGGGAATTCTCTCCACTAATTGAGTAACCGTCAGCTGATTCCAGCAGACGGTTTCCTCCCCTTGGTACTTTTCTTCCGCTTTCCTGCCGGCAAGTTCTTCATATGCCCCATATTGCAGCAGCAGCTGTCCCCCCATACACAGCGCCCTCGCGCCCGGCTGAACGCAGCCTGATGCCTTTTCCTGCTGCCAGAGAGCCAGCTTGTCCCAGCCTGCCGCGTTCTCCGGATTTCCCCCGGCAGATCTGATTTCCTCCATCTGTTTCCGAAGCTCTTCCACGTTCAGCAAATATACCTGAATCATACGGACCTACACCTCCCGAATCAGAAAGCAGTCGTCCTCGTCCATGGCAAGAGTATTGACAAATCCATGCCTCTGATACAGCTCCATGGCGGATATATTGTTCTCCTGGCATCCGATCAGAATCGGCCTGGGGCCAAACTCCCCGTATATGCGCCGAATCACTTCCTCTAGCACATAGGAGCCAATGCCCCGGCGGCGGTAGCCTCTGTCTATGATAAAGCCCATAATCCGATAAAAGGGTCTGCCCGCAATCTGCGGCGGGTCTACCTCCCAGGGGATTCCCTCTCCCATCAGAATGATTCCCACACATTTGCCGTCAAATCTGACCAGGTAGGTGTGGCCTATATATTTATGCTCCTCGCCATATCTGGTCAACTCTATAATGTCCTCCACAGAATCCACAAAGTCCAGGCTGACATCTTCCCGGTCAATGCCCAGGGCCTCCTGCTGGTTTTCTCTGTCCAATATTTCCAACGTTATCACTTTTCTGAGCCGCCTCCTGATTATTGTTAAAATACTTCACATAGAAATACTTATTCAATTTGGGATTGTCTTTGTTTTTTCTGACGAATTCCAATTCAAATCCGCATTTCTCATAAAATACAGGAGCTTGGAATTCACTGGTACAAAGATTTATATTATTAAATCCATAATCCTTGTAATATTCTTCTACCATTTTAATCAGTTGTGTTCCGATGTTTTTTCCCCTATGCTTTTCCATTACGACCAACTCATCAATATACACCTCTGCATAGCAGGTAAAACCCGTTATCGCTCCCATAATTTCGTCGCCTTCTTTTGCCACAAAACTAAATGGCGTAAAGTTGTAAACAACCCCATTTAAGGCTTCATATCTTTCTTGCTCCTCTTCCATTATGTTTTCCAATTTATCACTGGGTTCGACCTTTTTAATAACCATAGAGATTTCCCTTACTCCAACATCCAACTCATACTTTGTACTACTCACACCCAAATAAACGTTCACAAAACGCACATCTGCCCATTTATCACCTTACATGCTCTACAACATCCCCGGTTCACAGTTCCTCATAAGTCCTGTGAAAAATGTTCCTCTCTATGACATAGATATCATGCAGGTCATCCGTACGCACCGCCAGATAGTCTCCCTCTTTTCCCAGCATATATTTCTCCTCATCCCACGCGGTGAAAACCTTCACGCGGTGTTTCAGCTCTGCCGCGTAGATATGCACCTCGCCGCTGGAAACGCAGGCCTTTGCATAGGGAATCAGAGATACGTTTCGCCCCTCCAACACATCCTTGACCATCGGGGCATACTCCCCCGAAAACGCATAAGGAACGTCAAGTTTTTCATAGCTGCGCTCGAATTTCACCCTGTCATTGGGATACACCTCTCCCTGAATCCCGATCATAATATACAAATCCTCACCGATCCGCACGTCCAGGTCCCCCTCCAGCGTGCGTATGCAGACCTTCGTGCCTGCGGGAAAAACCTGCTGGGCCTCCACATAGCCCAGGGGAATCTTTTTCTTTTTATATGCCGCCATGCCGGAGATATCTATGCAGTAATCCTTTGCGTAAATAATCTGAATACCGTCAAAATAGTCCCTCATGCGCCGGATCAGGAAATCATTCACAGAATCCCCCGCACTGCCCCCGCAAGTCTTTTCCTGCGTCTCGCCAAAACGCGGCATGGCCTTCTCCAGCAGTTCCATCTGAATAAAGCCGCCGGCCTTTTCCAGATGCCCGCCGCCCGATCCGATGCCCTCTGTGATAAACTCCGCCAGCTCGCTGGCCTTCACCTCCTTCACACAGCTCCGCACGGAAATCTTGACGCCAAAGGGCTGCACACTGTATACCAGGCAGGTATCCACCGCATCCACCTCCAGCATCAGATCGCTGATCATGCCGAGAATATTCGGATCACAAGGCTCCGCCATAGCCACCGCAAAATGATGCTCCTCATGATAGTGATAATTCATCAGCGCCGCCCCGGCGATTTCCAGCTCCCGCAGAGACAGATTCGCATTGCGGAAATGGACGATGAGACTCCTGTCAAACACTGCGTCGTCCCGCAAATCCTTGTCCAGAGGATGTGAAATCTCCGTGAAATTGCCGGTATCCGTCAAAAGCCCATAGTAGAGAGCTGTAGCCAGCCCCTTATCCCCGTTGATATCCACGCCCTCCAGCCGCAAAAGCTCCCGCACCACGGTGGCACATGCGCCCAGATTGCTCCTGACCTCGCTGAGCGGAGGCAGCGCGGCGCTGACCTGATGGTGGTCAATCACAGCTACCGTGCCTGCCTCAAACCTCGTCACATTCCCCTCGCCGTATTGGCAGTCCACGGTGACCAAAAGCTCCGGGGCCTCCAGCGTCTCCACATGCTCAATGGGAATCTTTAACTCGGTCACCAGAAGCACCAGATTGCTCTTCTGAATATGGTAGCGCCCTCCATAGACAAAACGCACATCCTTGCCCTGCTCTTTCAGATACCTATACACCCCATAGCCGCTGGCCAGAGCATCTGCGTCCGGATTGTCATGGCACTGTACCACAATCGAGTCATAGTCTAAAAGCTCTCTTAATCTCATTTTAACCCCTCTCTGCCCGTCCCCGCGGACATACTAATCCACATTGTACTGCGTCCGCTCAAGCTGTGTCAGCGCCGCATCGCCAAACTGTGCCCGCTCCTCGTCCAACAGCATGGGCAGCGTCATATACGGAAAACGATATAGTGTGCGGTAATCCCTGCAAAACACCGCCCCCTGCTTTGGCAGATAGGCAAGTCCTCTGTCTACCTGCGCCACTCTCTCATAACTCTTCCCGTCGAGAATGACCATGTTCGATGTGGTCACCAGGCTTATTGCTGCGGATTCCTCATCTACGATTGCCCGCTGGATGCCGTAGTACTGCACTGCGGCAATATGAGCAAAATACTGTTCCTGCAGGTCATAGACCCGGAAATAATAGTCATCTCCCTGCAGCATCACACAGTTTCCATCCTCCGAGAATTGAATAAATCTGCTGTTTGCGCTGGCAAACGGAATGGAGGCTATCGTCTCCCGCTTTTCCACATCGAGGATACGCAGATTGCCATCCACACAGGCAGCGGCCAGCAGTCTGCCATCAGAGCTTAATGCCATCGCGCTTTGTGCCCCCACTCCCTGCACCAGTCGGACGCCTTCCATATCAAGAAACTCCTCACTGCCGGTGGACAGATCAATCATACACAGCCCACTGTTCCTTAAATTACAGTATATTCTGCTGCCATCCCCTGAAAGGATACCGCAACAAATTTGTTCTTCTACATCCCCGGAGTATATTGTTTTCCTCTGCCGCAAATCCACCACATAATATTTTCTTCTGTCATACAAAAGCGCCATTGTCCCATTCTGATCGCACGCAATGGACGTCCCGTCCCCATCTATTGTCATCTGTTCCATCTGGGCCGTTTCCACATTATAAAAAGTAATCCTGCCCTTTGAGTCAATATAGAAAAACTGCTTTTCATCCAGAAATCCCGAAACCACATAATATCCTTCTTCGTCCTCGCAGGTCCACTCACCCACAGGGAAATCATCCTCTCCCCGATAAAAGCAGATCGTCTCCTGCTGGGATAGTTCGGAAATTCTCACCCCATAATAGGTCTCCTCTGGAGAATAAACAACCTCCTGCACCGTATGATCAGCGGACATGATTTCTTTTTTTCCATATCCCTCATGGTACTTCATCACAGTCAGCACAGGAGACGCATAGGCTCTCACCACCAGCACACCGTTCTTAATGCTCATGTCCAACACATTCTTGCCGGTTTCAATCCCCAGCGCGGTATAATTGATACCCTTGTTCATATCTACAATGTTGATGGTTCCGTTGCTCTCCGCCAGATAGCCGTAGCAGGAATTTTTCGCCGCCATAAAGGCTTTGATTCCCCCTGTGACCTTTACCTGCGCCGTCAGTTCTCCCGTGGCGGCCTCCCATGTATAGGCGCTTTGATCTATGGTCAAAAGTACCTGATCATAGTAGTTCCCCATCTCTTCATCCTGATAATTTCTGCACCGCAGTTTGGCTCCGGCGGTATCCATCCCCAGAACCTGGTACTCGAATTCCTGCATCCAACTCCGCCCGCCGCTCTCACAGTCAATTTTTTCCACAAAGCCTGTATCCATGTCCCCGGCGGAGATCGTCTGAAAGTCAGGACTCTTGATGCTGACCGCAATCAATCCCCCGTCCCCGCTAAAGCCAACCTCTGACACATAGGAAGCTTCCGTCTCATAGTCCTTCCAGGTACTCCCGGCAAAATCATACACCGTGACGCCGCCTATGTCCTCTTCCTTGCTGTAGGACACGGCAAACTTTGCTTTATCGTCACTGAAAGCGTATGTGCCGCCATAGGCGCTCTCCTGTCCATTCTCCATACTTGCCCGTTTTTTTCCGGTGGTAATATCATAAAAGTCTACAACACTATTGGAGATACAGGCAATGACGCCTGCCTCCACATCCATCTCACAATAGATAGGGGATATCTCCGTCTCCACGCTCCATTCTGTATCACCTGTAAAGGTAACGCTCCGTATCCCATTTTTGTCACAAATCAGAATCCGCTCCCCATACACTATGCTGCTGATCGGAGAGACAATATAACCGCTGTCGTCAAACTGGGGCAGAAGCTTTGTAAGCAGCGCGCCATCCTCCACATTCCACACATAGATCGTTCCTCCCTGATCGATAGACAGGATTCTCTCCCCTGTATCGTCGAAAGCAAACTCCCTCACTGGAAGGTCGTGCTTAAGGCTCCTGTCCATGCCTATGACATTCCCCATGTCATAGCAGCACAGCGCCGCGCTCAGGGCATACTGAGCGCTTGCCACATAAGGCCGGTCCTCCTTTGGCGTGGGCAGCGCCTCCAGGGCCACCAGCGCCGCCGTCTGCCTGTCCCCCTCCTCCAGGAGACTTAAGGCGGCGGACGCCAGATATTTGGACTGATTGACCTGTTTCTGTCTGTAGTTCTCTCGGATCATAGCCGTATTATAAGCGCTGTACGCGCCAAATAATACCCCCGCCGCTGCCACTGCGGACGCCGCGAACATCGCCTTTTTCATGCGGCGCTCCCTGTGTCGCTGCCGCAGGTCATCATAACTGCAATGCAAGAGCGGAGCCGCCAGCCGAATCAGCTCCGTCTTAAACTTGCGGTCCATCTCCCGTCTCGACGCCCCCCGCACATCCGCCGCCAGCGGTTCAACGGGATTCCCATCCTCATCCACCCGGATTCGCTCCGGAAAGGCGTCCTGAGGCTCCCCCTCCACCAAAATGGCAAGAATATGCTCCCTGCCGTGAAAGCCAATAAATGTCTCTATCTCCTTCTGCACCCAATAGGACTCCGGCGTCCGGGGAGAGCAGACCACAATCAGATACTCCGACTGTTCCAGTGCCGAACGAATATTGTCCCCCAGATCGCTCCCTATGGGCAGCTCCTCCTGGTCCCGGAACACACGCTCTATCTTTTTTTTCCCCGTTTTTTGGGTAATTCCCCGGGGAACTTTCAGAGTTTCCAGACCCTTATGAACCTTTTTTGCTATGTACATATCCGGCTCGGTATGGCGGTAGCTGATAAATGCTTCATATTTCATCTCATTGTTCTCCCACTGATGCCTGTCCATGCGTTTCGATATCTTGATTTTACCATCATTGGCGTTAACCGGCAATACAAAAGTAAGGGGAGCTGCAAACACTCATTCGCAACTCCCCGTCTTTGCCTTATACGCTATGATCTTCAAAAGTCTCCTGCTCCGGCAGTTTCACTGTCAGACAGAGTTCCTCCAGTTGTTTCTCATCCACTACATTGGGCGCCTCGGACATGAGACAGGACGCGTCCTTTACCTTGGGGAACGCGATCACTTCACGGATGCTCTCCGCTTTCACCAGCAGCATTACAAAGCGGTCCAGACCGATGGCCAGTCCGGCATGAGGGGGCACACCATACTTGAAAGCATCCAGCAAAAAGCCAAACTGCTCATGGGCCTTTTCATCGGTAAAGCCCAAAGCCCTGAACATCCGCTCCTGCACATCGCTCTGGAAGATACGCACGCTGCCGCCCCCCAGCTCCACGCCATTGAGCACAATGTCATAGGCCTTGGCCCGCACACTGCCGGGGTCAGACTCCAGCCTCTCCAGGTCCTCCTCCATGGGCATAGTGAAGGGGTGATGCATAGCCACAAAACGCTCTTCCTCATCGCTCCACTCAAACTGCGGGAACTCCGTCACCCACAGGAAATTGAACTTATCATTGTCAACCAACTCCAACTGCCTGGCCACCTCGCAGCGCAGGGCCCCCAGCACAGCCCACACGGTCTTTAAGCGGTCCGCCGCAAAGAGCAGCAGATCTCCCGGCTCTCCCTCCATAGCTTTCACCAGGCTCTCCAGCTCCTCCTGACTCATAAACTTGGCAAAGGAAGACTTATAGCTGCCGTCCGGCATCACGGACAGATAAGCCAGACCCTTGGCTCCGTAGCCCTTGGCAAACTCCACCAGCGCGTCAATCTTCTTGCGGGGCATTTCCGCCTGTCCCTTTACATTGATACCCCGAACGCTCCCGCCAGCCTCCAGCGCTCCGGTAAATACACCAAAACCGCAGCCCTTAACGATCTCCGACACATCCGTAAGCTCCATGCCAAAGCGGGTGTCCGGTTTGTCCGAGCCATAACGGTTCATGGCCTCGTCCCAGGTCATGCGCTGGATGGGGAGCTGTACCTCCAGACCGATGGCCTCCCTGCACACCTCCGCCACCATGCGCTCCGTTGCGTCTATCACATCATCCACATCCACAAAGGACATCTCCAGGTCCACCTGGGTAAATTCCGGCTGCCTGTCAGCCCGCAGGTCCTCGTCCCTGAAACATTTGGCGATCTGAAAATATCTGTCATACCCGGAACACATCAGGAGCTGCTTGAAAATCTGGGGAGACTGAGGCAGCGCATAGAAACTGCCCGGATGCACACGGCTGGGCACCAGATAATCCCTGGCTCCCTCCGGCGTGGACTTATTCAAAATCGGCGTCTCGATCTCCAGAAAGCCCTCCCGGCTTAAAAAGGCCCGGATAGTAGTGGCAATCCTGCTGCGCAATATCAGGTTGCGCTGCAGGTCCGGTCTGCGCAAATCCAGATAACGGTATTTTAAGCGCAGCTCCTCCTTGGTCTTGGAGTCCGCCTCAATGGGAAAGGGCGGCGTCTCCGCCTCCGCCAAAATACGCACCTGGGTAGCCCGAATCTCAATCTCACCGGTGGCCAGGTTCTCATTCACCGCGCCGCTGCGCCTCTCCACCTTGCCCACCACAGCGATCACAAACTCGCTGCGCAGCTTCTCCGCCTTGGCAAAATGCTCCGCGCCGCAGTCGCTCTCCTCAAATATAATCTGCAAAATACCGGCCCGGTCCCGCAGATCCACAAAGATAATGCCGCCCTTGTTCCTCTGTTTCTGCACCCAGCCCATAACGGTGACTTCCTCACCCACATTGCCAAGATTAAGCTCTCCACATCTGTATGACCTCTTAAGTCCTATCATTGACTCTGCCATAGTATATCCCTCGTTTTCCGCCCCACAGGGCTGTCATTTTATTTACTTCCCACTCCGGTACTCAGTTCTTCAGCGCCTCCCTGTAGAACTCCACAAACTCCTCATAGCCCTCCGCTGTAAGCTGCTCCTTTTGGAACTTTTTGTTCTTGTTCATACGGGCCACCAGCACCTGACTGCCATCCTGCCGGGCTTCCTGAGCCTTGGCAATCACTTCACACAGCGTCTGCCCGCCCACGCCCTTCTCGATCAAATAGGCTATCTTTTTCGGCGGCTGGGGTACCTTGAAACCATTCTCCATCAGCAGCATAATAATCCGCTCAAACCCAATGGAAAAACCGCAAGCCGGTACATCCTGGCCCGTGAATTTCCCCACCATCTTGTCATATCTGCCGCCGCCGCCGCAGGCCGCGCCAAACTGGGGCATGGAAATCTCAAAAATCGTTCCTGTGTAATAGGACATTCCCCGCACCAGTGTGGCGTCGAACACCATCTTAAAGTCCGCCGCTTTGGTAGCGCTGACGCTGTCCATAATCTCCTGCAGTCCCTGGGCCACCGCCATATCCAGCACACCCTGCAGGGTCTGGGCCAGATAAGCCACCCCGTTTTCCTGCTGCCCCAGCTCCTGATACAGAGCCAGATATTTGTCCACGCAGGTCTTTTCAAAGCCCTTTTCCAACAGCTCCGTTTCCACGCCGCCAAGGCCGATCTTGTCCATCTTGTCCAAGGTGATAAACACGCTGTCATAAGCCTCCTCGGCAAAACCGCTGTAAGCCGCCATGGCTTTCAGAATCTGCCGGTCGTTGATGCGTATTTCAAAACCTTCAAAACCCAGCTTGCCCAAGGTGGTGGTGGTGGCCAGAATCAGCTCGATCTCCGCCAGATTGCTGGCCTCTCCAAAAATATCAATATCGCACTGGGTAAACTGGCGGTAACGCCCTTTCTGGGGTCTGTCTGCCCGCCATACGCTGCCGATCTGTAAAGCCTTAAAGGGAGAGGGCAAATTGGCAGCGTTGTTGGAATAGTACCGCACCAACGGCACTGTCAGATCGTAGCGCATCCCAAAATCCACCACATCCTCTTCCGTGAGCGCATCCGCCACATTCAGTTTCTCTCCCCGCTTAAGTACCTTGAAAATCAACTTTTCATTATCGCCGCCCTGCTTGCTGGTCAAATTTGTGATGCTCTCCATGCAGGGCGTCTCAATAGCCGTAAAACCAAACTTCCGGTAGGTGTCCTTGATCACGCTCTGCACATAGTCCCGAATCTGCATCTCCTCCGGTAAAATATCTTTCATGCCGTGTACCGGCTTTTTAATCAATGCCATGTCTCTCCTCCCTCATCGTTTCACATAGCCAAACCCTTTTCTGCTGATATAGTTTGCAGTAAGGTATTCCATAACGGATTACCTCATATAATCTTAAAAGTTTTATCTCTTGATGTCAACACTTTGTTTAAAACTGATATTGGTTATATTTTTGGTTTTTTCGGAAATAAAAATGGCAGGCTCAGAGCCCTGCCATCATAGACCATGCAAATTCGATTTCTTTTTGTCCGGATTCGATGCCGCATTCAGCAACCTACTGCTTTCCTGTTTTAACTGTTCAGCCTTTGAGTCTATACAAGAGCAGGCTCCTGTTTTTCTATGACAGCTTGTATTTCCTCAATGCTCTTGTTTACGGCAAGCGCTATCTGTTCCATAGTAAAACTATTCATATACATATTCATAATTATTTTTGCAGTTGCCTCATTTGCTGCATCTTCTCTGATTCCTTGACTTAAATTGCACATAACGCTAATATCCCTCCTTACATCGCTTTCTACCGGAATATCATATTCCTTCTCGATAATTGCTAACTTTTCATCTACAGAAAGCTGCTTTGACAGCAGTGTCCCTAACAGACGGTGCAGCTCATACTGTTCATCATGCTCCGGCAGTTCATTTGACAGACCAATCAGAACGATATTCAGCAGATCGAGCCGGCCCTTGCACTGATAATTCCCTATGAGTTTATCATATGCAAGATGCACATGCCCCATACTGTTTTCATCCAAATTCATAAGCACCCAGATACTGAATACACGGCGGATGTCATTATAGCTGGTATTAGCAAAGTCTCGTTCCTTCTGCGAAGATACCAGACGGCTTACATAAAAGACCGCCCTGTTCAGGATATCATACCCTGACGGTTCATCCTTCTGGCTCTCAACATTGACGATCATCTGTGATAATCCGTCTTTCATGCGTACATAAAAAACAATGTCAAACCTTACCAGGCCCTCGTTTAATTCCACATTTTCGGAATTAAAACCAACAACCCGCTTTCCCTTCTCTGCCGGACTTCCTTTCAGGGAGTTCGTCATGCCCGGCTCTACCGGAACCACGCCGACAAGCGGCTCCCCTTCAATATACTGCACCACATCCTTGGGATCCATTCCTTTGAATTCAGCCACCGTATTTACAAGGATGTATGCCAGAATATACTTATGTCCCAGCAGACACTTTGCTTTTTCGTCATACTGGGCGTCTTTGTCTGATGCCCGTACCATGTTCCTGATTTCCGTGTCCACGGAACTCTTATCCATCAGCCATTCCTCCTTCTGTATAGCCGATTACAAAAGGTATATGACCTCACATTCATTATACCCCCGATTTACCCCGGAATCAATCAAATTTTATCAGGTATGCATTCAGAAGAAGAACCTTAAAAATCCTCCAGCAATACCCGTTTCCGCTTTATCATCTCATCGACTCTTTCCAGGTACTGAGCCACTTCTTTCACATTCTCACACCGCTCAATCCGCCCGTCAGGATACACCCTCTTGGTAATCGAACCGGCGCCTAAAGCAACGATGGTCTGTTTCTCCTCCATAATCAGAATGTTGTACAGACCATACTTGCCCTCCCTGGCATAGCCCACGTTCTCAAAATTCCCGGACATATTCTTCTGCCGGTAGAGATAGTAGGGATGCATGTCCAGAGCTTTCGCTCCCGCCGCCGCAATCTCCATGGTCTCGTCCGTGTTGCGCAGCGTTTTTATGCCATGCTCCTGTATCCACTGGTTCAGCCGGGAAGCCCGCTTGATCGCCAGTGAATGCACTGTCAGACTGTCCGGTTTTAAGTCTGCCACCTGGTCTATGGTGCGCTGCACATCCGCTTCACTCTCTCCCGGCAGTCCCAGAATCAGATCCATATTGATATTGTCAAAGCCCACCTCCCTGGCAATCCCATATGCCTCCAGCACCTGCTCCACGGTAGCCTTGCGCCCGATGATATCCAGCGTCTCCTGTTTCATGGTCTGGGGATTCACGGAAATCCTGCTCACGCCGTGACGGCGCAGAACCTCCAGCTTTTCCCTGGTAATGCTGTCCGCCCGGCCCGCCTCCACCGTAAATTCCTGCACGGTAGAAAAGTCAAACAGCGCCTTTAGTCGGCCCAGCAGACGGTCCATCTGCCCCGGCTCCAGTGTGGTGGGCGTTCCCCCGCCGATATAGACGGTATCCAGAATCTTGTCTTTATAGCACTGGGATACATACTCCATCTCCCGGATCACACAATCTATGTACTGATCCACATACTTTTGGTACGCCGCTATGGGATAGGAGGTGAAGGAACAGTACAGGCAGGTGCTGGGACAAAAAGGAATCCCAATATACAGACTGTACCCTCCCTGATAATGAATTCCCGCCAAAAGCTCCCGCTCCCGGCGGGCAATATCAATGCTCAGTTCGCATTTTTCCCGGCTCACATAATGGGTCCTCTCAAGCTCCGCTATGATCTCCCGGTCCGACTTCCCCTCTTCCAGCATGGAATAGGCCAATTTGGTGGGACGAATACCCGTCAGATTCCCCCAGGGCAGTTCCTTTCCCGTAATCTGTGTCAGACTGCGGTAAAAAAAACGCTTAAAGCAGTCCTTGAAGGCCCCCTCCTGCTCCTCATGCCGCCACAGCACTTCTCTGCCCGCCAGCCGCATCCGCGCCGTAGGCTCTTCAATCCAAACGCTCCACTCCTGTTCCCCCTCTCGAATCTCCTGATCCCGGCTGACAGGCGTGATCACCCGCAGCGGCTCCTCAGGGTAAAAGGATTTCAGCAGCGCTTGTATGTCATATTCATAATTTTCCCGATTGAGCCTGACTGCCAGCATCTGTCTCTCCTCATGTAACCGCTTTTTTACCATTCGCTCCTCAAAATAGAATACACTGCTTTATCATAGTATATGCCCTGCTTTATCCCCGCTGCTCTCAACACACCCTCCTGTTTCATTCCAGCCTTGCGCATCACGCTGCCCGATTTGGGATTGTTGGTGTCGTGATACGCCGTCACGCGGTTCAGGTCCACCTCGTCAAACAGATACGCGATAACCGCCGTCAAGGCTTCGGGCATAAGCGCCTGCCCCCACCAGGCCTTTCCCATGCAGTACCCAATCTCCGCCGCCTCTATCTTCTCGTCCAATTTTACCACGGAAATATTTCCAATGATTTCTCCCCCATCCTTAAGCTCCATCGCCCAGTTATAGAACGAGGGGTCCGAATACCTTTCTATCCAGCTGCGCACTACCGTTTCTGTGACCTGGACGTCCGCGTGAACGGGCCATGTTAAAAATTCTGTGACGTCCGGGTCCGACGCCCAGTTTTTAAACATATCCGCCGCGTCACCGTTCTGAAACTGCCTGAGAATCAACCGCCTTGTCTCAAGTGTTCTTGTCCCCCTGTTCTGCATCTGTTTCCTCTCCTGCCTTTCCTGCCGTTAAGTCTTACGCCGTAAAGGGGTTGTAGCGTATCTCATGTTCGATGGTAGTGCTGTCCCCGTGGCCCGGATAGACCTTGGTCTCACCGGGCAGCACATAGAGCTTTTCCTTGATGGAGCGCACAATGCTGCTCATGCTGCCGGTGGGAAAATCTGTTCTGCCCACGGACTCGGCAAACAGAGTGTCCCCGCTGACCAGAAATCCAGCCTCGGGAAAATAGTAACAACAACTGCCGACGGTATGCCCTGGCGTGGCAAGCACCTGAAAATGCATACCCGCCAACGTTAGCTCCTGCCCGTCTCTCAAGTATTCGTCCGGCGTCACCGTGTAGGGTCTGCCTGTCATATCCGACACATTGTTATGGGAATCCTCGCACAAAGTCTTCTCCGCGTCCAGGGCATAGAGCTTTACTCCCGCGGCCTCCCGCAGCTCTTTTGTGCCCCAGATATGGTCAAAATGCCCGTGGGTCAACAAAATAGCCTCCACCGCTATGCCGTTTCTCTGCAAGGCGTCGTAAATCTTTTTCCCCTGGTCCGCCGGGTCCACCACAATTGCCCGCTTTTCATCCTCCCGATAAATAAAGTAACAGTTGGTCTGGTAGGAACCCAGCACCATCCTTCCGATCTTCGTCTCAGCCATCAGCCCGTCGTCCTTTCTATGTCGATGACACTCTCTATATTACGGATTTTATCAATAATCCGGTTCAGTTCCTCTCTGCCGGAAATCTCAAAGGCCGTCTGCAAAGTTGCAAGCCCCTGCTTGTTAGTCTTGGTGTTCATGGACAGAATATCAATATTTTTTTCCGTCAGCGCCTTGGAGATATCCGCCAGCAGACCGTTGCGGTTGTTGGCAAAAATACGGATTTCAGCCATATACTTGCCCTCTTCCTCTCCAGCTCCGTCTCCGGTCTGCCACTCCGCGTCGATAAGCCTGGCCCGCTCCAGCTCCGGCAGACTCAGCATGTTCACACAGTCCGTTCGGTGAATGGAAATGCCCCGGCCCCTGGTCACAAAGCCCACGATCTCATCCCCCGGCACAGGAGAACAACACTTGGAGAAACGCACCGACAAATCGGCGATACCCTTTACCACGATGCCGCTCTTGGAGCGTCCGCTGCCGGGGCGCATCATCATGGCGCCGTTCTCCACGATGGTCTGCAATACCTCCTCGTTGGTCATCTCCTTCTTGTGGTCCCTGTCGTAGAGCTCCTGCATCTTATTGATAATCTGGCCCTCTTTCAGCGCGCCGTGTCCGATGGCCGCCAACACGGAATCCCAATCGTGAAAGCCATACTTGCGCATGATGGCCTCCATGTAGACATTCCGAACCAGGTCAGACATATTGATGCCCTTGGTCTTGCAGTAATTCGCCAGCAGTTCCTTGCCCTTGATGATGTTATCTTCCTTTAACTCATTTTTAAACCACTGATTGATCTTGTTCTTGGCCTGGGTACTCTTGACCACATTCAGCCAGTCCCGGCTGGGCCCTTTGGAGTTCTGGGAAGTCATAATCTCAATCCGGTCGCCGTTCTTAATCTCATAATCAATGGTCACCAGCTTGCCGTTGACCCTGGCGCCCACCATCTTGTTGCCCACCGCCGAATGGATGCTGTAGGCAAAATCAATGGGTGTGGAGCCTGCGGGCAGATTCTTGACCTCTCCGGTAGGGGTAAAGCAGTACACATTGTCGGAAAACAGATCCAGATCGTTCTTCAGCAGATTCATAAACTCCCGGTTGTCCGACATGTCCCGCTGCCACTCCAGAATCTGCCGCAGCCATACCAGCTTTTCCTCCTCCTGCGCCCTCCACCTTCTTGCCGTCGGAGGCCTCCTTGTATTTCCAGTGAGCGGCAATACCGTACTCCGCCGCCTTGTGCATCTCGAAGGTGCGGATCTGAATCTCAAAAGGCTGCCCGTTACTGCCGATCAGCGTGGTGTGCAGAGACTGGTACATATTGGCCTTGGGCATGGCAATATAATCCTTGAAACGCCCCGGAATCGGCTTATACATCTCATGAATCACACCCAGAGCCGCATAGCAGTCCTTCACCGACTCCACAATAATCCGCACGGCAAACAGATCGTATATCTGGTCCAGGGTTTTGTTCTGATTCTTCATCTTTTTATAGATGCTGAAAAAATGCTTGATCCGGCCATCCACCTGGGCACGGATGCCCTCGGCCTCAATATACTCCTTGACCTCGTCCACAATGCTCTGGATATACTTCTCCCGAACGCTCTTGCGCACAGCGATCTTATCCACCAGATCGTAGTACACCTCCGGCTCCAGATATTTCATGGACAGGTCGTCCAGTTCAATCTTAATCTTGGAAATGCCCAGCCTCTGAGCGATGGGGGAATAAATCTCCCGGGTCTCCCTGGCGATGCGAATCTGGCTCTCCGGTTTCTGGTATTTCAACGTGCGCATATTGTGCAGACGGTCCGCCAGCTTGATCATAATAACCCGGATATCCTTGGCCATAGCCAGAAACATCTTCCGAAGATTCTCCGCCTGCATCTCCAGCTTGGTGTCCGTAGGGTCGTCCGTGTGGGACAGCGGCAGCTTTTCCAGCTTGGTCACACCGTCCACCAGCAGCGCCACATCCTCGCCGAACTCACGGACCAAATCCTCCTCCGTCATGATGGTGTCCTCCACCACATCGTGGAGAATGCCAGCCACTATTGTCTCCTTATCCAGCTCCAGCTCCGCCAGAATGATAGCCACATTCAGCGGATGGATGATATATGGCTCGCCAGACTTGCGCAGTTGGTCCTTATGCGCCTGACTGGCAACATTGTACGCCTTCTCGATCATGGAAATATCATCGCTGGGATGGTATTTTTTGACGCAGGAAATCAGATCCTGATACAATTGTTCAGGAGATGTAAATTCTGTCATTTCGCCGACTCTGGCATCGTCAAATATCACATCTTTTTCTTCCCTCATAACGTCCTCTTGCCTTTCTGTAACCCCTGACCGCGCAAGCCCCCAATGCCTGCAAAGATAAGGAAGTATGAAGCTATCCCCGGCACATACCTTCTATTTGCCCGGATATGTAATGGCCGCCTCCAGCCTGTAATCCGCAATGCGCTCCCGGCCCTTTAAGCCCGCCAGTTCCATCAGCACCACAACGCCCACTACTTCCCCTCCCAAGCTCTCAATCAGCTTGATCATGGCCTCGGTGGTGCCGCCGGTGGCAATCAGATCGTCCACAATCAAAACCTTCTGCCCTGGCTTGATACTGTCCTTATGCATCTCAATGGTTGCCTGACCGTACTCCAGGTCATAGCTCATCTCCACTGTCTCGCAGGGCAGCTTTCCTTTCTTACGAATCAGCACAAAGGGCTTGTGATTGTTGTACGCAATGGGTGTGCCAAAAATAAATCCCCTGGACTCCGGCCCCGCCACCACGTCAAACTCCATATCCCGGATTTTCTCTTCCATGGTGTCTATGGCCAGATGCAGGCCGTCCGCATCCTGCAGTACGCTGGTCACATCCCTGAAAATAATACCCTCCTCCGGAAAATCCGGAATGCTTCTCACATACTCTTCCAATGCTTTCATCTTCATACCCTCCATTTTCCTTCTCGCTCGCATTTGTCGCCGACAAAATACGTCCTTATCAACAATTTGTTCCTATTATAGTATTATTTGTGCGGAAAGTCAAAATATTCTTTCGTAATCGCTCCTCCAAATGCATTTTATGTAGCGATATGGGCATTTGTTTCCTGTAATCTCTCTGATTTTGTCCCGAAAAACCATCTTGTTTGCCCTCAAACGCTCCAGCTCCGGCAACAGAAAGGAGGCGTCGGGATACCGCAGCTGCGGGTCCGTCTGCAGACAGCGTTTCAGCAGCCGTTTAAGTCCTCTCCTGATTCCGCTGTGCCTGCCACAGTACGCCATTGTGTCATAGGGCGGCGTACATGGGTTCTGTCCGGTCAAGAGATAGGATAAAAGCTTACCAAACCCATAGACATCACAAGAAGGAGTGACCCGCGCCCCCTCCCAGAACTGCTCCGGCGCGGCGTACCCGTAGGTTCCCGCTCTGTATTTTTCTCCCTGCCGGCAGTCCATATGCACCGCTGTCCCCAAGTCCACCAGTCTGGCCCTTCCCTCATGTGTGATGATCACATTACCCGCTTTCAAATCCCGATAGATATATGTCGGCTGACAGCCATGCAGATAGACCAGTCCCATGGCTACGTCCCAGGCGATACCCAGCGCCATTTTTTCCGGCATCCCCTCCGGATATTCCTCCATCAGTTGGCTTAAAGTAATTCCCTGAACATACTCCATCACCAGATAGGACCCATCCCCCAGTCTTCCATCCTCAATCCACCTTGGAAAACAGGGATGTTTCAGTCTCTTAAGAACCTCCGCCTCCATTCCCAGTCTCTCGGAAAACACGCTGTATTTCAGCGCGTACACATCCTCTTCCCCCCTTTTGACGCAGTATACATGGGAAGTCGCTCCCCTTCCAAGCTCTCTCAAAATCCGATATCCCGCTATGTATTTCTGAGACATGTCCCTCTCTGTATTTTCCATATTGTCACATCCTTTCCGCACTGTCCGCCAAGCCGCCTGCCGCCATATCTCACAGCATCTGCAGATAAATTCCCCCCGCTGCTGCCGTGTTTCCTCTGTCCTGTCCCTCCCGATACAACTCCCCAAGCCGCCTGCCAATGCCCTCTTCCTGACAAAGTTTCGGTCCATGCAGAATCTGGCATACCTCCTCCTGCCGCAGCCCCCGGATCAGTTCCGGCGTGTGCAGCAGCAGGCCCGCCCCCTTCTGTATCCTGCCGGAAAGAGGGCTTGGCAAAACTTTCATTTGGGGATGATTGTACCTGTAATTCACCAGCTGCGCCGTTACATCACCCGCTGCGTACAGGCAAAATAGGTTTCCCGTCAACAACAGAATGGCATATCCCCCCATATCCCGGCCTGTCAGTTCCCCGCAAATATGGTGCAGCTCCGGTTCCAGCAATTCCCGAGGCGCTGCTTTTCTCCCTCTCTCACAGGCAGGCAGACATTTTCTGTGAAACCACTCTGTCAACCGCTCTGTCATACGTCCTCCCCATTCCTCCCCAGGGCTGTTGCAGACACAGAACAAACAGACCTCCCGGCCCCGCAATTTTACCTGCTGCAATACCAGAGACACCGGATTAGCTCCGCCGCCTGACGCTCGCTCCCATATGTAATTTGAAACAATACGCATCCTGACTTTCCTTTCTGTTTCGTGTTTTATAACTGTCATTGAAATACCGGGAGATTTCCCGCATACCGTAACTTTGATAAAGATTTTCCGCCGGGCAGAGACGAAAGCTCTGCCCCGGCAGAAATGTAAATAGAATCAGAAACTGAAAATATTTCGCAGATCATTAAAGAATACAACCACCATCAAAATCATGAAAAACACCAGACCAATAAAGTGTACCATGCCCTCTTTTTCCGGCGGCACCGGCTTGCCCCGGATCACCTCCAGCAGCAAAAACACCAGTCTGCCGCCGTCCAGCGCCGGTATGGGCAACAGATTCAATATTCCCAGATTGATAGTCAAAAGCAAAGTGATATAGCCCATGTTCAGCGCCACAGTCTCCCATCCGTACTGCTTTGCCTGGGTGTAGGTCTTTCCCACCACATTGACGGCAATGCCCACCGGACCAGCCACCTCGTCTCTCTTCACCTGTCCCCGCAGCATCAGTCCCAGACTCTGCCAGGTGGAGCGGACACAGTAGCGTATCTCATACCAGGCGTATTTTATCACATCCAGGCCCTCCGCCTTTAGCGGTTCTCCTATATAGATTCCCATGGCATAGCCGCCTGTGGCCTCATTCAACGTGGGGGTCATGGTGACCGTGTAACGCTGTCCGTCCCGCTCATACTCCAGCGTAAACTCCTTGCCGTTATTGACACGGTTAAACAGCGTCACCTCGTCCCGCAGGTACACCCGGTCTCCGTTCAGAGCGACGATCACATCCCCCGCCTGAAGTCCCGCCTGCTGCGCCGCTCCGCCATCTATAACGTCGGACACCACCGGATCATAGAACACCATCACTCCCGCCAGGATCAGGGCGATAATGCCTCCCAAAATGAAGTTGAATATGGGGCCCGCCAGCACCGTAGATATCCTGGACCAGACCTTGGCGTGGAGAAAGGAGCCCTCCGTATTCTCCCCCTCCTGGGTGTTCAGGCCATCCTCCCCCTCAAACATGCAGGCCCCGCCCAGGGGCAGCAGCTTGACGGAGTACTTGGTCTCTTTCTTTTTCCAGGAAAAAACCGTAGGACCCATGCCTATGGAAAACTCCACCACATGTATGCCGTTGCTCTTGGCAATCAGATAGTGCCCGAATTCATGAGAAATCACCACCACGCCGAATATCAGAATGAAGAAAATAAATGTCATCAATGTTGTCATACTGTTCTTACACCAATTCCCTTATATAGTCGTAAACGCTCTGTTCTGTGGCCAGAATCTGCTCCACATTCGGAGTATCCACCACTGTGTGGCGCTCCATACAGCGCTGTATCAGCTCCGGAATCTGCAAATACTTGATTTTCCCCTCCAAAAACAGAGCCACAGCCCTCTCATTGGCGGCGTTGTACACAGTGGGCAGGCTGCCTCCCCGCTCCAGCGCCTGATAGGCCAGTTTCAGTCCCTGAAAAGTCTCCATGTCAGGTTCCTCAAAGGTCACGCTGCCCAGACTGAAAAAGTCAACCCGGTTGCCGCGCATCACTCTTCTGTCGGGATAAAACAAGGCATACTGAATCGGCAGTTTCATGTCCGGCACCCCCAACTGGGCGATTATTGCGCCGTCGATATACTCTACCATGGAATGTATAATGCTCTGGGGATGCACCACCACCTGTATCTGGGAAGGCTCCACATCAAAAAGCCACTTTGCCTCCATAACCTCCAGGCCCTTGTTGACCAGCGTGGAAGAGTCTATGGTGATCTTCCTCCCCATGGTCCAATTGGGATGTTTTAAGGCGTCCTGAGGCTGTATTTCCGCCAGTTGTTTTTTGTTTTTCCCCCGGAAAGGACCTCCCGACGCCGTCAGCAGAATCCTGCTGATCTTCCCCGCGGGCTCTCCGTTCAGCGACTGGAAAATCGCGCTGTGCTCACTGTCCACCGGCAGAATAGATACTCCGTGTTCCCTGGCCAGGGGCATGATAATATGTCCCGCGCACACCAGCGTCTCCTTGTTGGCCAAAGCGATATCCTTGCCCGCCTGGATAGCCGCTATGGTGGGCCTGATACCAATCATTCCCACAATGGCCGTAACCAATACCTGAACCTGGGGCATAACGGCAATCTCCAGCAGTCCCTCCATCCCCTGCAGCACCTGCACCTGACAGTCCGCCACCCGGGCACGCAGCTCCTTGGCGGCTTTCTCAGACCACATGACCACCATCCGGGGATGAAACTCCCTGATCTGCTCCTCCATCAGCGCCACATTGCCTGCTGCCGCCAGAGCCTCCACCTTCAACTTCTCGCTGTTGTCCCGCACAATTTCCAGCGTCTGCGTGCCGATGGATCCGGTGGAACCCAGTATTGCTATTCTTTTCATTGTTCCGTATCTCCCGTAAAAATATTCCGTCATTTCGCCGCGTGAATCAGCAGCACCGACAGAAAATAAATCATAGGCGCCGTCACAATCACGCTGTCAAAACGGTCCATAATACCGCCGTGTCCCGGCAGAATCTTACCGTAATCCTTGATATCGTGATTCCTCTTGATAGCGGAGGCCGCCAGATCACCCACCATGGACATCAGCGCTCCAACGGCGCTGATAAACACAATCACCCACAGCACCTCCTGTTCAGGAATCACCGGCTCTATCACAAAATAAGCGTATATCCCACCCAACAGCGCAGAGCCTGCCACGCCGCCAATACAGCCCTCCAGAGATTTGTGGGGACTGAGAACCGGGAAAATTTTCTTTCTGCCTATCAGTTTTCCCACGCAGTAGGCACAGGTATCGCATCCCCAGGAGCTGATCAGTATCAGCCACACCAGATAAATCCCTATCTGGCTCATTCTTGTCATATATATAAAAGAAAGCATCACCGGCGCATAGAGAAAGGAAAAAATAGCCGTGACCGTCTGCTCCGCCCGGTATCTGGGAAACAGCACCACATACAGAAACATCTCCGCCAAAAACACCAGCACAATACACATCAGCAGCAGTGTGGTGTCCTGCCAGATATACATGACCGCATAGTAGACCCCCACCCCGATCAGCCCTATGATTTCCAATCCGTTAAAGCCTTTTTCCGCTGTGTTTACCTTTTGTGCTTTCGTCAGTTCCCGGTATCCCGCCAGGGAGATTAACAATAATATCCCTGCCAGATAAGGCCCGCCCAGCCACATTGTAGCCAGCGCTATAACCACCATCACGATACCACTGAAAAGTCTGGTCCAAAACATTACTTTTCCTCTTTCCGCATACCGCAGGCCACCCTGGGATGCTGCATAAAATTAATTTCCTTCTGTGGAGATTCCGCCATATCTCCTGTCTCTATGATTATATGCCTCCACGGCCTTGACCAATTCTTCCTTGTCAAAGTCAGGCCATGCTATCGGGGTGAAATAGAACTCCGTGTAGGCCAGCTGCCACAACAGAAAATTGGATATCCGCTGCTCATTACAGGTGCGGATCAACAGATCCGGCGCCGGAATGCCATGGGTGTCCAGATACCCCTCCAACAACTGCTCCGTGATCTCCTGGGGCGACAAAATACCGTTCTGGATATCCTGCCCGATATGCCGCACAGCCCGGATGATCTCGTCCCGTCCGCCATAGTTGATCGCTATCTGAAAATGCAGACCGTCATTGTCCTTCGTCGCCTCCTCCAGCTCCCGGATGCGCACCTGGATATCCTCGTCCAGCCGGGATTTCTCTCCCAGCACCCGGACGCACATGCGGTTTTTCTCCGCCGTTTTCAGACAGGTCTTCATATAATTGCGCAGCAGCCTCATCAGCGCATCCACCTCGTCCTTGGGCCGGTTCCAGTTCTCCGTAGAAAAAGCATACACCGTCAGATATTGAATCCCCATACGGTAAGCCTCCTCGCAGATTACCTCCACTGTCTTGGCTCCCTCCACATGTCCCATGTTTCGCGGCATCCCCTTGGCTTTCGCCCAGCGTCCATTGCCGTCCAGAATGATTGCCACATGCTGGGGTATCTTCCACTCATTCCTGCCATTCTCTGCCATACTGTCTCCACTCCCTCACAGGTATTCCCGTAAATGCATGGAAAGGGAGCAGTCCCATCCTGTCGGCTGGTGACTGTCCCTCCCCTCTATCCGTTGTACTGCGCTGCGACTGTTAAACTGTCATGATCTCCTTGGATTTAACTTCCATCAGAGCATCAATATCCTTGATATACTTGTCTGTCAATTTCTGCAGACTGTCCTCCAACTGCTTGATCTCGTCCTCCGATACCTCTGTCTTGGCCAGTTTCTTGAAAGAATCATTGCCGTCCCTGCGGATATTGCGAACCGCCACCTTTCCCTCCTCGGCTTTCTTCTTAACTTCCTTTACCAAATCCTTTCTGCGCTCCTCCGTCAGCTCCGGAAACACCAGACGAATCACATTGCCGTCATTGGAAGGATTGATTCCCAAATCAGAGGTCTGAATAGCCTTCTCGATCTCTTTCAGCATATTTCTCTCCCAGGGAGCAATCTGAATGATTCTCGCCTCAGGCACCGTCACATTGCCCACCTGCTGAATCGGGGTGGGGGTGCCATAATAATTAACGCGTATCTTGTCCAGCACATGAGGATTGGCGCGTCCCGCCCTGATCGTGCCATAATCGGACTCCAGATACTCATATGCCTTTTTCATTTTATCGTCGTACTGCTGCAATCTTGCATCCATATACTCTTTTCCTCCTACAAATACTCTTTTAAACAGTGACTTTGGTGCCGCAAAAGCTCCCCTTAACCGCATTCACAATGCTGTTCTCCTGGTTTAAGCCAAACACCCACATGGGCATCCTGTTGTCCCTGGCCAGGATAGAGGCCGTCATATCCACCACCTGCAGATTGCGGGCAATCACCTCGTCTATTGTCACCTCGTCGTATTTCTTCGCCGCCGGATTCTTGCTGGGGTCATCGTCATAAACTCCATCGATGGATTTGGCCAGCAGAATCACATCCGCATCTACTTCAACGGCTCGCAGCACCACACCCGTATCCGTGGAAAAATAGGGATGCCCCGTACCACCCGCGAAAAAGACCACAATGCCTTTGGCAAAATACTTGTTTGCTCTGTCTTTGGAAAAAAGCTTGGTGAACGAGCCGCACTCAAAGGGTGTCAATATTCCCGTCATCATGCCTACAGAGCGAAAAATCTCCGACACATAAATACAGTTCATCACCGTCGCCAGCATGCCGATCTGGTCCGCCTTAGTCCTGTCGATGTTCTCACTGGAACGCCCCCTCCAGAAGTTGCCGCCGCCGATTACGATGCCCACCTGGATTCCCTCGTCCACCAGCTGCTTGACCTGCAGTGCCACGCCTCTCACCGTCTCCTCGTCGAATCCGGTCTTCTTCTCACCCGCCAGAGCCTCGCCGCTTAATTTCAACAAAATACGCTGCATATTTCCCTCATTCCCGCATAGCACAGGCTATGCCTGTATTATTGCGTCTGTTTCTTGCTCTTTTTCACTTCCGGTTTGTAATCGTCAAAAAAGGAGATAGGATTCACATCCGCATAGCACTGGGAACACATACCCTCGATCACCGCACCGTTGTTGATCTGTACGGATTTGGATTTGATATTGCCCATCACGATGGCCGAGGTGTCCAGAATCACAGGACCTCTCACATCGATATCTCCCTTGACAGCGCCCGCTATAACTGCGCTGGTAGCGCAGATATTACCGATCACCACGGAGCTTGAGCCAATCTTCACAGCGCCCTCGCTGACCACCTCGCCGTTAATCTTGGCGTTGTCCGCATAGATTTCGGCTGCCTTGGAATTGCCGTTGATATAACCGGTTACATTCAGCTTGCCCAGAATCTCAATATTACCGTTCACACAGCCGATCAGCTCCAGAGAACCCTCGCTCAGCACATCGCCGTTGATTGTCATACCTGCCGTAATTGAGGATGTCTCGTCCGAAGCCATCCGTGCGTTAATCATCTCTGCCACTTTTGATTCCCCCTTTGTCTCCTTTTGGTTTTCCTGTACTGTCTCTGCCTCTTCTTCAAATACCGGCACCACGTTCATATCATTGGCCGCCAGTGCGCTCTCCAGCATTTTTTCCAGATCCATATCCGGCTCGGATTCGTCTGTATTTACAGGCTCCTCCAGCGCTGCGGCCAGCTCCGTCTCCAAACTCTCCTGCGCGGATGCCTCCGACGTTTCCGCGAAGGTTTCCGTGAACAGCTCTGCGGAATCGTCTGTGGGTGCTTCCGCAGAAACCTCCGGCAATTCCTCCGCGGATTCCTCAGCAGTCTCCGCCGTCTCATCAGGCTGCTCCTGCGTCTCCTGCTGCTCTGCCAGCTCCTGCTCCACGTCCGGAATCACTATGGAATCCACTCTCTCGAGCATCTCGTTGATATTCCCAAATTCTTCCTCTTGAGTCTGTGCGTCCTCGGGCATCAGTTCATTGACTGCCTGGGACAAATCCTCTTTTAAATCTGAGAAAAATCCCATGTTTCTCTTCCTCCATTCTGTTTTATCTGCTACTTTTTGATAAGTCTAGTGAATATGATGAATCGGCGTAGTATCCTCGGTGATCGGTAATATCACCGTATCCTCCATTGCCAAAATATTCTCAATAATCTGCGGCAGAGCCTCCACTGTGGTGGGGCGCGACGCCGCGTCATGCATCAGTATTATGGACGTTCCGTGTCTGGAGATGTCCGCCGTGGAATTTTGTACCAACGTATCCACATCCAGCAGCACGCTGCCGCCGTCGCCGGACGAGATGTTCCAGTCATAGTACTCAATCTCCTGCTCCGCCAGAAAATCCGCAAACACATGCATATCAATATCGCTGATGGTGTTAGAACTGCCTCCCGGGAACCGGTAACAGGTACTCTGTATTCCCGTGTTCTCCAATATATAAGAATAAATCCGGTAAAAGTCAGAGGAAAAATCATCCACCGAACGATATACGTCCGCATATTTATGAGAGTAGGAATGCATCCCTATGGTGTGCCCCCGTGCGGCAATCTCCCTGAGCATCTCCAAAGAATGCTCATTCTCCTTGCCAAGCACAAAAAAAGTGGCCTTCACATCATAGGCATCCAGAATGTCCAGAATCTCCTCCGTGTATTTGCTGGGTCCGTCATCGAAAGTCAGATACACCTTATGCGCTGCCACCGGCTCTACCGATGCCACAGCTCCATCCTGTCCGTCCGCCCCGGCTACAGGCGCCGCCACAATGATTTCCTTCCTGTCAATCTGCTGTGTCTGCTGTTCCTCCTCGGCCTTCTGCGCCTGCAGGGCTACCGTCTCCTCCATCTGCCGCAGATATCCCTGAGTCTCGACCAACTGTTTGCTTAGCGCTTTCACTCTGCCAAAAAGAACTATGCTCAATCCCACGGGAAGAATCATCCACACCAGCGCCGACAGAATAATCATTCTCTTCAGTCTCTGCACTCTCCGGCGTCTGGCATCCCCCTGGAACTTCTGCCCTTCTCCCATTATAGCATACCAACCCTTCTGTTAAAAGAAAAACTTCAAAATTATATTAACATGAAAAGAAGTATTTTTCAAGGGAAAAAGGGCCTGTTTTACAAGCCCCTTATCTGCTCCTCGAATTGATTGAGAATAAATGTGTTAAAAAACCGGTCCACGGAGCTGGCCTGTTTCATGCGGTACCATAGCTCTTCCGGCACCTCAAAGTAACAATATTTCCTGCCGTCCTGGTGAAACTGCACCTCCAGCAGCATATCCTGGGCGCTGTATCCCATATAGGCGATATGAACGGCCGCTGTTCTATTCATATGTTCCCCTCCTAGCAATTATTTTAACCCGGTGTTGCGTTGATTCTACACGGTCAAGAATTCCCAGGCGGGGGCCTCTCCAACAAGCTTTTGTGCATTCTATGTTCCTTCTATAATACTAATAATTGTACCTAATCTGCCTCCTGGTCCACTCTGCGAAACACATCGTCCTCAAAAAAATCCGCCAACGTCATATTCAAACCACTGCATATTTTTGCCACCGTCTCAATCCCTGTATTCTGACTAAGTCCATATACAATATTTTTCATGGTGGAAGGATTCATGCCGGCCAGTGTCGCAAGATGATTCACAGATATTTGGTGTTTTTTACACAGCCCATTGATTCTCTCAACCAGTGCTTCCTGAGCCTTCATTCTGTCTCCACCCACATCCCTACTTTTATCCCATCAAAATTGTACAAAATAGTATTGGGGTATGTAGCCCGTATACGGGCCATTATAGGGTTTATGAAAAATTCCGCGTTTGTCCTCCTTTATTTTATTCTAACCAAAGTTATTTTTCCATATAAAAGGACCGCCGCACCAAAAATCCGTGCGACGGCCCTTTTTTACATCCTATCCACAGGGTCTGCATTCTTCCCTGTCCTCTACACATTGCTCTCCTTGATCATTCCGCTGCGGTAGGCCCGGAGCAGCTCGTGCAGATCCTCTATCTGTTCCTGCAGCGCCTTTCCCTTGTCCGTGTCAGATATGTTAGCGCGGCTTCGCAGCCGCTCTACAATACGAACCTCCGGCGTCTGCCCTGGACATCCCATGACAAAGGGCTTATGCTCCGCAAGACTCAGCCCGTGAGAGTCATAGATCAGCGTGTACCCGGCAATTCCTGTGGCCTTCTGATAGGCCTTGGAGATTCCGCCGTCAATCACAAACAGCTTGCCCTCCGCCTTGACGGGACTTTCACCATCCTTGATTTTTACGGGCACATGACCGTTGATAATATGTCCGCTGTCCTCATCCATGGAAAAATGCGCCAGAATTCTCCGGCACACCTCCGGTTTCTCCGAGAAGGCATAGTAACTGTTGTAATTCTCCCTGTGCAATTTCTTATCATCGATAAAATACTGCTCAAAGAACGCCATCTTATCCTTCCCATAGAGCGGAGAACTGGGACCACACCACAGATACCATGTAAAATCTCTGGCATACTGGTCTTCTCTGGAAAAATAGGCCCTGTTCACCAGCACATTGATCTCGTCCAGCAGCGCCCGGCCACAGAAGGTTCCCCCTCTGGTCTCCACGCTCTCAAAATCCCCCTGCTCATTCATTGGGATGCAGCCGTGGAACATCAGATTGCCATTACATATCTTGTACATGGAGCCTTTGGAGAGCAGAAAGCGAATATGCTGCTGCAATTTCTCACTGTGGCAAAAGGAGTTGGTCAATATGGTCATCAGCTCCCTCTCCGAGTCCGAGAGCCTGGCCGGACAGGCCGGGTCCACCGTAGGAAAAAAAGTGTCCCGCAGCGCATATGTATCCGTACCTATCCGCACCGTCCCCCTAGCAAAATCCACTCGTGAGAACAGGTCCCGCTCCTGCATTTTCCACTCGGGATGGGCCTGGATCAACTGAGATTCCAGTTTCAGCTGAATCACGGAGATGGCCTTGTGCATCTGCGCCGCCAACTCCAGGTCAATGGGATCATAGATATTGTCGTCGTAGGTGTGGGGGCAATAAAGCTCGCAGGCGTCGCCGCCGTAGACCTCCCGGGCAAACACCGCCAGCGCCCGCATGTTCAGGCCATAGCCATCCTCCAGCAGATCAAAATTGTTGTATTTGATAGAAATTCTAAGGACGTTGGCGATCAGCGCGGCATTGCCCGAGGCCGCGCCAATCCAGGAGATATCATGATTGCCCCACTGCACATCCACGTCATGCACATTCATCAGCTCGTCAAGAATGATATCTGGCCTGGGTCCTCTGTCAAAAATATCCCCAATGATGTGCAGCTTGTCTATGGCCAGCGCCTGAATCAGCTTACAGAGGGAGATAATAAAGGTTTCCGCGATATCCGTCTCGATAATGGAGCCGATAATCTGGTCATAATAGTAATCCCGATTCACATCTTCCGCTACATTCAGCAGTTCATCCACAATATAACAAAGCTCCTGGGGAATCCTCTTTCTCACCCGGGAACGGGTATACTTGGCGGAGGTGGCCCCGCAGACCAGCAGCAGCCGATAGATTGCCAGACGTTTCCACTGATCGCTGAGTCCGCCCTCCTGGCGGAGCCGCTTGATTTCCCGCTCGGGATAATAAATCAGGCTGGCCAGCTCCTCCCTCATAGAGGCCGACACGGCTGTCCCCAGCACCAGGTCGATCTTGCTCTTTATCATACCGGAGGCGCTTCGCAGCATATGCAGAAAGGCCTCGTACTCCCCGTGTAAATCACTGAAAAAATACTCCGTCCCTTTAGGCAGGCTGCGGATTGCCGAGAGATTGATGATCTCCCCCGCCGCGCTCTCTATGGTGGGGAATTTTTCCGCCAGCAGTTGTAAATACTTTTTATCCATATCGCGTCCTCTCCTAACTTGACAAATCCAGACGGCGCACCACATCCCGCACCTTAAGCACAAAGGAAGGAGACACGGAAAGCTCGTCGATGCCCATGCGCAGAAAGGTCTCCGTCAGGCTCGTGTCCGCCGCCAGCTCACCGCAAATACCGATCCAGGCCCCATGCCTGTGGGCGTTCTCTACGCTCATCTCGATCAGGCGCAGGATGGCCTCATGGTGCGTGTCCACAAAAGACTCTATATCCGGATTCTGTCTGTCACAGGCCAGCGTGTACTGCGTCAGATCATTGGTTCCCACGCTGAAAAAGTCCACCATGGGAGCCAGCCTGTCGCTGATGACAGCGGCGGCTGGAGTCTCAATCATAATTCCCAGCTCCACATTTTCGGAGTAAGAAATTCCCTGAGATTGCAGCTCTTCCTTCACCTCGCCGCAAATCTCCAGTATCTTTTCCAGCTCCGGCACGCTGGTAATCAGGGGAAACATAATGCCCATATTGCCGTATACAGAGGCTCTGTAAAGCGCTCTTAGCTGTGTCTTAAAGATTTCCGGCCTGGTGAGACATATCCGTATGGCCCGATAGCCCAGAGCCGGATTCTCCTCCTTCTTAAGCCCAAAATAGTCCGCCTGCTTATCCGCGCCGATATCCAGCGTCCGGATAAGCACCTTCTTGCCCGCCATGCTCTCAAGCACCTTTTTATAGGCGGCAAACTGCTGCTCCTCGGTGGGATAATCGCTGTTTTCCAGATACAGGAATTCACTGCGGAAAAGTCCGATTCCCCCTGCGTCATTCAGCAGCGCCGCGCCTATATTGTCAACGCCTCCAATGTTCGCGCAGATATTCACCTTTCTGCCGTCAAGGGTTACATTTTCCTTGCCCTTCAGCTCCTGTAAAAGCCGCTCTTTCGCCTCGTCCGCACGCTGCTTTTCGAGAAAAACGCCGCAAGTTAACTCGTCCGGGTCTATGATAACTTCCCCGGTAAATCCGTCCACGATGGCCTGACTGCCGTCCTGTACCTGTGTAAGAAACGCGTCCCCCACTCCGATGACAGCCGGGATATTCATATTGCGGGCCAGAATCGCCGTGTGGGAGTTAGAGGAGCCATGCGCCGTCACAAAGGCCAGAACCTTTTCCTTGTCCAGAGATACCGTTTCACTGGGGGCCAGATCGGCGGCGCAGATAATCACTTTCTCGTCCAGTCCCTGCTGCCCGCCACCCTCTCCTTGAAGATTGGCTATGAGGCGGTTAGAGATATCCCTCACATCCGCCGCCCTTGCTTTCATATAGCCGTCTTCCATAGAGGCATCTTCCATAGAGGCAAACATTTCCGCAAAATTGTCCGCCGTCACCGCCACGGCGTATTCCGCGTTCACACCCTGGCACTCGATCATGTTGTTAATGGAATCGTTGTAGCCGTCGTCATCCAGCATCATCCTGTGAATCTCAAAAATCCGGGCGTTGGCCTCACCCACTTCCTTCAGCGCCCTGTCGTAAATCTCCTGCAGCTGCTCCTGAGCTGACGTCTTTGCCTTTTCCACCCTTGCTTTTTCATGCGGAATATCCTGGACATGGCTCCGCTTTACAACGGTTTCTTCCTTCTTAAAAACGGCAATCTTGCCCATGGCAATGGCGCCGTATACGCCTTTTCCTGTATACTTTTTCATGCCGCACCCCGCTTTCTGCTCCACGTCTACAACATCTGTTTCAACAGTTCGTTAATCTCGGTCCGCCTGGCCAATCCCTCGGAAAAGGCGGTAGCCCCTCCGGCAGCGGTTCCCAGTTTCAAGGCATATCCGTAATCCCCATCCGCAGAGCCAGCGATAAATCCCGCCACCATGGAGTCTCCTGCGCCCACTGAATTTTTCATAGTACCTCTGCAAACGCCGCATCTGTGGACCTCTCCGTACTCGTCTACAAGCACCGCGCCGTCCTCCGCCATGGAAATCAGCACATTCATGGCCCCCATCTCCTTGAGTTTCCTGGCATAGTTTGTAATCTCATCCATGCCAGAAAGCGTCACTCCAAACAGCTCACCCAGCTCATGGTGGTTCGGTTTTACCAAAAACGGTCTGTATTTCAACGTATGCAGCAGGAGATCCCCGGTGGCGTCCACCACCGCCTTAATCCTCTTTTCCGACAGACGCGCCAATATATCCGCATAGATATCCACAGGTAAGCTGCCCGGTATACTGCCGGCAAGCACCAGCGTATCGCCGTCCTGCAGCTTATCCAGTTTTTCGTAGAGCTGCGCGATTGCCTTTTCGTTGATTTCCGGTCCCTGACCGTTTATATCTGTCTCCTGTTTAGACTTAATTTTCACATTGATGCGCGTGCATCCCTTTTCCAGATGGATAAAATCCGTCTCCACACCGCTCCTGGAGACGCCTTCCTCTATCGCTCTCCCTGTAAATCCGGCCACGAATCCCAAGGCCCGGGAGGGAATTCCCAACTCGCCCAGCACCAGCGAGACATTGATTCCCTTTCCTCCGCAGTATATCCCCTCTGACTCTGGACGATTTATGTCTCCCGTCCGCATATCTTCCACATATACCACATAGTCTATCGCCGGATTAAAGGTCACTGTATAGATCATAACACACTCTCCTTCTGCTTTATAAGTATAGCATATTTGTCAGGTCTATGTCATCCCCTTTTCCGCCGTGGAATATTTGTTACACAAAAAGCGCCCCGGGACTCTGTTGTTCCCGGAGCGTTTCAAAATTTAGCTCCAAAAGCTGTATTTGCCGCCCGCCGCGGAGACCAGACTGCCGTTGGAACCATACTGGCTGGACAAGCTCTCCGTACCGGCCTGCGCGTTGTCAGAAACTCGGCCTGCGAGGAAAGATAGCTTGGCGGTGAAATCACTGGACGCTCCCAGCGTCTTCTCCAAGGTGTCCACATCTGCGGCTTTCAGCTTGTCGCTATCCAACACTGCCTTTCCATCCCTGGATATGGTGACGCCGATATCCGCCAGAGATTTGCTGTTTCCCTCCGCCGCCTCCCGCAGCATCTGCGCGTAATAATCATTCAGCGCTCCGGGGGATGACTGCAGAATCTTCAAGGTGCTGTTATAGCTCTCCAGCAATCCCTGAACCTCCTTGCACAATTCCTCGGTATCCCCCTTCTCCCGCGCCTTCGCGTACAGGGAGTCCTCCCCCTTTGCGGCCAGACTTTCCGCTTTCTCCTTCAGCCCGTCGGCCTCCTTCTCCATCTTCTTATAATTGCCGTTCTGCCTTGTGCTTGCCGCGCTGCTTTTTCCCTTGTCCATGACGCCTGACAGGCTGTCCGAACCGCCGTTAATATGGCTCAGCAGCGAAGCTGTGTTGATCGGCACCCCGGTTTTCCTCGCCGTCTCGTTTAACATCTGTGTCGTAATTCTCATGCCTTCTCCTTTCCTGCACAGCATAGTCTGCCATGCCCCTGTTCCTGTGTTTTTCCTCCGCAGTCACTTACTATATCGAAAAAAGTGAGAACTACTTAATGCCGACATCACAAACCGCCCATGGGACTGCACCCATCGACCATAACCTCTTTTTTGATTGTCCTCCCGCCTATGGTCATAGGGACGGAGGTCCACTCATCGCCAAAGGTATGCAGCTCCACCGTGGACTCGTCATCCAGCCAGATACTCCCCATCTCTTCCTGCAGGTCGCCTTTTTCCTGCAGGTCGCTTTCCTCCTGCACTTCTCCGTCCTGATAAATAATCTCCCGGTAACCCACCGGCCAGTAAAAGCCCACCTCATCTGCCTCATATTCCGGCTCCAGCCTTCGGACACACCGCCACTGTTCGTCTAAAAAGGCATACATTTCCCAATACTCCGGCGCGCGCCGGGGACCAGACGGCTGTACGATCACCGCCTCCTCCCTATGCCATGAGGGGCAAAAGCCCCAACCGCTCTCCGGCAGCTCCTTGTGCTCATAGCCGCCCCTTTCCCCATTCCAGATAAAGGTCTTCAGGCTTGAGCCAAAATAGTCAGTCCCCACCACCATCTCCGTACAAAAGGCCAAATCCGCCACCCCGTCTCCCGAGAAGTCCTCCAGCCAGCAGGCCTCTTCAAAGGCAACCGGATAGTTGACCAGCATCTGGCTCCATCGGACATTGCCAGACGCGTCCTCCACGGCCAGACAGTAGTCCGCCCGCAGTTCCCCCGCCTCCACAAACAATTTCTGATAAATAGGGCTGGTGCAGGTAAATACCAGCTCATAGCTCTCCTCTCCGCACTGTACGCCGGCGCGCCATACCTGCCTGGGCAGCTCCTCCAGTTCCATCTCCAGCCCCAGTCCCTTCTGCGCCAACACCTTTTCATCGCAGTAGGGGTATATATCCGTCTCCTCCCCACGGGAGAAGTGCACAGGTATCCGCATTTCCCTCTCTTTTGAACCCCCCCACTCTGCACAGCGCACTCTCACAGCGCCCTCCTCCACCTTCACATCCAGGATTTTCCCAAAGGAGTCAGGCAGATAGATGATATCGCCGCTCTCTGCGTCCTGCACAGCCAGGTAGTCCCCTGCATAGTCGCAATCCATCTCCCGATCATCGGTGCGGTATATGACAAACCCATTGTCAGTCTCATACATCGGGTCCTTTTCAAAAATATCTGCTGCGCCCACCTCGCCGGACATCCCATTGTCCTTGAACGCCTGCTTATGGTACACCACTTCTCCGATTGCGGGACTCTGGCTCTGCCCTTCTCCACACGCGCTTAAGAATGCAAGGCAAAGGAGACCGGCAATCGTCCCGATTTTGCTTTTATCTCTGTCCAAATATCTTCTGCTCCGAAGCCAGACCACACTGTTTTTCCTCCCTTAAAATCATAAAAGCGGGTTAGAGTTTATCATACGCCATATTGTCCACCGGCTCCAGCCATTCATTGGAGGTATCCGTCCCAGGGATATCAAAAGCAAGGTGTGAAAACCAACTGTCCTTCGCCGCGCCGTGCCAGTGTTTTACCCCTTCCGGGATGGTGATCACAGTACCCGGTGTCATTTCCACAGCGTCCTTTCCCCACTCCTGATACCATCCGCGTCCGCCGACGCAGATCAGCATTTGGCCTCCACCTGTCTTCGCATGATGAATATGCCAGTTGTTGCGGCAGCCAGGTTCAAAGGTCACATTAAACATCGGGAATTCCTGGCCCGCAATCGGCGCCAGAAAGCTCTGTCCCACAAAGTACTTTGCGAAAGCGTCATTGGTTGTTCCAATGGGGAAAAAGATAGTGTTCTGGTATTTATCCTTGTCCGAAAGCGCTGGCGTATCCTCGTCCCACACCTCTTTTGCAAGGCGAAACGCTGCCCACCCCTTGGGCCATCCCGCATAAAAAGCGGTATGGGTAATGGCTGCCACAATCTCCTCCTTTGTCACGCCATTGTTTTTTGCGTTCTGCAGATGATGGATCAGGGAGGAATCGGTTATACCGGAGGACATTAACGCCACAACCGTGATGATACAGCGCGTCTTAAGGTCAATGTCTCCATTGTTCCAGTTCTCACCGAACAGTATGTCATCGTTATAGTGGGCAAAATCCGGAGCGAAACTGCCCAGTTGATTTCTGCCTGCGGTCTGTTTAATCTTTTCCATGATATCGTCTCTCCTTTACTTTTCAAAAGCCTCCGCAACCTTTTCACACTTTCCACATTTTACGCAGTCGCTGGCTTTTCCATGGTTCTGCGTATTGGTATACGCTTTTTGGCAAAGTGATTTCTTTCATTATTCCACTTGGTGTGATGGAATCGCTACCTATGGCTCATATTCTACCACTACTCCTTCAAAATTGGAACTGTATTTCATACAGAAATTTCACTGTCATTCCGCAACCTCCTACATCAGTAAGCCTACTTCCCTATATCTTCAAATCCAGATTCGCACCAACCTGTGGCTGATCTTTTACAATGGTTTTGCCCGTATCACCCCAACTTCCAAGTTAATAATCCAGTGCAGGGAAAATTTTCAATAAAAATAGACTTGCCGCAAGAACGCATATAGCAAATATTTCCACCGCTGTATCATCTCCTTATTTTATCTCGGCTTTTCTGAAAACAAAGTGTGTTGCTGTCAGCGAAATAACGATCACCGCTGCTGCAAACACCGCTGACAAAGCAAGTGTTCTGTTATCGCTCGTTTGTGCAAGGCTAAAACAGGTCAGCCTGAAAACGCTCTCCCTGATGAAGTTTCTAAGAATATTGCAGGACACAAAGCTGAAAACAACCGTTACTGCTATTCCCGATGTAACTTTTTTGAGGGCAAAAACAATAAACATAACGATACAGATGTTGGCACATATCTGCAACATGACTACCAGCAGCCAGATAAAATCTGTAACAGAAAATATACTGCTGTCAAACCTATATTTAACAGCAAATCCGAGAACTGTTGCAAAAACATAGGTCAAATGAAGCAGTACTGCCATGATAACGGTAGTAACAGTTCTTGCCATGAATACTGAAAAACGGCTGTATCCTACTTTTATTTCATTATGTATCGTTCGGTTTAGAAAATCATTTCCTGCAAACCAGGCTGCAACAAGTGAAATAATAAACATAAAAGATGTATCGCAAATTGAAAAAGAAAACACCGTTGCCGTATCAAGATTTTCCGGGAGTTTAAGAAATCCAAGGAAAAATCCTGCTGCTGCAAGAACAACCGCCGCAAGATACATGATAATAAATCTTGTAGCTTTGTATTTTTCAATGATTAGCTGATTATACATTGTCGTCACCTCCCGTAATACTAAGAAAGTATTCTTCAAGACTTTGCCCCGTAACTGAAAGTTTTTCGTCAAGTTCATCATGGGTGAGCGACTTGATTATCTTCCCCTTGTGGATAATATAATAATCCGTGGCAAGCAGATAAAGCTCGCCCAGGATATGACTTGATATAAACAGCGTTACATCATTTTCCTCATTCAGCCTTTTGAGCAAGCTGCGCAGTTCGGATATGTTTTTAGGATCAAGACCGTTTATCGGCTCATCGAGTATAAGCAGTCTCGGCTTTCCGACAAGAGCCATTGCTATGCTAAGTCTCTGCTTCATGCCCATAGAGAAATTTCTTACCTTCTTATCCCTGACTTCGGTCAGCCCCACCATTTCCAGCAGCTTATCGCATATTTCCCTGTCGGGATTGCCGATAAGGATACGCTGTAATTCAAGATTACGGTAAGCGGAGTATTCCGGATAAAGGGCAGGAGCTTCAATGGTGCTGCCGATATGCCGGCGCATTTTCAGAATGTCGGACGGCTCGCTTTTCCCGAACAGCGAAAATGCACCGCTTGTCGGATAAAGCAGCCCCGTCAGCACTCTCATCAGTGTGGTCTTGCCTGCGCCGTTCTCACCGATAAAACCGTAGATATGCTTATTTTTGAGACTGATGCTTACATCATCAAGAGCAATAAAATTGCCGTATTTCACGGATATTCCGTGTGTTTGCAGGATAATATTTTCCATTTTGCAAACCTCCTTTTTATCCAAACGTGCGCTTAATCTCGTCACGCTCACTCTGCGTTTCCACCCAATTCTCCACATATCCGCAGTCACAGCAGACATAACGGATAACCGGGATTTTTTTAATCAATGTAAAAGTTGACGTATAAATATTGTTTCCGCTGGCATGGCGGTTT
>JAAGKN010000444.1_pt1 | contig 51591 bp, 35 predicted proteins | sample 6206371 | NCBI WGS metagenome assembly JAAGKN01 (sample SAMN11533720, study PRJNA540317) | gut metagenome | isolation source: fecal pellets from male and female animal of same cohort | host: Peromyscus leucopus | place: USA:CA | collected 2017
ACACGACGTTGTCGAAAACAGATTAGACGCCCGTCTAATCGGAGCCGGATGCTTATGCAGGCGTGATTCCCTGGTCGGCCAATAACTTCAAGCCCAAGTCCTTCAGTTTGAACTTCTGGATCTTTCCGCTACCGGTCATGGGGAAAGTGTCGACGAAGAATATATACTTCGGAATCTTATGCCGGGCGATCTTTCCGCGGCAGAAATCCTTGACGATATCTTCCGTCATGGTGACACCTTCGTGCAGGATGATAAAAGCTCCCACTTCCTCACCGTATTTCTTGGATGGAACAGCAGCGACCTGTACATCTTTCACGCCTTTCAGGTGATAAAGAAATTCTTCCAGTTCACGCGGATAGATGTTTTCTCCTCCTCTGATAATCATATCTTTGATGCGGCCGGTGATGCGGTAGTTGCCCTGTTCGTCTTTCACGCCCAGATCGCCACTGTGCAGGAAACCGTCTTTGTCGATGACTTCGGCTGTCGCGGCTGGGTTGTTGTAATACCCTTTCATGGTATTGTACCCTCGGTTGCACATTTCGCCTTGTACGCCTACCGGACACTCTTCACCTGTTTCCGGATCGATCACGCGGACTTCGGTAAATTCATAATCACGGCCTACCGTATTGTAGCGGACTTCCGCCGGATCGTCAATGCGTGAGTGCGTCATGCCGGGCGATGTTTCCGTCAACCCGTATACACTGGTCACGCGCATGAACATCTTTTCTTCCACCTGTTTCATCAGTTCCACAGGGCAAAGGGAGCCTGCCATGATGCCGGTGCGGAGGGAGGTCAGGTCGAACATGCTGAACATCGGGTGATTGAGTTCGGCTATGAACATGGTCGGAACGCCATAAAGGGCCGTGCACCGTTCCTTGTGGATGGAGGCGAGTACGACCAGCGGATCGAATTTCTCGACCATGACCTGTGTGCATCCATGTGTCAAGACGTTCATGGAGGCGAGCACGACACCGAAACAGTGGAACAGAGGGACGCAGCAGCATAGTTTGTCGTCTGCCGTGAATTTCATGTGTTCTCCTGTCAACAGCCCGTTGTTGGCAATGTTATAATGCGTCAGCATAACCCCTTTGGGGAAGCCGGTTGTGCCGGATGTATATTGCATATTCACGACATCGTGCGGGGTCACCAGCTTTTTGGCTTTCACTAACGTTTCGTCACTGACGTTTTCACCTAAAAGCAACAGCTCGGGAGTGTTGTACATCCCTCTGTATTTCTCCTGTCCGATGTAAACTACATTCTTCAGTACCGGGAAACGTTTGCTTTTCAGGTAGCCGCGTTGCGATTCTTTCAGTTCGGGCAGCATGGTGTACATCATGTCGACATAACTGCCATCAAACACTCCGTCGGTGATGCACATCGTATGGATATCCGCATTCTCGACCAGGAATTCCAATTCGCTTTGCTTATAGTTGGTATTGACGGTAACGGCCACTGCTCCGATCTTGGCGGCGGCATACAGGAATGTAAGCCAGTCCGGGACATTGGTTGCCCAGATACCGACATGCGTGCCATGTTTGATCCCGATCGAAAGCATGCCTTTTGCCATCCGGTCCACACGTTCGTTGAATTCCTTCCAGGTGAAACGGAGGTCGCGGTCAGAATATACCAGATATTCTTTATCGGGTGTCGTTTCGGCCCAATGTTCCATCCACTGGCCGAGTGTCCTGTCTTGTAATTGTATTTCCATAGAGGTGTCAGATTAATAGGGGGTGTAGATGACTCCGAGGATTTTCGCCGTATTGTCGGCGGCGGCATGTACATGGTGGGCGACGATGGAATCGTAGTAGATGCTGTCCCCTTCCTCCAGGATATAGGTATTCTTGCCATAGTTGATTTCGAGGACGCCTTCCAGTACATAGATGAATTCTTCCCCTTCGTGTGTGGAGAGTACGAAATCCACTCCGTCTTCACTCGGAGCGACATCGATCAGGAACGGTTCCATATGGCGGCCCGACTTGTCTTGTGACAGCGAATGGTATTCCATGTGCTTACGTGCCTTGCTGTCGTTGTTGCTGAAACCGATGCTGTTCGTATCGTTGCTATCTTTCTTGCGGCAAATGACAGGGCCCAGTTCGGACTGGTCGTCCAGGAATGTGCCCAGGCGTACGCCTAATACGCGGGCTATCTTGATAAGTGGGGCGAGAGACGGAAAGTCTATATTGCCCTCGATACGTTCTATTTGTTCGATACTCAGACCTGAGCGTTCAGATACTTCCTGGGTAGAAAGTTGCTTGGATTCACGGATACTTTTGATTTTAGCTCCTATGATTTTGTTATTTCCCATGAGCATTATATGTTTATTGTTTGTTGAATCTTTTAATTTGTAACAGAATGGCGCAAAATTACATTAAATTTTCATTAAACAAAGGTATTAGGTAAAAGAAAAAAGGATGATCCCCATGGAGACCATCCTTTTGTAACTTCCTGCGAAGAAATTGTTTCTTACTTTCTAATGCCAAGCTCTTTGATGATAGCACGATATCTTTCGATATCTACCTTGATCAGATAATCCAGTAAACGACGACGTTTACCAACCAGCATCTTCAGAGCTCTTTCAGAGCTATGGTCTTTGTGATTAGCCTTCAAGTGTTCAGTCAAATGTGCGATACGAACTGTGAACAGTGCGATCTGGCTTTCTGCAGAACCTGTGTTCGTTGCAGATTTACCATACTTTTCGAAAATCTCTTTTTTCTTTGCTGAATCTAAAAACATGATTCTTGTGTACTTTAATAAATTAATACTATGTTATCTAAGCGGGGACAAAGGTAGGGATTCATTTTTGATTGACAAATCTTTTTATGTATCTTTTTTTATTTTGAAGTGTCAATGTCATATACTTCTCGCAAATTTATTGTATTTTTGCGGCCAATAAATTAGTTTTCAATGCAAAAGATTAGAAACATCGCGATTATCGCGCACGTAGACCACGGTAAGACAACGCTCGTGGATAAGATGTTATTAGCCGGTAAGCTTTTCCGTGAAGGACAGGCAGAGCCGGATCAGTTCCTGGACAATAATGACCTGGAACGCGAACGAGGGATTACGATCCTTGCCAAAAATGTATCTATTAATTATAAAGGTTATAAAATCAACATTATCGATACTCCGGGACACGCAGACTTCGGAGGTGAAGTGGAACGCGTATTGAACATGGCTGACGGTTGCTTGTTGCTGGTCGATGCTTTCGAAGGACCGATGCCTCAGACTCGTTTCGTGCTTCAGAAGGCTATCCAGTTAGGCTTGAAACCGATTGTGGTCATTAATAAGGTAGACAAGCCGAATTGTCGTCCGGAAGAGGTGCAGGAAATGGTGTTCGATTTGATGTTCAGTCTTGATGCAACGGAAGAACAGCTCGACTTTCCGACGATCTACGGCTCTGCCAAGCAGGGTTGGATGTCGGAAGACTGGAAAGAGCCGAAAGAAGATATTACCGCTTTGCTGGACGCTATCATCCGGTATATTCCGGAACCCGAGGTATTGGAAGGCTCTTCCCAGATGTTGATCACCTCGTTGGACTATTCCAAGTATGTAGGCCGTATCGCTGTGGGGCGTGTGCATCGTGGCGAACTGCGCGAAGGACAGGACATCATGCTTTGCAAGCGTGACGGTTCGATGGTGAAATCGAAGATCAAGGAAATTGACGTGTTCGAAGGGCTGGGGCGTACGAAAGTAGACTCCGTCCAGTCTGGCGATATCTGTGCGATTATCGGTGTGGAAGGTTTCGAAATCGGTGAGACGATTGCTGATGCCAATGATCCGGAACCGCTGCCGACGATCGCTATCGACGAACCGACAATGTCTATGTTGTTTACGATCAACAATTCCCCGTTCTTCGGGAAAGATGGTAAGTTCGTGACATCCCGCCATATATATGAACGTTTGATGAAAGAGTTGGACAAGAATCTTGCCTTGCGAGTGGTGCCGACAGATTCTGCCGATTCCTGGTTGGTGTACGGACGTGGTGTCCTTCACTTGTCTGTCCTGATCGAGACCATGCGTCGTGAAGGGTATGAATTGCAGGTTGGCCAGCCGCAGGTGATCATCAAGGAGATCGACGGCGAGAAATGTGAGCCGGTCGAACAGTTGACTGTCAATCTTCCGGAAGAATGTTCCAGCCGTATCATTGACATGGTGACCAAGCGTAAAGGTGAAATGACGATGATGGAAAGCAAGAACGACCGTATGCACCTGGAGTTCACGATCCCTTCCCGTGGTATCATCGGTCTGAACAATGCCGTTCTGACCGCATCTGCTGGCGAAGCGATCATGGCACACCGTTTCCTTGAGTATCAACCGTGGAAAGGGGATATCGAACGACGCACGAACGGCTCCATTATCGCGATGGAAACAGGTACGGCATACGCTTACGCTTTGAACAACCTGCAATCTCGCGGACGTTTCTTCATTGCTCCCGGTGACGAGGTCTATGCCGGACAGGTTGTCGGTGAACATACGAAAGATAATGACTTGGTCGTTAATGTGACGAAATCGAAGAAGCTGACCAATATGCGTGCCTCCGGTTCGGACGATAAGGTTTCGTTGGCTCCTCCTACGGTGTTCAGCCTGGAAGATGCCTTGGAATATATCAAGGGGGATGAATATGTGGAAATCACCCCGAACAGTATGCGTATGCGCAAGATCATCCTGGACGAACTCGAGCGGAAACGCCAGGGTAGACAATAATAATATATAGTATGCTGATTGCGCCGTCGAGCGCAGAAGTACGCGGATTTATGTAATATCTGCGTATTTCTGCGCTCGTTTGCGTTTCTCCCCTTTATTTGACAAAATGTTTCTCTTCTCCTCCTTTTTATCCACCAAATGATAGGTTAAAAAATATTACCCGCCAGTGTAATTCCAAATACATGCCCTACTAATTCGATTTACATGGGGAACTATTGACATTTTGTAAATAAGGTGTATTCCGTAATCCACGCAATGAAGGCGTGCCATGTGATGTGAGGTTTACCTCCGCAGCAACAAGCGATTCGTTCATGTTCGTTTCGAGCTATTGTAATAAAAAAAAGAGATAGTTGCGCTTGACTGTGCTTATATTAACTATGCCAAGTTTGAGGAACTGACCGAGAGAAATGTGGTGTGTGTTACCAAAATGAAGAAAAATCTCACCTATGAAGCCCTGATGGACTGTATGCTTACAAACGATTTTGATATGCCGTTGGAGACGATTGTTGCTATATTTCACCGTCTCCGGTAAATAGGGCCGCTGTTCAAGCAGATAAAACAAAATTTTCCATTGAGATACTTCTACAACGGAGAAAGTGCAAATGCCATCAAGATCCTAATATGGGGCACTCTGATAGCAAATCTCCTTCTTTCGGTACTTCCTTATTAACTCGCTCATAGAACTTCTCTGGTCTTGCTACTAGGGTGAGAGTCGTGATGATGTATTACCTGAACCTTGAAAAATTCTTCAACTAGCCAGATGCAGATTTGAAAATAATGTTTGCAGAGGTCTCGGAAGCAGTTCCGGATGCGTCCGAAAAATTATAAAGGGGCTTGTCTATGCCTAAAATAATACCAAACTTCTTTCTTTTAAGAGGTTGGACATGGATTCTTTCTGTGTAGTGGGCAGTAATAAAAATATTTATATCAAATTTCTATATGTATATATCATATATTTACATTATTTGTATTGTATTTTAGGTTTATTTGTGATTGTTAAAGATGATGCTATAATATGAGATATATCCTTTTAAATAGAAAAAACAGTTATCCCTTTATTTGTTTGTTAATAATAGGATTGTTTTTGTCATGTCAATCAGAACGGGATAAGAGGTTGCATCGCGCTTTGATCTCTGCAGGAGAGAATAGGGTGGAGTTGGAAAAAGTATTGTCTTATTATAAAGAGGATACTTTGAAACGGAAAGCAGCTGAGTATTTGATTGCCAATATGCCGTATCATTATACTATAGATACGTATTTAGAATCTCCAAGTGGAGAAAAGTTGATTGTTGATGTTGCGCAGTTTAAGGATCGTGGCGAAGTGTATTGGTATCTTGACAGCTTATATAAAATAGGTTATCAACTGAGGTCGGAAAAGTATGAAGATATTCGAACGCTGAAAGCGGATTTCCTTATTCGTAATATTGATGCAGCTTTTCGCATGTGGCGAAAACCGTGGGCAAAAGATGTTCCATTTGATGTGTTTTGTCGTTGGATTTTACCTTATCGTTCGCAAAATGAGTATATTCCAATAGATTTACGGGAAAAGATGATAAATCGTTATTTACCAATGTTGGATTCAGCAAAGGTAGTAACACCATTGGAGGCTTGTCGGTTGATCAATGAACGGTTTGCAGAAGAATTCTATTTTAGGGATATGATGTCTCCTCATTATCCGATGATGGAGATGACATTGAAGAATGGGTATGATGCTTGTATTGGTTTGTGTAACTTAAGCGTTTTTATTATGCGTTCATTGGGTATTCCGACAACTTGTGATCATACAACATGGACACACATGAATATGGGGCATCTTTGGAATGTTGTATATGATAGTGGAAAAACATATCCATATGATAATGAAAATGAGTATTTTATAAATTATCCTATTTATTTAAGAGAAGAGGAAGTCCGAAGACCGGCTAAGGTATATCGTTTTTATTTTGATCAGGAAAGAGTAAAAGGACTGGAGGAATTAGAAGATGTTACTGATCAATATTTGACAAAGTGCTATGACATAGAGGTCCCTGTAGATATGGAATGTATGGATGGTTCCGGTTTGGTGTATTTGTGCACTTATAATTGTCGGCAATGGATGCCTCTTGCCATAGGAAAGAAGGACGGAGATATTTGTCGCTTTAAGAATGTCGCTGGAAATAATTTCTTTATCGTGGCTGATTCTCCGGATGGAAGGAGTTTACGTTTTGTGACTGCACCTTTTTATGCAGATACGACAGGGTTAGTAAAAAAATTCGTTCCTCATAAAAATTTAGTTTCTCATGAATTTTCAATTACTGGAATGAAGTTGTATAGTTCTTTGTATTTGAATTATTGGGATGTGGATTCTAGTAAATTTGTGAAAGTCGATTATGATCAATTGAATGATTCGGTGCGAATTTATAATCGAATACCACATAATTCATTGTTGGTGTTTTTGATTCCCAAGGATAAGCCTTTTGCAGATAGAAATCGACCACTTTTTTATATAGAGAAAGATTCAATTTTTTCAACAAGAAGTGATTTGTCTCGTTAAAAATAATTATAAAATGGAAAAGTGTTATAGAATATCATCCTATTTGATAAGTATAAAATTGGTAGGTCAAGATAAATATGCTTTATTACAGGGGTATACTGGTGCAGTGGATATTGTGAATAAAGAGATTATGTTGTACTTGAATGGAAATAGAGAGCTTTTATCTATGCCCGAATCTATTTTGAATAGAATGTTAGATAGAGGATATATAACAACTAAAAGTCAAGAAGAAGAACTTTTGTTTGTGAAAAGAATGGCTAATGCTTTTCATGAAAGAAATAAATTGCTGACAAAAAATTTCACATTGGTTGTTACGTATGATTGTAATTTTAGCTGTCCATATTGTTTTGAAAAAGAATTGCAAAATGAATTTTCGAAAAGACATATAGTTATATCAAAGCAATTTGTGGATAAATTTTTCTCCAAAATATGAATGTGTTTCATGTAGTGGAAATACAAAATTTAGCAGAAAAGTTTTCTTATCTCTTTTTGAGAATCCTGAGATGAAAATGAAATATAATGTTCATCTATATAATAAGTTAGCAAATGCATTTTTGAAAAGAGGTAAATTGTATTTGTCTCCTAGCTATTGTGGTGCACAAGGAAATTCTTTTGTTTTTGATCCTTTTGGATATATTTATTCTTGTTTGGAAATTATTGGAGATAAGGAAAAGGCAATAGGAAATTACTTTAATGGGATTGTATGGTACCCTGAAAAAGATATGTGGTTTAATCGGAATATCGGAAATGTTGAAAATTGTAGACTCGTTATCGCATAGTATAGATTATAACTTTTGTTTTGATGGGTATGGTTTATACTTGATTTAAGGGAAGTAGGAGGGGGGGAACCCCTCTTCTATCTCGGTTGACAATCTAAATGTAATAATTGCTTATTGTTAAATTTAGCGTGAATATCATGAAGAAAATTTTATATGTGATTTTTGGAATATGTTTTTTATTTCCCGTTTTTGCTCAGCAGACACGAGTTCTTGGACGGGTTATTAATGAGCGTAAAGAACCAATTCAATCAGTTACAATTCGTTGTATAGATAAAGATTCTACATTCATAGAGGGTTGTATTTCGGATGAAAGAGGATTTTTTGTATTCTCGGCCCCTTTACAAACTGAAAAGTATAAGTTGTTTTTTAGTTTTATGGGTTACAAAAATTATATAGTTGAAATACAGGGAGGTAATAATAATCTACAATTGGGGGATATTATGCTGTTGCCGGACACGAAACAACTGAATGAAGTTGTAGTTAGTGGAACGCAGATGACGCGAACAACGGATAAAATTGTTTTTTTCCCATCGAAAGAGCAATTACGAAATTCTTCGGATGGCTATAATGCATTGGCTACCATGATGATTCCGTCTTTGGATGTTGATCCGTTTACTAAAAAAGTATCCACACTCCGTGGTAATACGACTTTGTTAATCAATGGTCGGGAGGCTTCGAGTGAGGAAGTGAAAAATTTGAATCCCAAAGATATTCTCCGCATAGATTTTTATGACCAACATCATCCTCAATACCCATTGGCAAATTCAGTAGTCGATTATATATTGGTTCATCGTGACGGAGGAGGTTCTGTCGCTTTGAATGGATTACAACATTTGAATAAAAAGAATGGATCTTACAGTGGAACAGGACAATTCTTTAAAAAGAAATCCGAATTAGCATTGTATGTGAATGACAGTTATAATAACTATGTCTCTGATCGTGGTACGGAATCGACTACCTTTTTAGGATTTCCGGGCAGAGGTATAACAAATGACCAGAAGAGTCTGCCCTCTCTGCAAAAAAGTAATCACATCAATAGTTATATCAACTATCTCTATCAAGATAAGCTGACGCAGTTTTATGCCAGTGCCATTTTTCGTCATGGAAATGCTGATAATGATAATCAGAGTATACAAACGTATAGTAATGAAGATATACATTATCGGGTACAGGATTTTTCGAAATCTCAAAATCTAAATCCTGCTTTGAAACTTTCTTTGAACCGGAATATGGCGAATAATCAGATTTTTCGTGCTTCACTTCTTGGAAGTTATAATAATAATAAGTATGATCGTTATTATCATGCTTTTGAAAATAATCAGGAAGCGAATGCTTATACGACTCTGGCCAATGAAAATTTTTTCAATATATCTCCTTCTGTCATGTATGTGAAGACTTTTTCCAATAAAAATGCCTTATTTGTTTCTGCTTCTTACGATTATACGCATACTAACACGGATTATTTGGTCGATGGTAGTGCCACGGAGGATGACCAGACTTTGACAAACGGGAATGTGACATTGGGTTATGCTATTCGTATGGTGAAAAATTTGAGGTTGACTCTTCAAGTGGGGAACTATCTGCATACGTTTGATAATGGAGAACAATCATATACGAAATATATATTTCGTCCGGGTATTTTTTTCTTTTATCAACTAAAGCCTGGACATGTGTTGAACGCTTCATTGGGTATAGGGTCCGGAGGTCCAGGAGCTGAATATCGTGCGGAGACAGAACAGCAATTGGATAAATACCAAATCCGTAAAGGAAATCCAAACATAGAAACGGCTAAACTTTATACTGCGACATTCGATTATATGTGGGATTCTCGATATACGACATTAAATTATACAATAAAATATGATCAAACAGAAAATTTCCCTTATTCTCGTGTGACATATAATGCTGAACGTGATTTATTTGTTCATGATTATGATCCATTCGGAAAAACAAAAATTTTTATGACAGGTCCGAGACTTCGTGTAAAAATTATACCCCGAAAATTGACATTGGATCTTTCCGGTTATTACTACTACAAAGGTTATGACTATTGGAAAACATTGACATTAAATCGAATAGAAGGAGCCGCCAAACTTATGTTCATTCATAAAAATATAGTCGTCTCAGCCCAGTTGTCAACGCCCAAGGAGAGTTATGAAAATGGCTATAAGGTTTCTATGCCTGTCACATACGACTTCAATATGGGGTACACTATCAACAACTGGCATTTTGAATTTGCTACCCGGAATCCATTCTCGAAAATAGTAAAAGAGATGGATTATGTGAAAGATGATTATAATCGTTCAAATCGTGTTTACGGATTTCGTATCAATGATCATGTATTCTATACAACAATCAGTTATCGTTTCAATTTTGGGAAAAAACATAAATTTAATAACGTCCAGATTGAAGACACTGGTGGAACGACAATTTTGAAAGCTAATTGATATAGTATGACCTTTGAAGATATAAAAAATATACAGATTCAGGATTTTATCATTTATACTACAGTCGTGAATTTGTTTTTTGCTTATTATTTCTTGTTCGATTCTGTGAAACTTTTCCCTATAAATTTAGACAGTTATTATCGGAATTGTTAAGTCGGCAGATGCCGGACTGGTTAAACTTGCAACAATTGGTCGTACAAATTTTATTTTTGAGTTTAACGATATATATGATTTATCGGGTCGTTGAACCTTTGCTTCGTAAAAGAAAGGAGTCTGAATGAAACAGGTTGTTGGAGTTGTGTCTCTATTGACACTGTTCTTTTTATCCCCTTATTTTTATGTGGATGATCCTTATTTTGTCGCGGGATTGGTGTTGGCATTGATCCTTTTCTGGTGTTTGAAAATACTTGGGAAGAGATTCTCTTGGAATTATGTAGATGCAGGTGCTTTTCTGTTTTTGGTGTATGATTGCGCTTCGTTGCTCCTTTCGAAGAATTTGGCTGGTTCTACCGCACAGTTCCAGATGACGGGTTTGTCTGTCTTTTACTATTTTGTGTTACGTTTTTGGTGTGATCGACCGGAACGCTGGCGAATTTTGTTACTCTCTTATGTGGCTTGTATTTGCCTTTTCTCGGTTTTGGCACTTTCTTATTTTTATATGTTTCAACAGACTATATGGGATTTGGGTTTTGTGAATTTATATGATTTCCGATTTCTGTTATGTCCATTGGGCGTGGTGAGTAACGAATGGGCTTCGTTACAATTATTGTTTGGAGGTGTTGTGGCGGTTGCTTGGTATTACTGTCGAGGGAAGAGGATACATCTGTTTTTGTTATTTGTCGGTGTATTGGTTTTTTTGCAAGTACTTTGGTCGTTCTCACGTGGTATGTACTTGTCTTTGCTTTTTTTGTCGGCAGGTATGCTTTTATTACTGCGAAAGCGATTACAAGACAAATCAGTAATAGCTACTCTCTTGTTGTTTATGATGATTATGGGATGTATACTTGTAACTTCCCGATCAGATGTAATGAGGACATTGAGAATGACTGAAACTGTTTCGCAAAAGCGGAGTATAAAGAGTCGGTTAAATACATGGACCGTGACAGGCGATATAGTGAGAGATTACCCTTGGGGTGTTGGTAACGGTAATTATCAGATTGTCGTAGATAGATATTGGAAAGGGAATAGAGGAAATGAGGCCTATGCGTCTTATGCAATGAATTTAGTAAGTCAGTTGATGGTAGAAAAAGGATGGGGCGGTTTGCTGTTATATGGTGGTACTTTTATCCTATTTTCCATTTTCATAATCAGGAAGAATGAACGGATTGCTTGGTTGGTATGGTTATTTTTGGTGGTCTATTTATTTCGGGAGCAGACTTTTTCTGCCTTTTTTTCATCAATTAGGGTACGATGGTTGTTTTTTACTTTGTTGGCTGTTGCACAGGGTACAGTTGAAAATAATAAAGAAAGGACCTCTTTGAGGATAAAAGTGTTCCTGAATTTTTTATCTGTGATTCCGGTTATTATGTGGCTGCTTTGTTTTTCCACATTGTGTAAGCGGAAGGAAAAAGTGGCAGATAATGATTCATTTTTGGCAAGTGTCGATATAAAGGAATGGAATAAGGTTGAACGAATGGGGGAACGTTTGGGTGGCAGTGCTCCTCTTTTGTTGAATCGGGCTTTGTTTTATTGGAATCGATATCTTGAAACTTCGGATGAAAGGGTGTTGATGCAGGCAAAAGCAGATGTAAGAGAAGCAAGGCGATTGAACCCTTATGACGTACAATTGGATTTTTATAGCGAAATGTTTTCTTCTGGGGATTTAGTCTTATTAGCAATGACATATCCGCATAAATTAATATTTTCTTGGGGTGCATATATGCAAATAGAAAAATGTCGAAATCAGGAAAGTTGTTATCGGTTGGTTGATTGTATCTTGTCAGATCCTCGGATTATGGATACAGAATATTGGAAAAAATTGTCGTGTTGTGATTCCGGATTTGTTCATAAAGTTTCGGATGAATTGTTGAGACGAATACAGAATACTCAAGAAGTAGATCCTGTTATATTGGCTAAAATGGGAAGTGTTGCTTTAAAATTGAATGAGTTGGATTTGGCAGAAAATTGTTTAGTAGAAGCATTGACTTTACTTCCGAATTTGTCAATGGCGTGGTTTAACTTGGGGGTAGTGAAAGAGCGAAAAGGTGAAAATGAATTGGTCCTGCTTTATAAAAAGAGGGGAATCATATTGGGCACGAGAACTGTTATCCTTGGAGACGATTGGAAACGTTATTTATCTACCGGATTACAAAATGATATGGACGGAGATGTTATTCAAAGGGTTGAATCCGGTTATGTTTTCCGTTTTCATGTGTGGTATGGCTACCAACTGTTGAAAGGATGGCGATTGCCAAATAAATAATGAATAATGTCAAAAAAGTAGGGGATACATTTGGGTAGACTGATTACTTTTGTCCGGTTAAACGAAAGAAAGGAAAAAGAAAATGAAGAAAAGCGTATATGCAGCACTTGTGTGTCTCTTTTGTGCCGTGGGTTCTCTTTCGGCTCAGGAACGTGTGGTCGAGCTGACCGATCCGGATGAAAGTTGTACAAGCATTGCCGCCGGCCGGCTGGCAACGACCGATGGTTCGGTCATGACCTCCCAGACGTGTGACGGAACCTCGCGTACGTGGATGGAGGTAGTGCCGGCTAAGGACTGGCCGGATACGGCAAAGGTAGATATCTATTGGGACATCCGTCATACGGAAAGTAAGAACGACCGCTTGGGCGTGATCCTGAAAGGCTCTATCCCGCAGGTGCCGCACACGTTCGCTTTCCTGAATACCGGCTATCCTTGCATGAATGAAAAACAGCTGGCGATGGGTGAAACTACGATTGTCGGGCGGAAAGAACTGCGCAATCCGAAAGGACTGTTCCACATTGAGGATCTGCAGGCGATTGCGTTGCAGCGTTGCAGCACGGCACGCGAGGCGGTCTTGCTGATGGGGCGTCTGGCGGAACAATACGGCTATCGGGACGGGGGTGAGTGCCTGACGGTCGCCGACAAGAAGGAATTGTGGTTTTTCGAGATCACGGGGGCGGGGCCGGATGACATGAGTGCCCTGTGGGTGGCTCAGCGCATTCCGGACGACCATGTGACGGTTTCGGCCAATACACCGCGTATTTCCGATGTCGACTTCAAGGACAAAGAGCAGTATATGTATAGCGAGGGGCTGAAAGAGAAGGCACGAAAATTGGGCTATTGGGATGGGAAAGAGCCGTTCAAGTTCTGGAAAGTCATCCACGAAACGGGCAAGAAACCATTCACGATCCGTGACTTTTTTGTCTTGAACACGTTGGCTCCTTCTTTGAACCTGACGATGGACATGGAGGAACTGCCTTTGTCCGTCAAGCCCGAAAACAAAGTCTCTCTGGCGGAGATGAACCGCCTGTTGCGCGAAACTTATGAGGGCACGGAGTGGGACATGACAAAAGATATGATGGTAACGAAGAAGATCAAAGATAAAGACGGAACCGAGCGTGACACGACATATAAAAGCCCGTTGGCTCAAAATTGGATGACGAACGATATGTTTGAATTCCTGAACGCGCAACGTGGTGAAAAGAAGATAGAGAAACAGCGGACAATATCGGTTGTTTGGTGTGCATATTCATTTGTGATACAGTGTCGTGACTGGTTACCGGACGAGGTGGGATGTGTCTGCTGGTGGTCGGAAGATAATCCGGGCGAAAGCCCCAGGGTACCCTTGTTTGCTGGAATGACAGATGTCCCAGAGAGTTTTAAGGTTTGCGGACATAAGCGTTATCGTCCTGATGCGGCCCTTTGGACTTATCGTCGTACAAACCGTCTGGCTCAGGTAAGTTGGGGGCATGGGCGTAAACTTATCGAACCTGCCGTTCTCTCTTTCGAACAGAAGGCTGCCGATGAAATGCCTCTGATAGAAAGCAAGGTATCGGCGCTTATCCGGGAAGGGAAGAAGAACGAAGCCCAAGATTATCTTACCCGTTATTCCTTTGATTTTATCTATTCGACTTTGCGTTGTTGGGAGGAAATGGAAGGACAACTTTGGCATAAGTTCGGGAGAGGATTTTAATAGTTCCTCTCCGAAAACCGGTCAACCTCCTTTTATATATGAATATAATGGGTTGTTGACCGGAGTTTTTGAGTTTTGTTATTGATGGGTAACAGGGAGTGGACCGTCAGAGTAGATGAGGGCATTGCTGAAATGGATTTCTGTTTTTGGATCTGGATTTATCCATTTGAAAGTAACGACATGTTTGCTTTTTGGAAGTTGGTATTTCCAGAAAAGATCAACACGGTGATTCTTGCCAATGGGCAGATTCGCTTTTTCCACCATTTTCCCGTCAATATACATTTCGACTTGAGCAGAGTGGTTATTTTCACCTCGGAGATAGCCGGTAAATACAACTCCTGTCCCTTCAAACTCGAATTTGTCGATATTGGGTAAATCTTTTTTTATGTCTTTGCGGCCGATCGGAAACAAACCTTCGAATCCTTGTTCCAAACGTACCGGGACAGGTGTTTGGCAAGCGATGGTGACTTCATTGTCGTTTACGTTGCCACCATTCCGTTCGATCATTTGCAAGGCATGTCTGAAAGACGTTTCGTAGGTCTGGTTTAAAGACATATTCGTATAGGCAAAGTTAATGTCTTCAACTTCTCGCAAATTTTTCATCCAATATTCCGGTATCTGGCTGTATCCTTGTATAGTAGCCAATATGCCGGCAGCAGATGCAGGATTGCAGTCTGAATCTTGTCCGCAACGTGTCGAAATATCCATAGTTTTATAGAAATTCCCTTGTCCGTACAACAATCCCATTATAACATAAGCGCAATTGATGACAGCGTCAATATTATAAGGGCGTAAAGTACCTTCCGGGCAACCGATATCCTGATTCCATTTTTTCTCGCATTCCGCCCAAGTTTGTTTCCAGTCATCCGGATATTGTTCGTACCAACGGATCACATCGCTCATGCACTTATGGAAGCGACTCTCTTCTGGGATCGTTTTCAATGCTTCTTTAACAATAAAGTTGATGTCTTCGGAAATGAAAGCCAGTGAGTACATGGCTCCGATATAGACTCCTCCATACCATCCATCACCATAATTCATGATATGTCCTATTTTATCGGATATCTCGCATGAAGTATTGGGCATACCTGGTGTCATCAAGCCGGCGAAATCAGCTTCAATCTGATAATCAATATCGTCTGAATGCGGATTGTTCAGCCAGTGTCCGGATTCAGGAGGCATGATCCCGTTTATGATGTTATAGCGGGCAGCCTGATTAGCGTGCCAAAGACTATAATCTGCATTGGCAAATGCGTATGCGAAAGAATCAACCGGTGCATCCATGCCTAACCGTTCGAATACGTCTACGAAAGTCAAGTCCATGTAAATGTCATCGAATAATCCGGGAGAATGGTCGAAATAGTTTTTGATACATCCATCATTATAACTGATAGGAACATAGTCTTGAATCATAGCACTTTGATAACGAAATTCGGTCGGGCCGCCATAAACAACACCGATGGTTTGTCCGGCCCAACCGCCTTTGATTTTGTCTAATAATTTTTCTTTGCTGATAGCCACAGTCTGAGGAATGCTTGCAATCTTTGGAGCCGGTTGTTGTGAGCAGGATAGTATTCCTGCGGTCAGGCTGACTGCTAATAATGGTAGTGCTTTGTGATTCATGATAATTTTTATTTTAAAGAAATTATGTCATTTGATGATTTGACAAAAATAGAGAAAATCTCTTCGGCTTTTTTTAAAATATGAAGTGAAAAAGATAAACTCAAATTGAAATGTCGGCTTGTGTTTTATTTGTATTATCTCTATTATTAGAATGTTATGTGTTGTTGTTTTTGTGATATAGTCGGATGTGTAGATAGACTCTAATATCAAAAAGCAAACAAATTGTATCAAAAATATAATATATGATAGATGACATATTGATAATATTGTGTTCAATTAGAATGAAATATTTATAATGAAAATAGTAAATCATAGATTATAACTGGTAAAATGAATCGGAGGAATTTTATAAAAGGCTCCGCTATAAGCGGATTGATATTTGCTAACGCTGTTACAAGTACTGCCAATATTGGGAAAAATAATGTTCCTAAAGAAGAGGATGATTCTGTACGGAAGTTTTTCTTCAATAGAGAAGGTAAATTTAAAATTTTGCAGTTGACTGATACGCACTATGTTGCGGGAGATCCGAAATCTGTCCGCGCATTGGATAATGTCAACCAAATGTTAGATTTGGAAAAGCCGGATTTGGTTATTCATACAGGAGATGTGATTTACGGAAAGCCTGCGGAACAGTCCATACGGGAAATTCTAAACCCCATTTCTGTGCGTAAAATACCATTTGCTGTCACGTTTGGTAATCATGACGAAGAATTTGGCAGGACGCGGGCAGAGATGTTGGATATTGTCAAGTCCATACCTTATAATATTAATACAAAAATAGAAGGTATACATGGAGAAACAAATGCAGTGATAACACTTGCTTCGCCGAATAATGGTAAAATTAGTCGGGTTTTCTATCTTTTTGATTCGAACGCATATTCAAAAATAGAAGGAATAAAAGGGTATGACCATATTCGTTTTGATCAGATAGCCTGGTACCGGGAACAAAGTGAAGCTTTTACCCGAATGAATGGTGGTGAGCCGATACCATCATTCGCATTTTTTCATATTCCCCTGTTGGAACATAAAAGAGCAATGCAGGACGATGTCTATAGTGAAACATGGGGAATAAAAGGAGAACTTGTCGCTTCGGCGAATGTCAGTTCAGGTCTGTTTGTTTCAATGAAAGAAATGAAAGATATCGATGCGATTTTTGTCGGACATGATCATGATAATGATTGTGTGACCTTATGGAACCGGATGTTTTTTATCTTTGGTCGGTTCAGCGGGTGTGATACGGTCTATAATGACCTGAAACCGAACGGTGCTCGTGTGATAGAATTGACCGAAGGAGCAACAGGTTTTCGTTCATGGGTACGTATCTATGGAGGCGAAGTTGTCCAAGATTTATCTTACCCGAAAGATTTTATGAATCGGTTCGGGAAAAAATGATCAGATATTAATCCTGCAATCATTCCGTGCAGATCTGTTTCGGAATACCAAAGGGGAGGGATGGCATTCGAAGCATCCCTCCCTTTCTGTTTGTTATTTAGGTATAGACTTTTGTCCCTTTTATTTTTCATGCTTCCTGTATGAAATGGGACTTACGCCAGTCTTCTTTCGGAAAAAGAAAGAGAAATAGTCAGGTGATTCAAAATTCATTTTGGCAGAAATATCCTGGATAGACATTTCCGTATTGTCTAACAATTCTTTGATCTTGTTTATTTTCAACTGTAAAATATATTGATGAGGAGCAATTTCCATATGTTTCTTGAAAACTTTCCTGAAATTGGAATAACTCATGTTTATGGCTTTGGCAATATCTTCAGGCGTGAAGTTCTCATACACGTTTTCCCGCATCAGCATGCAGGCCTTCTGTATTTTCTGTAAAGTTTCCGTTCCGCAGTCCTGTGTTTTGTCTATGGAATAGATTAAACTGATGATATGCAGAGCTGTCCCACCAAGCAACGCCTGAAATCCAGGCTTCTCTGCCATGGCAGAATCAATCATTTCATTTAAATGATTGATTAATGTTCCGTTTATGCCAATATGCAATATAGGATTTGTATGATTGATAATCTTCCGTAACAGATTGTCGCAATAAGGTCCGGTAAGAGTGAAATAATATTCATCCCATCCGATTTCGGATATCGGATGATGAGTATGCCACTGTTTGGGAAAAATAATAAAAACATCACCTTCGGATATTTGGGATGCCGGGCAATTTGAAGATTCGAAAACTCCTTTTCCTCTGGTTACATAGATTAATACAAACTCATCGATGATCCTTCCTTTCTCCGGGTTGAATGTATATTTGGCAGAATGCCCTTTAAGAGGATAATTTTCATGGGGATTGATAGATTGGAAACCTATACTGCTGATAGAAATTCCCCAGGTCGTTTCGTTGTCGTTTATAGGCAAGTACTTAATAATGTTGTGCTTGTTCCGATTAGAATACATGGTATATATAATTTGCGATTTTTCCCCGATCCGTTATCCCTTTGTTAGAAATAAACCTCCCAAAGATAAGAAAAATACCATTTCGGACAAAACTATACAAAAAAATATCATATTTTCATGTTAAAGTAGATGCTGAATTAGGACTTTTGCTGTAAATTTTGTTAAACAACAATAATGTATGAATTTATGAAAAGTCGTATTCTGCTTTTGCTGTGTTTCCTACTCTGTGGGATACAAGCTTTTGCCCAGATTTCTGTATCGGGAAAAGTGGTCGATGCCGGTGGTTTTGAACTGCCGGGAGTAAACATTTCCGTGAAGGGGCAGACGATCGGTACAATGACTGGTGCCGATGGTACGTTTACGCTTCCTGGTGTACCTGGAAGTAATTCAGTTTTGATCTTTTCTTATGTCGGTTTTAAGACACAAGAAGTGACTGTCGGTAGTCAACGGACAATTAATGTCACGTTGTTGGAAGATTCCGAACAGTTGGAAGAAGTTGTGGTTGTTGCTTATGGAACTGCAAAGAAAAAAGATTTGACAGGATCTATGAGTACTATTGAGTCAAAAGTTTTGGTAGCTCAGAGTTCTGGATCTGCCTCTAAGATGCTTGAGGGATCTGCTCCCGGTTTGCAGGTTGCTGCAGCGGATGGACAGCCCGGTGTTGATATGGGGATCCGTGTACGTGGTGTCAGTTCAGCGAATGGAGGTAGTGCAACAGCTTTGATTGTAATAGATGGTGTTCCTGCTCAGACTGAAAATCCATTATCAAATTTGAACTCTTCTGATATCGAGAGCATCACGGTGTTGAAAGATGCCGCATCTACTGCCTTGTATGGTTCTCGTGGTGCGAATGGTGTCGTATTGGTAACAACTAAAAAAGGAAAAAGCGGTCAGACCCGTATTGGTTTTGATGCTCGTTGGGGATGGAATTCAGTCGGACGTTTCAATACCTCAGGTATGACAGAAGCTTCTGATTATTATGAATATTATTGGAAAGCCATTTATAATTCGTATCGTTATGGTGTGAATGGGACAGGACTTCCGGGTGTAGATGCCAATGGATATCCTTACACAAATATCAAAAATCCGAATTATTCTCATGAAGAAGCGGCCGAATTTGCCAGCCAGCACTTGTTCAACTATGTTGCCGGTGCTACCAATAGTGAGAAAAATTTCACTCGTAATGGTTTGGGTAACTGGATGGCATACAATGTTCCGGGTGCTATTTATACGATGGAAGGAACTGGTGCTACGGCTTCAGCAACCATGACCGGTGCTTATTTGGTTAATCCTAATGGACGATTAAATCCAAATGCCACCTATTTATATCAGGATGGTGATACTTATGCTGACCAACTGTTACAAACAAATTTCCGTCAGCAATATGATGTTTCTGCCAGCGGTGGTACAGATAAAGTAAAATATTATGCGTCATTAGGTTATTTGGATGAACCATCTTTCGTTCGTTCTTCTGACTTTGAGCGTTATTCAGGACGTGCCAATGTAGATGCTGAATTGTTTAAATGGTTGAAAGTGGGCGCAAACGTTGGATATACTCATACAGTCACCAATTCAATGTCTACCAAATGGGGACGTAATCCGGGTGCTGCTTCCGGTAACGTCATGATGTATGCTAATGCGACACACCCTATCGTTTCTATTTGGGCACGTGATGTAAATGGCAATTATGTATTGGACGACAATGGAAATAAAGTAGAGGCTGGTTATCCCGGAACTTCGTATTCTCCTGTAGGAACAACATACGGTAATCGTGTCGCAGCAGATGTTTTGTATGATATTGATCAAAATATCAACCAGAACAAGGTTGACTTGTGGACATCACGTGTATATGCAGATTTTACGTTTGGGGATTTTAAGGCCACAGTCAATTTCTCTTACGATCAGCATGCCAACCGTTTATTGAAATATCGTAGCAGTTTAAGTTCATTGGGATCTGCTAATAACGGTGGTATTGGTATTCAAAAATATGTAAGAACGATTCTGAATACCCAGCAAATGTTAAGTTACAATAAGGATGTCAACTTACATCATGTTGATGTAATGGTTGGTCATGAATATAATGACAATAGTTATGATCAGCTGAATTGGGGATCTGCAGATGAGTTGATAGCCGGATTTATTTCTCCGGGTAACTTTGTCAGCCATTATTCTAATGTTGCGACTTTGGCTACTCCGGGATGGAGTTTGGGTACTGTCCGTATGGAATCTTACTTTGCCCGTGCCAACTATAATTACAATGGAAAGTATTATTTGTCCGGATCTCTTCGAGCCGATGGATCCTCTAAGTTTGCAAAAGACAAGTGGGGTGTATTCTATTCGGTAGGCGGCGGCTGGCGTTTTTCCTCCGAACAGTTTATGGAAGGAACGAAAAATTGGCTGGATAATGCTAAATTACGTTTAAGTTATGGTGTGATCGGTAACCAAAATGGTGCAGCTGATTATGGATACCATACATGGTCTTATGGCGTCGGTTCTTGGAATACAAGTTCAAATGGAACAGGTACGGCAAAAACCTATTCTATTGGTTATGGTGGTTTGATCAATGAAGATTTGACATGGGAAAATGTTCATACAACAGATGTCGGTTTAGATTTTTCTGTTTTGGGTGGTCGTATATCCGGATCGTTAGATTTTTATAATAGTTTGACAACTAATTCATTCTATAATGAACCGATTTCTTATTTGGCAAATGGTGGAAACACAACTCGCCAGCGAAATTCAGCTAAATTGCGTAACCGTGGTTTTGAAATAGACTTGTCTGCCGATATTATCCGAACAAAGGATTGGACTTGGAATGTAGGTATTAATGGAACTCATTATAACACCGTTTTAAAAGAAGTTCCCGCTTCAACTATTCCGGCTTGGAATGAAACAATGGATCTTCCCAAAGGGACATGGACCGCAAATGGAGATGGTTGGTCTGGTGCAGGAACTGCCAATGCTTCTGGAGTATTTTATTTGCGGGGTGAAGGACGTGATTGGTATAATTTGTATTTGTACAAGTATGCCGGAGTTGACCAGGAATCAGGTTTACCGATGTATTGGCACCGTGTAACATATGATGATATTCATAATGGTGCTTCTGGTGGCCGCTATGCCAATTACAAACAAGGTGAAAGCGTGAAGACTACAGTTTCTTCAGATGCTTCCATGTATGAAATGGGTAGTGCAACTCCCAAATGGATTGGAGGTCTTACCACTACATTGCGTTATAAAGATTTTGATTTTCAAGCAATTTTCGCATATCAATTTGGTGGCAAGTTCTTGTCTGTTGAATATGCTAATGGTCTTTATCGTTCTTCTTTCTTGGGCAATGGTGCGCAACCTCAATCTACGGATTTGATTGGCAACACGTTTGATCCGGAAAACACCGGTGCTTATTTCCCGATGATTTGGGCGTCTAACAGTTCATCTGCATACTATGATGGAGCGACTACCGGTTCTTGGAAATATACAGACATGTCATTGTTCTCTGCCTCTTATCTGCGTATGAAGAACATTACATTAGGTTATACGATTCCGAAAGTCCTCTTGAACAAGGCGGGTATTAGCAAACTGCGCGTATATGCTTCTGCTGATAACTTGTTCTATATTTCGGCAAAGAAAGGTGTGGATCCTGCCATGTCAATGACCGGTGGTTTGGAAGTTGGTCAGTATATTTATCCGACTATGCGTACAATCTCTCTTGGTTTGAATCTTGAATTTTAAAATGGAGCAAAAATGAAAAAGTATATTAAATATATCTGTGGAATTTTGACTGGCGTATCTATTCTGACCGCCTGTGATTCAAAGTTGGATGTCCACAATCCCAATAACTTTTCAGATCAGCAGATTGAAGAGTTATTGAAAAATGGTACAGATGAAGAACGTGAATTGATATTAGGTGGTTTAACTGCCAATTTGAAAGGTTATGTAGTTGTACGTAACGCTATCATGTCGGGTGGTTTTTCAAATATGTCTATTGATAACGAATGGGTACATAATAACATTTACCGCAATTTGCAATGCGGCGATATTGTGTATGGTGATGGAGCTCGTCACTCAGCAGGATGGGGACAGTATTATAGAAATAGTACAGATATGCCATACTGGTCTTCTAATCAAAACTCTGAATGTTATGGTTTTTGGTGTTCTCCCGCTTTGTCGATTAGTAATGCTAATAAAGTATTGATGTTCTTGAGTGACGAGGTCGTTGGCGAGAGTGCTCTTTTGAAAGAATACAAGGCAATGGCATTGACTCTGCGTGGTATGGGATATTTGCAGTTGATGGAACGTTTTACGAAAGCATATCAGCATGGAGGAAAAGAAAGTTATGGTATGCCTATTTATACGGACTATGGCTATCAAGATGCAGTGGCTCCTTCTTCCGCCGAGGAAACATGGAGTTTCATCATGAAGGATCTGAAAGATGCTGTTCGTTTGTTCCAGGAATCCGGTTATGGTTATACGAAAGCGAAAGACCATGATACAGCTTATGACATTGACCTTGGTCTGGCACAATACTTTTTGGCAAAAGCATGTTTGTGGACAGGTGATTATCAAACTGCAATTACAGCATGTAAAGATGTATTGGACAACTATGGTTGGGAATTTATTCCAGAATCTGCCTATGGCGCATCCAACGAACGTATGGCGGGTTTTTGTGACAAGACGGATGATATTAAATCGGATGACAATGCGTTTATGTCTGTTGTCAAAAATCCGGAATGTCTTTTTGGTTGGGCTAATGATGCCAATCTTTACACTTGGAGTTACTATAATGTACTGAAAAATGGTTCTAACATGGTAAGTGCAGCCTATTTCCAAATTGATAATTCATTATGGGCGAAAATGGCAGATAATGACTACCGTAAAGATCGTTTTACGACAGAAGTTGCGACTTTCCCTTATTTCGCAATGGAAAATGGAGATACCACTTGGTATCCGACAACCATTCCCGCATATACCTGTCTGAAGTGGGCTGCCTCTATTGCATCGGATGAATCGACTCGCCGGCATGATCGGTCAAATTCGGATGTTATCATCTATCGTACATCGGAAGTTCTGTTGATGATGGCTGAGGCACAAGCACAAAATGGTGATGAATCTGGTGCTAAGGCAACATTGAATAAACTGTTGGCTGCTCGTACAAAGTCCGGTACTCCGACATTGACTTGTGACAACTATCCCTCTATGCAGGGGATGTCTGTTCTTGATATGTGCAAGTTGCAATGGAGAATTGAATGTTGGGGTGAAAACGGTTGGAATTTCTGGAATAGTAAACGCTGGAATCAGGCTCCCGCTTATGAGGGTTCTAATCATTGGAGCACGAATACGGTTACTATTGACCACATGACATGGGAAATTCCCGATCAGGAAACGCAAACGAATCCTCATTGGGCAAATGTGAATAGAAAATAAATAATAGGATATACAAAAGTTCTCTGTTGGAAAGTACTATGAGATCTTTTTGTTGAGGCTAAAATAAGTAGTTCTCCAAGTCTATTATATTGGATTTGGAGAACTTTTGTACTTGAATCCCCCGAAAGCATGGCAATTAAATTTGGTCAAGGTAGTGAAATCTTGACTAATTAAAAATAATCATTTTGACAGAAATTCAAACTACAAAATTTAAACAACCTCTAAAATTATGACAAAATTGGATTTTGTAAAACCTCAAGATAAGTTCTAACTCAGTCAGTGGTAAAACGCTGCGCTGTCACCAGTGTCTGGGCCGGACGGATATGCACAAGTGAATCAACTCTCTTATTGGTGTTGTCAAGACCAGGGCAAAAATCCTCAGCAAAATCCGGAAATCGTATGAAATATACCCCAAAAAACAGAACCTTATCATATAAGTTTTTCCCATTTCCTCTGTCACTGTATCACTGATTTCTTTTTACCGATTGATATTCGGTGTGTTTTATTTGTGATATATAGTAAGTTATATATCTTCCCTACTTCTCTTTTTTGAAGGTATAGTTCTTTAATAATGCTATCCTTGTATCATCTGTCTGCTATACCACTTGCTTTATCATTAAATAGTTGAATTGTAGGAAAGAATGTAACTTGTCATGTTTTGTTCTCACAAAAATATAGTAATTTTGTGGCAAAATATACGACTAATGGCAGAAAACAGTTCTTTCAAAGCAATGGAAGCGATTGTTGAGCGTACAGAAAATGGGAAAATTCTGATACCGGATGACTTTACACTATGTGGAACTCCGGACTCTGTTCGCTCAGGTCTGACGCGTCTATGCAAAAACGGAAAACTGAACCGTTTTGCTAAGGGGATATACTATATCCCGATGTATGACAAGTGGGATGGAACACCTCGTGAACCTTCTCTTGATGCGATTGCCCAACGGATTGCGGACAGAGATAAAGCCCGGATTATCCCAACAGGCATATATGCACTCAACCGTTTAGGACTTTCCACACAGGTGCCGACCAATATTATATATATCACAGACGGTTCGGCACGTCAGGTAAAATTTGGGGCAGGAAAAAGCATCATATTCCGTCATAGCAACGACCTTAGTAATTTCGCCTATCAGTCAAAAGTGATGCAGATGGCAATCATGGCGATGCGCGAAATAGGAGAAAATGCTATTACAGAAGAGCAAATAGCCAAGATAAAAAACATAATAAAGGATTCCGTGTCGGAAGACAACTTCAATCATGATATTGTACTCACTCCGATTTGGATAAGAAAAATTTTGCAGCGATGAAGTTTGTAGATTTATCAAGACAAGACCAGGTGGATGTACTTGACCGCGTTTCCACAGAATTAAATATTCGGCAGCGTGAAGTCATTGAAAAAGACTGGTGGGTGACAGCAGTGCTTCGCGCCATGTTCAGTCTGCCTTATGCCAATCACCTTTCGTTCAAAGGTGGCACTTCGTTGAGTAAGTGCTGGCACTTGATAGACCGTTTCTCGGAAGATATTGACATTGCCATCGACCGTGAATATCTTGGTTTTACCGGTATATTGTCAAAGACGCAGATTAGTGACAAACTCCGCCGTGCAGCCTGTTCGTTTGTAAGAGAAACCATGCAACATGATTTGGCAGAGCAACTTTGTCAAAACGGAATATCAAAGGATAAGTTCAAGGTGAACGTAAATATCACTCCTGTCTCAACGACAGATCCTGAGGTGATAGACATAAACTACGACTCTGTTCTGTCTCTTTCTATCGAAGGTAATGGAGGTCAGTATATTCTTCCCAAAGTAAAAGTGGAAGTCAGTGGAAGGTCAATGAGCGAACCGGTAAACGAGATTGCGCTCAACTCGATGATAGACCAAATTTATCCAAACGCGCCATTTGCCGAGGAGAAATTCACTGTGCGTGCTGTCATACCAGAACGTACTTTCCTTGAGAAAGTATTTCTGTTGCATGAGGAATTTGCCAAACCGAAGGTATTGATACGAGTGGAGCGTATGTCACGTCACATGTATGACATCGGACAGATGTTGAAAACACCTATTGCCGAACGCGCCATCAACGATAAGGAACTCTATCAACAAGTAGTAGAACACCGTCGCACATTCATCGGGTTGCGTGGTTTTGACTACGATACGCTTTATCCGGCTACGCTCAACATCATTCCGCCATCCGAAATAATTGAACAATGGAAAGAAGACTATGAGAATATGCGTATGTATATGATTTATGGTGAGAGTGTGGCATTTAATGAACTTATGAATAGTCTTGATCGATTTAATACAGATATAAAGACTCAAATATTAAACAGAAGAATAGATTCATGATATACAATATTGGAGACATAATAGAGAAAATGTCTCCTTTCTACAAGAAAACTATCTCTGCACTGACATCCGAACCTTCCGCGCTATACGTGTCGCTTTTTGGACGGGTATGCGCTCTTTTACAAACTCTGGTATATTGTATGATTTCATACTTAGTTTGTAGAGTTCTTTTCTTTCTTGTGGAACAAGGAATGGTTTGCTCGGATTGCCGTTTTCATCAATGTAGGCGATGAATGGACGTGTGTGAAGTCCGTCAAGGCGGCGGCTGGCAAAAACAATCCAATGGCTGTTGGAAGACCAGGAATGATAACTTTCCGCTTCTGGACTGTTTGCCGCAGATAACACCTGGTGGCTTTTGTCTTGAAGATTCAGTTGGTACAGATCGGCATCTTTATGCCAGATCGGGAAAGTACCGTATCCGGAAAGAGTGTACATCAGGAACTTTCCATCTGGTGATACACGAGGAAAAGAAACGCTGCCACCCCTTAGAGTGGTATTATATAACGTATCTGTTTCCCCGAAACTCTTTGTCTCCGGTTCGAATGATATGCTGCATAAGTTGTATCGCAGTTGCTTGATTGAGTCAGGCATAGGTAATGCCGGTGCTGAGCAGTAATAGAGTGTCTTGCCATCCGGAGAAAATGTAGGGAATGTCTCAAGCGAAGTCTGCGAAGATAATTCAGGAATGGATATTATGGAATGTTTTTTGATATCGTACAAGACTATATCCGAAGTCAAGTCATATACCTCTATCCGTTGCGTTGGATGTAGATTCTGATACGTGTCATTGATGGAAAATGCCACGAAACGTCCGGAAGGATGCCATGACGGATAAACTAGATTGGGCGTATCTTTTGTCTTGGGAACGACAAATTCAATATCATTCCCATCAATAAAGACACTTCCATTATAAACGCCACGCATGTGGAACATCATTTTGTCAGCCGATTGCATGCGAAAAGAATGGCAGTTTACACAATTGTCCTCCGTTAATTTATTTGTATAGATGGCGGTCTCTTTGAAAGACTCCAAGTCACGTTGGTAAATCCCCATCTCGTTCCACAAGGCATAAAGAGGTTCGATCAGGCGATATGCGATATAACGATCGATCTCCTTTGCTGATATGAGTATACGGAAAGGTCTGTAAGTCAGTATTTCCCCTTCTTTGCGACTCGTCACAGTTATCTGGATGGAATCATTTTTTGCACCAGATAAAAGTGATCTCCATTTTTTCAGTGGTATTTTGGCAAAACCTTTGTGTCCCTTTACGTGCAGTTCGGTTTGTTTGCTCTTGAACAGAACGGCCACTATTTCTTCGTCGGAAGAAAACATGGAAAAATTTAACGGTGCTATGTTATAAGGAACCGTTACATCAACATAATCCGGAAAAATATCCGGGTATCCGGATATTTCCGTAATCTCTCCTTCTCTTGTCTGTGAACAGGAACAATACACGCATATTGTGAATAATAGATTGAGAATCTGTTTCATATTCGAAGTGTTTATTCTTTAAATAATAAATAATACCAATACGTGTCACCGAACTGATTTGCCATATTTTTTTTCGGATCAGAATAAGGTTTCTGACGTTGCATTTCATTCTTATAAGCAATGAAGCGTTGTTCCGTTTTTAGACCAATCCCTTTCTTGGGCCAAAGATCTTGTTCGTCTTCATACCAAGCCACGACAGCTTCTTGCTGTCGGATTGTCAATCTCGGCCAGACTTCCGTATGATAATATTTCTCGTAAAGACCATTAAACGTGATTAGGTCTTTGTTCAATAAATGGTAAGTTGTTAGGTAAAACAACGGCAATTGATTGTCGGGATCATTGACTGCCAAATATTCGAGAACATGAATGAAATCCAGTGAAACCGTTTCATCCTGATTTTTCCTGATGGCTTTGCGTTTACTTCCATATTCTTTATCTGACTCCAATATTTGGTCGTCATATAAATATTTCCGCTGTCTTTGTGCCCAATCTTTGTAAAACAGGGTTTGCTCGAGAATTGTGATATATTTTTCCGCGACCGGATAGAATCCGAAAATCAGATTCGTCTTAACCAACTGTTTCAGTAGTCTGGGATTGCCTTTATGTGAAATGATATATCCTTCATAAGCATATTTCTGAGCAGCTCCGATATTGCCGATATGGTAATGTAATTCCGTTTGTGCTATTGCTCCTGGCAGTTGTTCGTCCCACTCGGAGAGCAAAGTTTCCCCACCCCGTTGAGGATATTTGAATAATTCCTTGTCCAGTCTGCCTTCTTTCGCAAGTGCAAGATTCAGAATGTTTATCGTTTGTAAGTCATAATTTCGCTGTTGAAAAGTAGATATGATTTTTTGCCATTCTCTGTTTCTCAGGTAATAGTCCTGTTCTATTTTCTCCAAAAGGAGCTGGTCTTTTTGTCCGTCTGTTATCCCCCAGATACAAATTGCAGAAATGGTAATCTGGAAGGCGATTATGATCCGGACTTCTTTTGGTCTGACCCGTATTTTCTTCCCCAAAAGGCCGAAAAGAAAAAGAGAAAACAGATAAGCTACATAAACATAATAAGGAAATGACAGGTGCGAATGTGTATTTTCATAATGAAAGTCCGGTATAAGACAATCCCAGAAGCTATACTTCCATGATTCAAAAAACGACAGGTAGGCGATCGCCGCCAAGGTCGGGATACAGACCAGATTTAGATATTTTGCCACCGAAAGCCGGAGCAATACCCAGATGATGACGCTTGCTACCCACAAGATGGCAACTGGGCCGGCCAGCCAGAAAAGTAGTACTGGTATAAGAATTGATGCTACTAACTGTCCGCGGGAACTTGACAAGTGCAGGAACAGATGAAAAAAAACAAGCATGCAAAGATAAGCGATTGTTTCTTGCAGACGGTAGCTTATGTCCAAAAATAGAGGTATCTGCAACAGCATCGGGAGGGAGGCCGTGACGAAACTCTCGGTTCCGGCCGAAAGTTTTTTCAAAATACTTTGCAAGAGTATGCATCCTGTCAGAAATAATATTGTCGTTAAAATCGCTCCGGCATAAGGAAGAATGTAAAACTGCATGATGAAACCTGCTACATAGTCGGCAATCCCACCTGGCATACAAATCTTTTCGAGAAAATACTCCCGTGTTAAAAGAAACAGTTGCAACTGTTCGATATAATAGAAGTAATAACAGAACTTCGTCTGTAAGGATAAAAACAGAAAGATAGCGATGGCAGCCCAGTATGTCGCTTTTAACCAAAACTGATTTTCAAGTTTCCCCCCTTTTGGTAGAGAAGTATGTCCCGTTGTGTTATTTTTCACGGCAATTTAATTGTATGTCCTGTTTGTAGGAAACTGTTTCTGTAACAAATATAATCAAAATACCGGTATTTTGTATGTTATGGTTAAAAAAATATAGGGTAACGTACCGGTCCCTTGCCATTTTCCACTGATTGTATTTGGATATGACATCCGATTCGGGGCGATTTTGCCAAAATTTTAATTATAAATGTCAAAAGCATAGGAAATATTCCTTTCAGGCTGGATATTTTTGCCAGACATGAAAAACATAAGAAAACAGGGATGAATTTTATCCGTGAAAATACCATATAACGATGAACAGATACAAACTTTCCTTTTTTAGCCTTGGCCTGGCGTGCTGTCTGTGCGCCTCTGCCAAGGATTATTATGCCACGGATTTCGGAGTGAAAGCAGATGGCAAGACATTGAATACGAATTCCATACAGAAGGGAATCGACTTTGTGAACGAACAAGGCGGCGGACGCCTGGTCTTTACCGCCGGCAGTTACTTGACAGGCTCCATTTATCTGAAGTCGAACGTGACGCTTCACCTCGAGGAGGGAGCGACACTGCTCGGATCGACCAACCCGTGGGACTACGAGAAAGATCTTTATGTCCGCTGGATGGCCATGATTTTCGCTATCAAACAGCAGAATATCGGCATAACGGGCAAGGGGACGATCGACGGGCGGGGCTTCCAGACTGCCAATAACATGGTGGACTATATCCAGCGGGGCATCTACGAGGATCCCTTGAAGCTGGGACGCCCCAACGAGACGAATCGCCCGCAGAACATCACTTTCCGCGAATGCGAGAACGTGACGATCCGTGATATCACTTTGCGTGATCCGGCAAGCTGGAACCAGACCTATGATCAATGCAAGAATCTCTATGTCGACGGCATACATGTCGACAGCAAGTCTTACTGGAACAACGATGGCATCGACATCGTGGACTGTGACGGCGTCGTGCTGAAAAACTCCTTCATCGACGCGGCCGATGATGCCCTTTGCTTCAAGTCGCACGATGCGAAGAGTATGTGCCAGAATGTGGTGGTCGAGAATTGCGTGGGTCGTTCGAGCGCCAGCGGGTTGAAATTCGGAACCGTGTCACGCGGCGGTTTCCGTAATTTCAAAGTGAAGAACATCAAGATATACGATACCTACCGTTCGGCCATAACGTTTGCTGCTGTTGACGGCGCCCTGATCGAGAACATCGAGGTCGACGGTGTCCGCTCCATCCATACCGGCAATGTGATCTACCTCCGTATCGGTGACCGCTGGAGTGCGGGGAAGAAACCGGTCATGCGGAACATCACGATCCGGAACGTCTATGCCGAGATCCCGGCGGAGAAACCCGATGCCGGATATAATTACGAAGGGCCTATCGAAGACCTCCCGCGTAATATCTCGCCGGCAAGTATCATCGGATTGCCGGACTACAAGATCCGGAACGTGATGCTCCAGAACATCGAGATCGTCTCGCCCGGAGGGGGTAATCCCCACTATGCGTATCGCGGTTTGACGCCCGCCGATCTGGACAGTATCCCTGAAATGAGGACTTCCTATCCGGAGTTCTCGCAGTTCAAGGAATTGCCAGCATGGGGCTTTTACATCCGTCATGCGGAGGGGATTACGTTTGACAACGTGACCTTCAAGGCCCTGAAAAAGGATTACCGTCCTGCTGTCGTGACGGATGATGCCCAAGGGGTAACGTTCAGGAACGTCCGCTTCGTGGAGCCGGAAAGCCCGGGGAAGGAACAGATATTCCCTTACAAGTCAAAAGTAGTGAAACAGGATTAAAATAAGAACAAGAGATATGAATAGAAACAAGTTATTTGCCGGCGTGATAGGCTTGCTGCTCTTCGTGACGGGGCTTTCCGCCAAGGATTACCAGGCTGTGATGTTCGGCATCAAGTCGGACGGGGTGACGCTTAATACCCGTTCCATCCAGAGGGCGGTCGATTATATCAGCGAACAGGGGGGCGGACGGCTCGTCTTTTATGTCGGCCGCTATCTGACCGGGTCGGTCGAACTGAAATCGAACGTGACGATCCGTATCGAAGAAGGGGCTGTGCTTGTCGCCGCCTCGTCGGTCTATGATCTGAAAGGTACGGACGGTGGCAACGCGTTGCTTTATGCCGTCCGGCAGAAAAATATCGGGATCGGTGGCAAAGGCATTATCGAGGGCCGCAGCGAGACGGTGAGGGCCAGCATCGGAGAGCAGTTGCAAAAGGGGCATATCAAAGGAAATATTTCCGATTATGAACCGGCACTGATCCGTATGGACGGGTGTGAGAATGTGAAGATCGAACAGGTGACTTTGCAGGATGCGGGCAATACGGCCGAGGTCTATGAGGGCTGCCGGAGTGTGACGGTCGACAAGGTGGTCGTGCGTGCGGTAGCATCGGGACGGAAGGCCGTGTCGGTTTCCGGTTGTGATGGGCTGAAAATGACGGATTGTTATTTCGATGTGGAGGGAGATCCGCTGCAGACGGACGGTACGTCGCGGCAGCTTTCGTTCACGGATTGTGTGACGCCGGATGGCAAAAATGTTTCGTGTGAGAAATAATAGGAGGAAAAACGATGCAGAGAAGATCTTTTATCAAACAGAGTGTTTTATGGACGGCGGGCTGTGCCTTAGGGGGGCGTATGCCGTTATGGGGGGCTGTCGAGGCAAGTGCCGGGACGAAAAACGCGGCCTTACGTCCTGGTGAGTTATATGGGTTGTTCCGGGATCCGCAGTCAGTCTACCGTCCGTTCGTGCGTTGGTGGTGGAACGGCGACAAGGTGGAGGCTGATGAGCTGAAGCGTGAGTTGCATCTCCTGAAAGAAGCCGGTATCGGGGGCGTGGAGATCAATCCGGTGAAGTTTCCCGGCAACGACACTGATGACCTGGGGAAGAAGTCCTTGCCTTGGTTGAGTGATGAGTGGATCGACATGTTGAAGGTGGCCTTTGACGAGGCAAAGTCGCTCGACATGACGTGCGATCTTATCGTTGGCTCCGGATGGCCCTTCGGTGGCGAGTTCTTGGAGGGAGACGAACGGGCGGACCTTGTTGTGAATTACTCCCGTAAGTTGACGGGGCCGATTGATTATGAGGTCTCGCGCGACGGGCTGTTCAGTACGGCGGACCCTGCCATCAGTTCGCCGTTTCTGGGCAGGAAGATGGAGCTGCTTTCCCTGCAGTTGGTGCCCGAACCGTTCGGAAGCCTTGACCAGGCGATCGACCTGATGCCAAAGGAGGTCGACGGATCGTTCAAGTTCCGGGTGCCTGACGGCAAACATGTTTTGTTTGCTCTTGTCAAGATACGTGGTTTCCTTGAGGTAATCAACGGTGCTCCCGGTGCTACGGGGCCGGTGTTGAACCATTATAACAAGCCGGCCGTACAGAAATATCTGAATAATATGTCGGATAAGATCCAGCAGCGTTTGGGACCGTTGTCCAGCAATATCCGCGCCTTGTTTACCGACAGCATGGAGCTGGAGGGGGCGAACTGGTCGTACGACATGGCGGAAGAGTTCGAGAAACGACGCGGTTATGATATCCGCCCTTACCTGCCGTTCATTCTCTTCAAGATGGGGAGCATGGGGAATGTGTTGACTTATGAGCCGAAGGTGGCGTTCACGCCTGAGCTGGACGACACGATCCAGCGCGTACGTTATGATTTTGAATATACAAAAGCCGAATTGTTGCGCGAACGTTTTACGCAGACCTACTTGGATTGGTGCAAAGGGCTTAATGTCAAGTCAAGGGCACAGGCTTACGGGCGCGGGCTTTTTCCGCTTGAAAACAGTCTGGATTATGATATTCCTGAATGCGAGTCCTGGACGATGACTTGGCTGAGGCATCGCTTGGGTGAGGAGATGTCGGAAGAGGATTACCGCCGGGGGCGTGCTTATACAATGGTCAACAAGTACGTGTCTTCTGCCGCCCATTTGCGTGGAAAGCGCCTGGTGAGCTGTGAGGAGATGACAAATACTTATACGGTGTTCAACATGACGTTGGAGTTGTTGAAGATCGGAGGTGATCAGACGGCTATTTCCGGGGTGACGCATTCCATTTTCCACGGTTTCAACTATTCTCCGAAAGAGGCTCCGTTCCCCGGATGGATCCGCTATGGGGCTTATTATAACGAGAATAACAACTGGTGGCCTTATTTCAAGTATTATACGGCTTACAAAGGGCGTCTGGCTACAGCTCTGCAGCATGGCTCCATGTATGCTGACATCGCTATCCTGCATCCTGTGGCCGATATGTGGAGCACCTTGGGGATGCAGAATGAGCCGTTCCCTTCGACTACCAACGTGAAGTACAAGACTTTGGTGTGGGAGGCCATCCACAAGAACGGAAGCGGTTGCGACTATGTGTCCGAATCGATCATCCGGGATGCTGAGATGAAAGATGGTTACCTGTGTTATGGTCCTCGCAAATATAAGACGCTTTTCCTGATCGAGGTGGAGAGCATGGAACCGGCTACCGCACGTAAATTGTATGATTTCGTGGCTTCCGGCGGGCGTATCTTCTGCATTGAGGCGTATCCGCACAAGTCGGTCGGTCTACAGGATCATGACGAGCATGATAAGGAAGTACAGGAATGGGTGGAAAAGATGAAGCGGACGGGCGAAGGGCGTCTCGTATTGCTCCACAAGCCGGAAAAGGATTTTGTCGGTTGGTATCAGGGGGTACAGAAGGAGTATGGACTGACGCCCTATGTGACGATCGAGAAGCCGGATCCTTACCTGATGCAGAACCGTTATCAGGGCGATAACAAGGAGGAGATCTTCTTTTTCAGTTATGCGCATCGCTATGATTCGCATCAGACCCGTATTTCTTTCAGCGACGAGATTGTAAAAGGCCGCCAGGGGTGGGTGTGGGATCTGGAAACGGGCGAACGCCATCGGTTGCCGCTGGATGCTGCCAATAGTTTTCTGTTCGACTTCGGTCCGGCTGATTCTCTCCTGATAGTGTTCGATAAGCAGAAGAGAGGAAATGATTACAAGCCGCTTCCGGTTTCCGGTGGGGATTTGAAAGATCTGTCGTCCGATTGGGACGTGGAGTTCCGCCATAGCCGCGAGAATACGGTGCAGAAGACCCATTTTGACACGTTGAAGGATTTAAAGGATACGGACTATGTGAATTTCTGCGGGACAATTGTCTATACGAAGAAAGTCAACGTTGCTTCGCCGGCCGGAAAGGTGCTGAACCTCGGATTGGTGCATGGGGTGTCGGAGGTATTTGTCAACGGTCAGAGCTGTGGCGTTAAATGGTATGGCCGCCGTATCCATCCGGTTGCAGCCCGGTTGCAGCAGGGTGAAAACAGGATTGAGATACATGTCGTGACTGTTATGGGTAACTATATGAAGACGTTGAAGGATAATAAGATCGCTCAGGCATGGACCCGGAGGCAGGATGTCGTGCAGCCGGCGGGGATGGTCGGGCCGGTCACTGTGTATAGCGTGGAAAGTTGAGAATTGAAATTAAGAAATCAGGTTTTTGAAGAGTTATGAATATGATTAGAAAAATAGGACTCCTGTGCTTGATGGCAGGGATGTTGCTCCCGATATGCGCAAAAGATTACCAGATGACGATGTTCGGGATCAAGTCGGATGGAACAACCATGAATACCCGTTCCATACAAAAGGCGATCGACTTTATTTCCGAGAGTGGGGGAGGGCGTCTGGTTTTTACCGTCGGACGTTATCTGACAGGCAGTATTCATCTGAAGTCGAATGTGACGATCCATTTGGGAGAGGGTGCTGTGTTGGTCGGTTCCATCAATCCTTATGATTATGATATGGAACTGAATGCCTGGTACGGCTTGATTCTGGCTAACAAGCAGGATAATATCGGTATCACTGGCAAAGGAGTGATTGATGGTCGGGGACGCGAGCTTGCCAATAATTTCATCAATCAGGTTTATTCAGGGGTGATCAAGGATAAGTTGCAGTTGGGACGTGTTGCCAACCGTCCGAAGCTGGTCTATTTTCGTGAATGCAAGGATGTGGAAATAAAAGGAGTGACGATGATGAACCCGGCATTCTGGACACAGACTTATGACCAGTGCGAAAATCTGCTGATCGATGGTATCACGGTGCATAGCCGTGCTTATTGGAATAACGATGGGATGGATATTGTCGACTGTAACGGCGCATTGATCCAGAATTGTTATGTGGATGCGACAGACGATGCGATCTGTCTGAAATCCCATAGTGCCGATGCCGTTTGCCAGAATATCGAGGTGCGTAACAATACGGCTTGTTCAAGTGCCAGCGGGATTAAGTTCGGTACAGCTTCGACGGGTGGTTTTAAGAATATAAAGATTATCAATAATACTGTATTCGATACGTTCCGTTCGGCCATAACGATCCAAGCGGTTGATGGCGGGCAGGTTGAAAATGTGGTAGTGGATAGCCTTCGTTCCATCAATACCGGAAATCCGATCTATCTGGTGGTCGGAGAACGCCGTGAGGGGCGTCGCAGCCGGATGGATAATGTGCATATCTCGAATGTTTATGCCGAAGTCCCGGCGACGAAACCGGATGCAGGGTATGATTACGAAGGACCGACGGAAGATAATCCGCGCAATGTCTCGCCTTCCGGCATTGTCGGCTTGCAGGATAACAAGATTACGAATGTCTCCATAAAGAATGTCGAGATCGTCTATCCGGGCGGGGGAAATTCCTTGTATGCTAAAGTTGGGTTGGATGAACTGGATAAGGTGCCGGAAATGCCGAAAGCTTACCCTGAGTTCTCTCAGCATAAGGAGTTGCCGGCTTGGGGATTTTATGTCCGTCATGCCGACGGGGTTACGTTTAAGAATGTGAAGTTGACTGCTTTGAAGAAAGATTACCGTCCGGCTATCGTCCTGGATGATGTGCACAACGGTTCGTTTACAAAGATCAAAGTGGTGGAACCGTCTGCCGGAAAGAAGGAAAAGATACATGCTTACAAATCGACGAAGATAAAAAAATAGAACGGGAGATGGGAGGCACATAAAAGGGGGGAGCATATCCCCCCTTTTTTTTATGTAGCATAACAGACAATAAATACTCTCTTCCTTTCTTGGAGCAGGATAAAAAGGGGAAAAAACTGTTTAAGAAAGCTGGGCTTATTTAAGTGACGATAGCCATGCTTCTGTCATCAGACAGCCTGGTCATAAACCTTTTGCCTTTGGTTGAATACATTTTCGCCCTTAGTCGAAAAGGTTTTTGACAAGTGTCGAAAGGGCTTTTGACCAAGGGCGAAAAGTAAAGGTATGGTAGTAATGGCCGTAATATCTGTATGTTTTTGTTTTCTTTTCGTGATAAAGACGGTTTTAGAAATACCCGTACGTTTTCACATCTCCATACTTGAGGGCTATCTCTACCCGTTTGACAGTGAATGCACCGTCATCTTCGGACTGGAACCCGATGCGGTTGTATCCCTGTTTGAGAACTTCGTCGGGTAGGATAAAGGCATATTCCTTTTCTTCTTTTTCCAACCCTCGTTCCCTATCGTATAGGTGGGTGTAGGCCGGCATTTCTTTCTCAACGGCTTTTCCGTTTACTGTCAACCGGCAGGATGCCGGCCGACTGGTGCGTATGAAGAGGATGGCTTCTTCCGGGTAGCCCTCTTCTACCGGATCGCCGATATATAGATCGACCTCTTTTTGTTCGGCCTTGCCTATTTTTAGCGGGAGTGGAGAGTCGGGCTTTATATTGTATTGGATAACCCCGTCAGAGAGCGCATAGATCTTGTTTCGGCCTTTTAATGTTTCCAGCGAACCTAATTCTTGTAGCAGTTCCGGCATCATGATACGGCAAACCTGGTCGCCGTCTTCCAGGTATAGCTCCCCGTTATGCTCGGAATTGAAAGCTCCGAAATAATAATTGAACAGGTAGATTCCGTCTGCTCCCTGCGAAAGGATATGGGAGCACATCCCTCTGTGCATACCGTGTGACCAGAATTCACGTGGGCGGTAGCCTCCGTCGTCGATTGAACTGTAGAACGGGATGTTGAGGTCTTCCCCCATTTCTTCCCGGAACTTGGCTACCGGCATGGCGGGATCTCCTCTCCAGTGGACACCCGTGCTGATAAAGTCCAGCAGTCCGAGGCGTAGCCATTCGCGTATATCCAATCCTTTCATCATGTTTTGTTCGACTGTCGGGGCGACACGTGCGGAGAGCAGGATTTTTCTTCCTTGTTGGGCCGAGACCTCATCCACTTTCTGGCGGATGTCTTTCACTAATTGTGTCATAAGGGGGGCGTTCTGCGGCCCTGTGCCTGACTTGAAGTAGACGATGAAGCGCATGAAGTCGAGGTCGTATCCGTCGATTATGCCGGCATAATTTTCCAGTTGCTCGGAAATAATCGCCAGTTTACGGTCGCGTACTTCCTTTATGGCAAAGTCAAAAGCTCCGCCGCTGTTATAACCTTGTGTCGTGTCGTTCAGCCAGTATTCCGGATGCTGGATCCAGAAATCGGTATACCAGATCGGACAATGGGTAGTTGTATCATTGAAATGCAAATCGTTCATCCGGTAGGTGATGAAGGCTTCCATCCCTTTTTCTTTTGCCCTTCTCAACGTATAATCGATGATGTCTGTTCCTTCTTTTTCCAGCGACAGGTGATTCAAGTAGTATTTGCGGAAAGAGTTATATTGGGCCGTATCGCAGCCGCAATCCAGTGTTCCGTCTAAATCATCTCCTATGATGTGTCCGTACTTGGAGCGGACGTAGAAAAAGTCGCTGCCCGAACACATCATATAGGTGGTTACTTGCGAGTTTGCGACCATATCGACACTGGAATCGAGGTCGGCAAGCGTTAGCGGCCGGTTTTTGAACCAGCGGTTTCCCAAGAGGTCGGTACCATCGTTATTATGGATGATCCTGAACTTCTTTTCGGGAGATTTCTTTACATGGGGTGTACAGGCAAAAAATGCCTGTACACAGAAAAGGATCGAGAGATAGTTAATTATAAGTGATTTCATATGGTGTGTAATTTATTCTGTCAGTGAATACGCCTTTTCTTCTTTCGTGAACAGCCTTTTTTTATTGGGACTCGAAGCCATTTGGAAGACCAGTTCACCTCCATTCATGATGTCTTGGTGGGTGATGTACGCCTTTGTATAAGGTTTACCGTTTAGGGTAACGGATTTGATGTAACGGTTCTTGTCGCTGACCTTATCCGCTCTGATTGTAAATGTTTTTCCGTTTTCCAGGTTTATTTGCATATAAGGCAGATAAGGAGCTCCGATGACATATTGGTCGGTACCGGGGCATACTGGATAAAAGCCCATGGCCGAGAAGATGTACCAAGCAGACATCTGGCCGCAGTCATCGTTGCCGCATAAGCCGTCAATATTGTTGCGGTACATACGGTTCATGATCTCGCGAATCCAGTATTGCGTTTTCCACGGTTCGTTGGTCCAACTATATAAATAGGGTATGTGGTGGCTTGGTTCGTTACCGTGGACATAAGTACCGAGTAGACCTTCCCGTGTTACGTCTTCGGTCTGGGCGAAAAACTCGTCCGGCAAATGCATGGTGAACAGGGAGTCCAGCTTGTTGATAAAGCTACGGTTGCCACCCATTAGGTGGATCAGATCGGATGGAGCCTGCGGTACATAGAAAGAATAGTTCCAGGCGTTTCCTTCTATAAAACCTTGTCCGTGTGTGCTGAGCAGGTCGATATCTTCCTTCCAGCTACCGTCTTTGTAACGTGGACAGGCGAAGCCCAGACCGGGTTTGAACACGTTCTTGTAAGAGAGTGCACGCTTCTTGTAGGTCTCTGCGGTCTGCCGGTCACCTGTTAGGAGTGCCGTGTGGTAGACCGTCCAGTCTTCGTATGCATTCTCCAACGTGATGGAAGCGGAAGTAGGGGATTTGTCGAAAGGGACATATCCTAATTGTTTGTACTCGTCCGTGTGGTCATAATAAGGTACGTTTGAACTGTTGACCATTGCTTTGACTGCTTCCTGTTTGTCGATCGGCAAGCCTTTGGTGATGGCATCGGCTAGAACGGAAACCGAGTGGTAGCCGATCATGCACCAGTTTTCGTTACCCATATGCGACCAGACCGGTAGCAGGTGATGCACACTTTGGCTGTAATGGGCGAGCATCGATTTCACAAGATCCGTGCTAACATCCCGTTTGATAATGTTGAACAACGGATGCAAAGCTCGGTACGTGTCCCAGACTGAAAATACGGTATAGTTTGTAAAACCCTCGGCCTGGTGAATATTGTGGTCAATCCCCCGGTATTTCCCGTCTACATCCATATAAACGGACGGGTTGATCATCGTATGGTACAAGGATGTATAAAGCATGGATAGCTGGTCGTTACTGCCTTTCGCATCGATTACAGACAACGCGTTTTCCCATTTCCCATTTGTTTCCTTGCGGATCGTGTCAAACGATTTTCCGGTGGTTTCCGCTTGCAGGTTCTTTAAAGCTCCGTCTGTTCCGACAGCCGAAAGAGCTACTTTGATTTCGAGAGGGGCGCTTCCTTCCTTGAATTCGAAGTAGGAAACGACTTTACGCCCTCCGATCTCCGGGAAGTTCTCCGCTGTATTGAAACGCCGGAATCCTCCAAGGTAGTTGACTTTCTCCCGGTCCGTATATCCGTAATGGGTAATTGGTTGGGAGAACGAGATAGCAAAATAGGTATAATTTACGCGACTCCATCCGTTGGTAATGCGGTAGCCCGTAAGCAGGGTATCGTTTTCGACCCGGAGGTTTGCCCATAACACTTTGCCGTCATAATTGTAGATACCGTGGTTGAGGTCGAGGATCAGTTGTTTTTTCTGATCGGCTGGATAGGTATATTTATGAATACCGACCCGTTCGGTTGCTGTCAGTTGTACATTGATTAGGTCGTCGGACAGTAGTACTTCGTAGTAGCCTGGGCGGGATATTTCGGTGTCATGGCTGAATCGGGAACGATAGCCACTGTCCGGATTATCGGACGTTCCGGGGTTGATCTGTAATTCTCCGGTGAAAGGCATCAGCAGGATATCACCGAGATCGGAATGCCCTGTTCCGCTGAAATGCGTATGGCTGAAGCCGACGATGGAGCTGTCCTTATGTTGGTAGCCGGCACAGTATTCGTACGCGCGAGGTTGATAAACTCCATTGATGTTATGAGGAATGGTATCGGTATCAGGACTTACCTGTACAATGCCAAACGGTGCACAGGCACCGGGGAATGTGTGTCCCATCCCGTTTGTTCCGATGATTGGGTTTACCAGATCGGTCTTTTGTGCCATAACCGGCATGGTTATGCAGGCAAGAGCGACAAACAGTGACTTCATTTGTTTTTGCATATACGTGTTTTTCTTATTTTCTGGAATGTTCAAAAGTAAGCAAAGTTGTAAATATGCACATGTATTTTTTGTCGGATTTATTTAGATATTTGGCTAAATGGTGAAAAGCTACAACACTTCTGGGGATTTGACCAGTTGGAGAACCTACTGAGGCCCGGCAAAGAGCTTGATATGATTGTTATCGTTTTCGTTAATGAATATAAATCACAGTTTTAATTTTTACGAAAGATACATATGGTATCCATGTAAGAACAAAAAAGGCCGCCTCTTTTTATAGAGACAGCCTTTCTCGGATATATGGAATAAGTTTGTTATTATTTAACCAATGCAGCGAATTCGCTATTAGTTGCATACTTTGCAAATTCCAGGTCGATAGCAGCTTCTTTAGCCATAGCCTTGTCTGCAGCAATAGCAGCTTTCAGGTTGCTGATAACTGCGTTAGCATCGTTTGTACGAGCAGCTACAATAGCTTTCAAGTAAGAAGTTGTAGCGTCAGGTTTAGCAACTGCGTTCAAAGTCTGAGATGCTTTGCTGTAATCCTTAGTCAGAATCTGAGCTAGTGCGGCGTTGTTAGACTTAACTGAACCGAAAGAGTTGGCAGCCTTAGCCCATTCACCCTGTTCCAAATACAGAACACCCAAAGCTTCGCCTAATTCAGCAACGCCTGCAGCGCTACCGAACAACTGCTGAGCCTTAGCTTGGTCACCCTTAGTCAAAGCGATCAAACCTAAATTCATGTTAGCTTCAGGATTAGCTTTTACAGAGTTTGATTTGTTGAACATCTGTTCTGCTTTAGCCAGGTCGCCGGCACGGAATGCCATCATACCGATGTTGTTCCAAGTGCGGTAGCAGTTAGGATACAGTTCAGAAGCTTTTGTATAGATAGCCATCTTTTCTGAATCATTGTTAGTCAGAGTTGCAGCGTACAGAATTTCTTCGATGTTCAGTTCAGAAGGATTGCTCTTAGCCAATGCGCTGATTTCGTCGTCAGACTTACCGATGATTTCGATGTTGGCAGTCAAACGAGAACGACGAAGTTGCGGCAGGATTGTTTCAGCCAAGTCAGAGTAAACAGCAGAGATGTTCTTGATTTCTTTTTCTCTTGTTTCAGGATCCTGATACATAGAAATAACTCTCAGCACGAGGTCTTTGTCCTGCAGGTTGGAAGCCTGTACCAGTTCTTTGAAGCCTTCCCAGTCCTGAGCTGTGTAACGAGCGTCAACCGGAGCGTCAACTTTCATTTTCTTCAACTCTTTAGCCAAGTATTTACTTGTGTTGCCTTCACGGCGTTCAGCCAAGCCGGTGTTCAGTTTAACACCACCATCAGGAGAAGCGTAAGCAGAGATTTCGATTGCTACGTTTTGGTTAGGAGCTTCGTCTGCGTTCTTAACAAGTTCTTTCCATTCTTTGATTGCATCAGAGTTCAACTCTTTAGCACGCAGGTTGGCCTGCTGGATAAGGAACATGATGTTTGCGTCGTGGGCTTCTTTGATGATACGCTGGAATTTGTCTGCTGCGATAGCTGCGTTAGCAGTAGCTGCGTCAGCCAATTCAGATGTAGCGATCACACCTTCGCCGATTTTTACGTCCGGCAATTTAACTGTCTTGTTCTTGATCTTTGCGTCGAAAGTCAAGTACAATTCAGATTTTTTCATTTCCGGTTTGTAAGTGAAAGCAGATTTCATGGTTACATTAGCACCTGCTTTCTGCGGGATAACCTGGTTGTTACCCTTTACTTTTTCACCTTGGTAAGTGTAAGATGTTCCCCATGCTTCACCACCAGCATAACGAAGAACCGGAGTTACGGTTACGACTGCTTTTTTGTTGAACCATTTTGCAGGGAATGTGGCATTAATAGTCACAGGAACTTTGCCTCCGATGGCCTCAAGCGGCTGCGGTTCAGCTTTGATGTACTCTTCTGCTAACGGTTTCAACTTGTTTGAACAAGAAGAAAAAGTCAGAATTGCTGCCAATACAAGGAAAGGCATTAAATACTTTTTGTTCATAATTTGATGTAAGTTTAAAATGTTACTATGTTTATATATTCACTTTCAAATATCCCTTAGCCATCAAAATGCAAAACTAAAGCATTTTTTTGTTATGAAGAGCAAACAAGAGACAAAATCTTTCTAATTAATACTTATTAAGGAATCTTGTCTTCCTTTTTTCCGGCCTGATGTCAAAATAGATAGGAAATGAATCTGGTGAATCCTTCTGGATTTCGTTTGACCCTTATTGTCAAATTTTAATCAAAACAGGGCTTTTTGAGTATAAAGTTTGTTATTATAAACAATTTTCACAATATACACGCCGGCTGGAATCGAACTGATCGGCAAGGTCACCTGTTGTCCGGTGATGGAATAATTGCGTACAGGCTTTCCGGTGAGCGAAACCAAAGAGAGCGAAACCTGGCTGACGGGATCAGCAAAGTCGATGTGGATCGTATGCCGGTATCTGTCGACAGATAGGCTAACATCCGTTGTCGCCTCTATGTGTTCGTTGGCTGTTCCACCTCCTTCGTTCGGATCCATTCCGGTGCAGATGGGAACCGTCACTCCGACAGGATCGAGCCAATATTTGAGCTGCTTACTGCTATCGGCAGGCTCGGACCAGCTTTTTTGTATGGAGAAAAAGAAGTCTTCGACCGGATTGAGGCAGTTGGAAGCACCGCCTGTCAAGCCTCCGATGACACGGTTGTCGCTATCTAAAAGGGGAGAACCGGACGAACCACCGGCTGTACAGCCTGTCGTCCAGCGGCCTACCTTCCAGTGTGAATTTTCATTGAAGTCGGTAACCTGTATTTTATAGGTTGTCAGTTCCACGTTTTTCTCGGAAAGGTTAAGCCTCTTGAGCGATCCGCCCGGATGGTGGATACATGTATAAGGAGCTGTCCCCGCATCCTGTGCGTTCCAGCCGGCATAATAGGCCCGGTAATCGGCAGGTGGTGTGTCCTGCAATTCCAGTAACGCCATATCTGTTAATTCGTTTACGGCCCGGAAATGAGCTGAGGCGATTGTTTGGTCGGTACGTCCAGGTTCAACCGGACTGCATTGGGGGCTGTTGTAATTGAAGTAACAGACGATATTACCCGTCACCTCTTCATAATCCGGATTTTTGACTTGGAATTGGTTGTTCAGGCAATGTGAAGCCGTAAGGAGGTAAGGTTTCCCGTCATTTGCCGTGTTGTTGACGAGCGTTCCCGTACAACTAGTCGTCCCGTTGATGATCATCAGGACAACACTGCGTTCGATAGCGTCGTAGCGAGTTGTCGAATCCTGGTAACAAGCTACGGTCGGCATACACTGGAAAGCCGCAAAGTCGGGCTGCGGTTCCGAGATTCTGAACTTCCGGTAGCCGTGGTTTACCTCGCCGACCGCGAGCTTTCCGGGAAAAGCGGCTTCCAACGGTTCTTGGTATTCGATGATTAGTTCGTCTCCTTGGATCGGGGCGATGGGCAGAATGCTGCGTTCCGAATTGTTCAAGTGGTTGAACGAGCCCAATATTTCCGATTGGTCGTTATTGTATAGGAATACGCGTGCACTTTCGGGCAGATGGTATTCGCTGAACATTACATTGAGGGAGAGCGCACCTTCGGAACGTATACCGAGCCGCCAGACCTTTGTCCCGTCGGACAGTGTGAAATGAACTCCGGAATTCTCCGGTCTATAGTCCGTCATGAATTTATAGGCAAAGCGGAATCCACTCCTAAGGCCGGTCGCTTCGAGCGAGTCAAGCCGGAGCTGTTCCGCTAGGTCGAACGGGGGCATTATGATAAACATATCCTCTGTCAGGCTTTTGGTGGCCGTGAGAGGGAGCGGTTGCCCTCCATGACTGATCTGTGCCTTGACGGAAACACTAAGAAACAGGCATAATCCGAAATATATTATAATAAGATGCTTTGCCATAGTAGCAGCAAATATACGATTTTAAGGAAATAATCAGCTATTTCAGATTCATTTTAAAATTAAGTTATGTTGCAGTTCTTTTATTTAGCCCGGTTATATACGTATAAGAAGATACCTATATCCATAGAGAATTAATTATGCATAAATATTGGTGATTCTGAATAAGAAAAAAGCAATATCCCTCACGCCTCTCAGCAGTGCTCTAAAAGCTTTTATTTTAGCATTGAAGGACTCACTCGCAGCATTGGTGGAGCGTCTTCTTCTATATACCCCCCCCCCCCCTATACTGCGGCAATGGATAATTGACAGTAGAGTTTGTCTAATCTTCTCTGAGTCATGAGTATCTTTCGTTCAAGCAATGCCCGTTCGTTAATACCGTTTTTGTCCTCATCATATTCAGTGCGGGTCCTCATCATCGTGTAGAATATTTTGGTAATCTTGTGTGCTGTCGCTACTATAGCTTGGCTATAGCCACACCTTGATTGAATACGGCGGAAGTAGTATCCCAATGTTGTCTTATTCCTTTGTCAGTGAGTTGGCGCATAGTCTGAAAACCTGGCCACAGGTGTTTGTACGTTTGGGTATTTTGCTGGACAGCAATTTCCCTCCGGATATCTTATCGTTTGGAACAAGGTTGAGCCAACTGCAGAAAGAGTGACACGATTCAAATTTTTCAACGAAGTTATGCCCAAGCTCAAATAAATGGTCTTCCGACCAGGTGCCTGGCTATTGCCTCTAAATCTTGAGTGAAGCATCCGAAGCACCGGTTGCAATCCGTGTCTATGTCGTCCGGCACACAGACTTGCATCTCTGTTGTTGCAATGTCTATGCCTGCCGCGTTTGGATTCGCCACTTTGAGTTTCTTTCCGTTAGCAGTCCGTTCAGTTGAAGCTTTCTTTGGCATTATATAGTTGTGTATATTAGAGAATCATAAGTTCGCGGTCGCATCACGACAGGTACTCTTCCATACGGCATCTATGGGCCAATTATCATTCTACGGACAGCAAAGTCAGACTTTTAATTGAAGTATATCCAAGATGTATGCAGGCTTGTGTACTTGTGTTAGGCAAAGGTTGCTAATTTTCTGCGGATGGAGCGAGATGAGGACAAGAGTCAATGGTAATTTCAAAGAAACCCGATGGATGTGTGTTATTCCAGATTTCATTCAACCGGAACGGTGGTTGGGGCTTTTAAAAAAGACGCAAACTCAGTCGTTATTTGCGTTCCTTCTGCCACTAATTTCCAATTGCGTCTTACATATTTGCCAGTACTGTTATTGAACCATCTTCGTTTTTTGATAAACAACAGGCAGCTACGCCCACGCATTGGATAATCCTGCATTCTGACTTGTTTATAAAAGCCCTTGCTCTCCAAGTTATCGGTTGCATATTCTTGGGGGTGTATATTCTTCTCTTCAAAATATATTTCTACCCTATCCGATTTTTCTTTGAAATCAGACAACTCAAAATAATCAAACATTCCCTCTCCGGAAAGATAAAACGAAGAATTTGATCGTAACTCATCTCTTTTATTTTTTTTACTGCCACTAAGATACGATTTTTCCCCTCAGGATTTCGGGATGATCCATGATCCGTTCCCCGGAATGCGTAGTTCCTCCTTACCCAAAGTATGCAAACCAAAGAGCAAGCTGCGCATGCCATAAAGACAATGCTCGTTGTGGCCATCGTATCGCCTAACCCGACTAAAGGGGATACCAATCCTCCGAACCCGACCGCACCCAATAAAGCTGAAGCTGTGCCGGCATGTTCGCGTTCGCATTCCATTGCTAAGGCGGTGGTCGAGGTGAAAGAAAAGCCCATCATGAAAAGTAGAGCAATCAGCAATCCCTCGTATATCCAGAAATTACAATTTAGATTCATGGTTATACATACGATAGCGGAAAAGATAAGCATACCTATGCTGCTGGCGAATGTACTGTTTTCCGGCTGGCGGAATCTGACGGATAAGCCGGCAGCTAACCCGATCGCAAGTGTCTTTGCCAACTCCTTACCGGTGAACATGTTTGTTGCGACAGAACGGGAGATTACGATACCACCGGCACCCGCAATCCCTTGTAGCAAACGCAGTATTACAAATATCTTGATAGTGGGAGTAAAGATGCAGCCTATCGTGGCAATAATAAAAAGATACATGGCTGCCAACAATGGAGAACGACGCTCGTACTTGTCACTTAGCGGTCCGAAAAAGATTTGTCCTGCCGCCAGTCCGATCATACTGGTTGTCAAACCCAATTGTACCAATGATGGTGTTGTCTTGAAATATTCTCCCATTGAAGGCAGGCTGGGGAGATACATATCGGTGACAAACGGCCCGAATGCCGTCAACATCCCTGACAGGGTAAGGAGAAAAAGTTTGGAGTTCTCATTGTTACTTTGTATGTCAATCATCTTTTTTCTTTTTTATCTGATAAAACATGTAAAAGTACATTCAAACGGGTAAGTACGATTGTCTAAAATATCAGTTTCTTTGGTTATTATCGGTAGCTTTTCAATACCGGATTCCCACTTCTTCATCTTCCCATTTGTCACAAAATACGGAAACGGGAAAATTGTTTTTATTATATTTATTATGTATAAGTAATGGAGGAACGGTTCCTCTCGCTGTTTTTGGATGTGATCTTCGTTATATTATGGTGATGGTTCAAGAACTGAACATTCTTAAAGTCATAGGAGTAGACATGGTTATAATACCACCAGCCTAAGAACCACATGGGAAATTCCAAATGGCTGATACTGCCAGAGGCATTGTCGTATTTTTACTAGCAGGTTGGATTCATTGTCGTATATTTCCTGTCTGAGCAGTTGCCGGGTGGCAGGATCGAAAGTCAGAAAGGCATATCGGTCGCCTTCCTTGATCTGTTTTTCTCCATTTGCCCCCTGTTGGAAAATACCAGTGAAGGAAACTTTGATGGGTAAACCGTTTGCATCGAGTGCCACCTCTTCTCGATAATCTATGTCCATCGACGGTTCACCACCGTGACTGACCTTGTAAGTCTTGTCTCCGGTTTTGGCAAAATGTACCCAGGCGTGCCCGTCGGCTACATCTTTAGGAGGCGTGTAGGATATGCTGACAAATTCTCCGTCTTCATAATTGAAATGAGTCGCTTGCCCGTCCGGATATTGGATTCCGGCAAACAGGTTGCCGGAGTAGGCGAATGAGACGGTAACCTGCCCGTTTGAAAGAAGGACACCGGGTTGCCCATCTATACCTGTCAGTTTGATGTCGTCATTATCACTGCAGGAAGATAGACACAATCCGGCCGTCAACAAGATAGCGGATGAAATAGTCGAAAGTAACTTGTTCATAATAATATCTGGTGTTTGTTTCTAATATGATGAATGGGGAGGAAAAAGGGTTGCATCATCCTGTCTATTTTCTTTGCGGATGTTTATAATTTGCTATTTTTGTAGAATGCTATAACCATCCAGTGGCTCGGATATAAAAAGGTAAGAAAATGGAAAAAGCGAATGTTACTTTGTATACGGTCATCGGAGATCCTAACCGTATCGTGAAAGCAATTCAGGAACGTTTTAAAGAGATGGCCGAAGAGTTAGTTTGCGAAGATGAAACGGTCGACCTGACTTTACCGGATGGAACACATGTCATCTTCTCGATCAAGCACTGGCGGAGCAAGCCGGATTTTATTGCTTCCCATACATCCGGTATGGCCAATTATTTTTCACAGGTGAAGACGCTGTTAGCTGAACTGAAAGAAAATGTCTTGTGTCAGATACGTGTGTTCAACTGTGTGACGGGTATCACTTTCGATCTGAACGACAATGAAGATCGGACGAACTATATCCTGAACCGTTTGTTCGAGATTGTCGGAGACGTGAACGGTTTTCTGCTCTATCCGAGCATGCAGATCTTTACCGGTGAAGGAAAACTTCTCTTCTCTGCCAAAGGCGAAAGCCAGTTGACCGAGTTTATCCCAGTTGGGAATGCCGATTTTCTGGACGTGAACTGCCCGGAAGAAGCTCAGGCAGACGTGGAAAGACGTTTGCGTTCTATCGCGTTGCTTGAAGAGAAGCATATTCCTTATATGGAATATTTGCGTAGTGAAGTATTGGAAAGCGAAGCCCGTTTGAGAAGCCGGAAGGAGATAGTGCAACGAGCCGCCGCATTGTTTGCCGTAGCCGTCTATTCGGAAGTCATACTCTCGGAAGGTTCGGGACGGGAAGAAGCTCTGTTCTATTTTAAAAAGATGGAACAATTGTACAAGATAGAATCTTATTTGTCACCGGTCGAAGCCGCTTATATCGATAATCCCGATCCGGAAGAACAAGAGTGCATTCAGTTCGGATGGCGTTACGAACGTGCAGGTGTCTTGCTTTGGGCGGCAGGCATTGTTGATGATTTGCCCTATCCGTCCGAGATTATCGATGTCCCTGTCTTGGCTACTATTTTCTGGCAACATAAAGGCTGCTCTGAATTGCTTTCAAAAGGTTTTCCCCGTTCGCAGTCCGAAATATTGGATGCTGCCGATATTACACTTCGGTATGATTGGGCTTGTGTGGAAGCACGAATTCATGGAAAAGAAGCTCCGGCTTCGTTGAACGGGGGTGTTGTCATGGAACGACATTATGCCTTTAACTGGATTATCGGAGCGAATGGCGCTGCAGGCTGGGATGATACCAGCCGAATACATGATGTATGATCATCTGCCGTTCACTACGAAATTCCGTATCTGGCATTCCGTACCCTGTGAGACGGGGTTCTTCTTTTTTGATATACGGAGAATCAGTTTGTGATCCGTGTCTTTCAGTTCCGTTTCTAGCATGTAGACCCAGGGGATATAAAGATTGTGGCTCCATTCAGTGAAAGTATCCAATTCTTTGAACGGGGCGCCGTCGACACTATATTCCAAAATTCCGGCAGAAGGTCCGCTGACGCAGAAAATGCCGATTGCTTTCCCACGGAAATCCAGTGTTAGTCGGTCTCCTGGACGTGTAGCTTCTAACATAGGAACATCGACAAAGCCGTTCCGCTTGCCGGCCTTGTTGTCGGGATGCCAGTTATCTACTAATTTCCAACCTTTGTTTAAGTGGGCTTTTTCGAGAGCGATGAAATCTCCGTTATAATAACTGTAGGGATCCAGTGGCTTGGCCGGAATTTCGTGTGCCGCGATCGTTCCTGCCAGTGAAACTCCTTTCCACATCTCATCGAAAAGGTGGCCGATGGCAGCAGCATAAAACTTATGTCCGAAAGGTTTCGGATGAGTGCCGCCGAAATCGTCCCAGGTAAATTCGCTGTCTTGCATTCGTTCACCGATCTCCTGGCTGAGATTGATCGAAGGAATAAGGTAGTGGTTCGCCACCCGTTCGTGGTTTAGGATGGCATCTGGCATCTGACGGCGGGCGATCATTGGGATAAACGGATCATAGATGAAGTGCAGCATTACGATATCCATTTCAGGATTGCTTTCCAAAGCATGGCGCACTTCCCCTTCCATACCGCGCACCTGTTCGAGGGCACTGAATCTGTTCGTGTCGTCGTTTACGGCGGCTTCGACGAAAAGAAGGTCGACTTTCCCCTTCGAAAGGATATCATGCTGCAGGCGGAAAGCCCCCGGAGTCGTACCGGTCGAACCGATGCCTGCTTCTACCCATTCGAACTGTGTATAAGGGAAACGTTGCTGTAGCTGTTGCTCTATCATATTGCGCCATCCGTTCATTTCCGTGATGGAGCCTCCCAGAAAAGCGACCCGTGCCCGGCGTTCTTTTTCGAATTTACGGAACGAGTTCTGTAAACTTCCGCGTATATTATAATGTATATACTTTTCGTACTCCGGCTGTTGGCGAAGGATGAAGTCTACTACCGGTTCCGGATTGTCCAAACTATGTGGATGATGGTCGCCCCCTTTCTTTAGGATAACTTCCACCGGACCTCCTGCCGCAAGGTAGCGCGAACGTACGACTTCCATGTTTTCCTTGTAGGGGACAGTCTGATCGCTATCGCCGCATACACTGATGATCGGTATGCCTGCGGCTGCAATCGGGGCGAGGTTGTCGATCGGGTTCCCTTTGAAATGTTCCATTCCGGCATCTGTCAGGTTCCATTCCTTCAACAGATCATTCCACAAAGCCGTGTTTTTTCTTCCTGGCCAGCTAAACACGTCGCAAACAGGAGCGTCTACATATATACAAGCCACTTTCTCTGTATTTTGGGCTGCCCAGTTGAAGACGAACAAACCACCGCGGCTGAATCCTTCCAGCGTGACTTTTTCGGAAAGATTGTAAAGATCCGTCATATTCTCATAGAATTCGGTGCCCAGAGAAACTGCCCTTGGACTTCCATATAGATGAGTTACGTCGTAATAGACAATGTGGAACCCTTTTTCCAATAATGCTTTGTCCACATTTGGAAAAGCGTCGAAGAACGCTGGACTCCAGATCCATGGATTTCCTTTGGCTGCTTTTTTAGGAACGACAATGGTTGCCTGGCGATCCTTGAAGGTGAAATCGTAGCGGTCACATCCGTTCCATTCGCCTGTTTTTTCATGGGCCTGGGCGACCAGACCGGTTATCAAGGATAGAAGTACCAGATAAATAATCTTTTTCATAATAATCATGGTATTTATAACGTTTACATTGGAGGGGCAAACGTACATAAAATGCTTATTTTATGCAAATCAAACCTCTAAGAATTCAGGGCAACCGCATCAAAACTTGGCATTAAAGAGTAGCTCTGAGAGATAGTCATTT